>Ga0182014_10001377_pt1 | contig 32568 bp, 22 predicted proteins | sample 612S2DmetaG_FD_120489 | JGI IMG/M metagenome (GOLD analysis project Ga0182014, IMG submission 120489) | Permafrost microbial communities from Stordalen Mire, Sweden - 612S2D metaG | ecosystem: Environmental > Terrestrial > Soil > Wetlands > Permafrost | place: Sweden: Stordalen | collected... | reverse complement strand
TCGGCGTTCATGGCGGGTTTGGGACTGGGTTCCTGGGCGAGCGGTCATTTGATCCGCAAGTACGGAAGCCAGATCCGCTTCCCTGCCCTGCGTCTCTACGCGCTGACTGAATTATTGATTGGGGCGTCGGCCCTCCTGGTGCCGATTGAACTGGCCTGGGGACGCACCCTGTTGGAACGCGTTTCCTTGAGTTCGTCCTTTTCCTACTATGTGGCCTGCGGAGTTTGCATCGCTTTTACTCTGGTTCCGTGGTGTGCCCTTATGGGCGCCACCATTCCGGTGGCGATGCTCGCGATTCGCCGCAGTTTTCGGCGGGAATCGGGCCGCTCCTTCAGCTTCCTGTATCTGGCAAATGTTCTGGGCGCGGTGGCTGGCGCAATCCTGCCGCTGGTCCTGATTGAACTGTATGGCTTCCATGGCACTTTAAGATTCGGCGCAATGCTGAATGTCCTGTTGGCTGTGTCGGCAACGGGTTTGACGTTCAGACCGGCGGTGGACGATCGCAAAGTTGCCCTTCCCGAGCCATCCCGTCCGGTTCTCGCCCCCAAGCAGGTTCCTGCGAGCACAACCCTTCTGGTCTTGCTGTTTTCGACCGGGTTGACCAGCATGGCTGTTGAAGTGGTGTGGATCCGGCAATTCACGCCGTATCTTGGCACCGTAGTTTATGCCTTCGCATTGATCCTGGGATCGTACCTGGCGGCGACCTTCGCCGGATCGCGGTTTTACCGGCTCTGGAGCAGGGAGCATGCGACAGAGGGAAAATTGGTATGGGTTCTGCTCGGATTTTCCATACTCCTGCCCTTGATCACGGCTGACCCCGGCATCCATATTGGTCCGTTGCCAGTCGGCGACTGGTTTTCGCAGCTGACGCGGACGGCGCCGCAACCCACTAGCCACGCGCTCAAGCTGTCCAATATATTGCGGCTTATTCTTGGAATCTGCCCTTTCTCCGCCATCTTGGGATTTGTGACCCCGATGCTGGTCGACCGGTGGTCCGGTGGAGACCCTGACCGTGCCGGTCGAGCCTACGCGGTGAACGTGGTTGGTTGCATTCTCGGGCCGTTATTGTCCGGTTTCATTTTGCTGCCCGCGATGAACGAGCGCTGGGTGCTGTTTGTGTTTGCCCTGCCCTGGTTGTTGCTGGGCATGCTTCCCCGTTGGTCGTCGGCAGGGGAGAGCGCTGAGGCGCAGACCGGCTGGCAAGGCAAACTTCCTTATGCGCTCGCGTTTCTGGCTCTGCTACTGGTTTTCACCAGCAAGAGTTACGAAGACAAATTCAACCCTCGCGTGGTTCTTCGCGACAACACGGCCACGATCGTCGCTACGGGTGAAGGCATGGAGAAACATCTGAAGGTCAACGGAATTGGGATCACCGCCTTGGATCCGATCACGAAAATCATGGCCCACCTCACCCTGGCTTCGCTCAACCACACCCCGAGCAGCGCTTTGGTTGTGTGCTTTGGCATGGGAACGACCTACCGGTCGCTACTCTCCTGGAACATTTCTACGACCGCGGTAGAACTGGTGCCCAGCGTACCCAAAGTGCTCTGGTACTATCACGCCGACGCCCCGCAACTTCTGGGATCACCTCTGTCGCACATAGTGATTGACGATGGCAGACGTTACCTGGAACGCACGTCAGCGCAGTACGACGTGATCAATCTTGATCCGCCCCCTCCGGTTGGAGCTGCAGGTTCCAGCTTGCTTTATACCAGCGAGTTCTACGCCACCGCGAAACGTCGACTCCGGCCCGGCGGCATCCTCGAACAGTGGCTGCCCGAGGACGAAACCATGGGTGACCCGTTGGTTCCAGCGTCGGCTGCCAGGGCCCTGCAGGCCTCCTTCGATCATGTGCGGGTCTTTCACTCCATCACAAGAATGTCACGCAGAAAATTGACCGGAGTCCAGGGCCTTCTTTTCCTCGCCAGCGACGATCCGATCGAGGTCCGAACCCCGGCCGCTTTGGTGCAGCGCATGCCGGACACGGCCATCCACGACCTATTGGAATGGGGCCCGGAAATAGATGCCGAAGACCAACTGGCCGACATTCTTAATAATGAGGTGCCTATCGAGACTGTCATTGCCCCAGCTCCGCAAGCGACCGCTCTCGACGACGACCGGCCAGTGAATGAGTACTACTTTCTCCGGCGCCTGCGGATGTCGCAGAAGTTTCAACAGCTGGCGCGCGCCTTCGGCAGCATGACCCCGGTCTCGGCCTCACAGCCCTGATGTCACCAGAAATGCTGGGTGGCCGCTCCTCATTGCGGGTGAAGTTGGTCCGATGGAACCGCTGCTCTGACTTATTCCCTGCGCCTCCGTTATTTCGGGGATGTCTTACTTAAAGTCGGTGAATGCCGGCAAATCGGTCAGCTTGGGGATTAGCTGAGGAGAGTCAACCCCGCCTCGTTGCAAGATATAGACTAAAGCGGGCGCCACGGAAGTGGATGCCTCGGCATGGCCGATCAGATGCAGGTTCGAAGGAAGGCTCACAGTGGCGGCCAGGTGATACTCCTGTTGCAGATAAGCGTCAGCCCACTTGAAAATAGTTTCATCCGTGGAAGCTTGTCGGCCCCAGGAATCACGGGAGTAGACCAGCACCAGGAATTCCGGTCGCGCGCTCTCGATTTCACCCATCATTTCGCGCTGCATGGCCGGAGCGTAAATCTGCGCCTCCATTAGCGGATAAGTGTAGATATACCCGGTGGCCGAAAGACGGTGGCTGTAGAAATAGATTTCCGGCTCGGAGCCGAGCACAGCTATGCGGGCCTCCGGCGCGCTGTGCTGGCGAATAAAATCGCCGGCCGTCAGGCCCTCGGGGAACCCGAAAAATTCCCGAGAAGCGATGACCGGGTCCATATCAAAAAGCAGATTTCGCTCCCGCACGATGCTGTAGGAATATGCCAGCAGAAAAATCACCCCGGGTAGCACAATGATCGATGGAAAAGCTCTGGGCCACACTTTGGCTTTTGCGGCCAGCCATCGGTTTGAAGAGCTTACCGCAAGCCCTGCCAGCAGCGCGGTTACGGGCAGCAATAAAATGAAATAGTGCCCGCGAAAAACAAAACCGGGACAAACCGAAAGGCAGGAAAAAAAAAACAAAGTGAGTAGGAAGTTCGCCTTTGACCGGGCAACCGGGTCCCACCACAATGCCGATAGCCCGACGAGGCTGATGATCCACATCAGTTCCAGAGGATGCGTGACCGAGCGCGCCTTGGTGAGAAGGATGCGCCGGGCATAAGCCAAGGGGTGAGTCGCGGTATAGGTACGGGCATAATGGAAAGTCCACAGCCAGAATTTCGCAAAGACTCCCAATTGCCCGAGAATAAAGAAGGTGAGCGCCAGGGGAAAGGCTGCACCCAGACCTAAGGCGGCGATTTTCCAAAACATTGAGCGCCGTCCAAGCCGCTGCCGATACTCGCGGAGCATCAAATAAAGTACCGCAAACCCCAGAAAAAAGACGCCGTGTTGCTTCATCAGGATGGCCATCCCGAATAGCAGCCCGCTTGCCCACAGTAGCCAGATGGAATTCTTATCCAGAGCCTCAAGCATTAGAAGAATGCCGGCCAGGGCGAAGAACACTACAAAGTTAGTAGCGTGTCCCTGAAAGCCCAGCACCGAGCGACTGGAGGACAGCAGCAAATAGCTCATGCCCGCAAAAGCCGCAGCGGGCATTTCAAACAGCCTCAGGCCAACCATAAACAGCAATAGCGCGGTCGCCGCGTTCAACAGGAGCAGGCCGGAGTGAATTCCGGCCGGTGTCTGTCCGAAAATCCATAGGATGGCCGCATAGGCGGCGTAAGTTCCGGGCAGCTTTACGTTATAAGCAACCTGGTAGGGAGGAATGCCTTGCAATAAAAGCTGCCCCGCGTAGGCATACTCGCCCTCATCACGTTGAAGGGGCATGTCACGCAAGCGCCAGCGGATGGCGGAAAACAGAAGCACTGTTGACGCCAATAACACGTAGTAGAGATAACGGGGGGGCGTCCAAATTCCCCGTCTTGATGAGCAGGCAGCTCTTTTGAATTCTTGAGTTTCCACCATCAGAATGGCCTTACAGTGACGGCAATTATAAGGTCTTCGACAAGCCTCGCGCCAGCTTCCATCGGATCAGGTGATTGCGCCTGGGTAGGTGCCGGCATATCCTTTCTCCTGCATCGGCCCTTGCGAATCGGCCATGGACGAGGAAAGCCGAGCAGCAATGGCCACGGCAAACAGCCAGTCTGAAAGAGCTTCTCCAGCCCCGAAGATGTCCACCCCACGACCAAGGTACAATGCCCTATGCTTGTGCCTTCTAAGGGAGCATGGCTACCTCTGGCTTCAATATGTCTGCGAACGCGAGATCAGATAACGAACAGCACGACGCCGGACGGAAGCTCGCTGTGGCAGGAAAGATTTCTCTTGGGACGAGTATTGGGAGCCCGCTGCTTGCAGCGCCCCGAAAGCGCAACCTTGCAATTTGTCTTCTGCTGGCGGTAGCAACGTTTGTCCTCTACAGTCCTGCCATTGGACATCCTTTCATTTTCGAGTACGACGATAGCTGCTACGTCATCAACAACTCACACGTGCAGGCGGGCATGGCTTGGAAGACTGTCACCTGGGCGTTGGTCTCGCTGAGGTGTGGTAACTGGCATCCGCTGACTTGGCTATCGCATGCCTTGGATTGCCAACTGTTCGGCATGAATCCGCACGGGCACCACGTCACCAATGTGCTTCTCCATGTGTTGAACGTGGTAGTGCTGTTCCTGCTGTTGACGTGGGCGACCAACGCCGTGGGACGCAGCCTGCTGGTGGCGGCGCTGTTCGCAGTTCATCCGTTTAATGTGGAATCGGTAGTCTGGATCGCCGAACGTAAGAACGTCCTCAGCACTCTTTTCTTCCTGCTCGCGCTCGGTGCCTACGGCTGGTACGCCCGCAAGCCGAACGTAAAGCGCTACGCCGCCGTCGCCGCGCTGTTCGTGCTGGGACTCGCTTCGAAGCCCATGGTCATCACACTACCTTTCGTACTGCTGCTGCTTGATTTCTGGCCGCTCAGACGAATCCAGGGCTGGTCGTCCCCATCGAGCCTTTGCGTTGGCGAGGATGATAAGGATGGCCTATCCATTCCTCCGCGACCGGAGATTGCATATCACGTACGTCAATTTCGATTCTCATGGCTCGTCCTGGAGAAACTGCCACTCTTTGCGTTTTCTGTCGCCACCGCTGTCGTCACCATTCTTGCGCAGCGCTCTCACAAATTCATGCACTTGGAACTTCCTGTCGGCGTACGCGTGGAAAACGCCATTTACGCCTACGCGATGTATGTGTGGAAGGCATTTTGGCCTGCACGGCTGACGGTGTTCTATCCCCACCCGTGGGACGCGCTCGCTCTGTGGAAAATAGGATTGTCGGCGATGTTCTTGCTCTCTGTAAGCGCGTTGGCATGGCAACAGCGCAGCGTCCGGCCCTACCTGATCACCGGATGGCTCTGGTTCCTCGGCACTCTGGTCCCGGTGATTGGGCTCATCCAGGTAGGTGAGCAAGCAATGGCCGACCGCTACGCCTACATCCCGCTGCTGGGAATCTTCATGATGGCAGTGTGGGGCGCCGCCGATTTGGCTGACAGCAGGCAACTCAGTTTACGCTCGCGCGCGACGGCGGCTGCGATCGTGCTGGTTCTTCTTGCGCTCTTTACCAGCATCCAGATCCGATACTGGCGGAGCAGCTACGATCTCTGGTCACACGCCCTGGAGGTTACAAAAGATAATTTCGTTGGCGAGGAAAACCTGGGCAACGCGCTTCTGGCTTTGGGCCGGCCAGCGGAGGCATTGCCGCATCTGCAGAAGGCCACCCGAATCAGGCCTTTGGATCCGAACGCCCATTTAAGTCTAGGCGGGGCTTTCGCGACGGGCGGCCAGACTCGGGATGCGATCGCAGAGTATGAGGCCGCCATTCCTCGAGTGACCGATCCCAATACGCGGGCAGTGACATGCGAAACTCTCGGGAGGTTGTATAACCAAGTCGGAGACTACGCAAAGGCACGCGAAAGCTACCGGCAGGCGCTCCAACTCAACCCCAGACTGGCAGAAGCACAAAAAGCACTGGATACCTTGAAGGGACACAGCGATTGACCGAAGTTTCCAGGCAGCCAGCAAGGCAAGAACCTTCGCCGTATCCGCCCGAAGTGCCGTCTTCCGGCGATCCGGCGCTTGCCCGGCAGCAGTACTGCCAGCCCAGGAGTGGCGTCGTGCTCTATCGGCGATTTCTTGGTGGCCAACTCCACCTTCATCAACGACATCTCCGGATCGTCTGATCTTCATTTTCTTGCTCCACGACGCTGCTGATTCTGGGGAAACCGTTTCCTCAATGCAGATCGTCTTCTCTGAGCAAGTCTCTTCGTGAAAACAGGGGATCAACTTGGCGCTGTCTGCACGGGTTTTCTCCTCTGTTACGATGCATCGGAGAACAATCCAAGAACCGGCAGCCCTAGGAGGAACCGTGGGTTGGTTTTTTTTCTTCTTTTTCGTGTCAGGCTGTTGCAGCATCATTTACGAGATCGTATGGCTGAGGTTGGCCATGGCGCAGTTCGGAGTCACCACAGCGCTGACCTCGATCGTGCTTTCGGCGTTCATGGCTGGCCTGGGACTGGGCTCCTGGGCCAGCGGTCATTTGATTCGGAAATGTGGGAACCAGATCCGCTTCCCTGCCCTGCGTCTCTATGCGCTGACCGAATTATTGATTGGTGCGTCCGCCCTCCTGGTGCCGATTGAACTAGCCTGGGGACGCGCCCTGTGGCAACGCGTTTCCTTGACTTCGTCCTTGTCTTACTACGTGGCCTGCGGGGTTTGGATCGCTTTTACTCTAGTTCCGTGGTGTGCCCTCATGGGTGCCACCATTCCGGTGGCGATGTTCGCGATTCGCCGCAGTTTTCGGCAGGAATCGAGCCGCTCCTTCAGCTTCCTATATCTGGCGAATGTTCTCGGCGCTGTGGCTGGCGCAATCCTGCCGCTGTTCCTGATTGAACTGTATGGTTTCCATGGCACTTTAAGGTTTGGCGCAATGCTGAATGTCTTGCTGGCTGGGACAGCAACGGGTTTGACGTTCCAACGAGCAGTGGATGATCGAAGAGTTGCCGCTGCCGAGCCGTCACATCAGGTTGTGGTTCCAAAACCGGCGCCTGCCAACAGAACCCTGCTGGCGTTGCTGTTTTCGACTGGACTGACCAGCATGGCGATCGAAGTTGTATGGATCCGGCAATTCACTCCGTATCTTGGCACCGTGGTTTATGCCTTCGCATTCATCCTGGGCTCGTACCTGGCAGCCACCTACGTTGGATCTCGAGTTTACCGGCGCTGGAGCCGCGACCACGCGGCGGAGGGAAAATTGGTTTGGGTGCTGCTCGGATTTTCCATACTCCTGCCCTTGATCACGGCTGCCCCCGGCATCCATATCGGTCCGTTCCCGGTTGGCGACTGGTTGGCAAAGCTGGGGCAGACATCTCCGCACGCCTCCGTGCATGCTGCACTTCAGTTAGGCAGCGTGATGCGGCTCATTCTTGGAATCTGTCCTTTCTCCGCCATTTTGGGATTTGTGACCCCAATGCTGGTCGACCGTTGGTCAGGTGGAGACCCCGACCGGGCCGGCAGAGCCTATGCGGTGAACGTGGCCGGTTGCATTCTAGGACCCTTGTTGTCCGGTTTCGTGTTGCTGCCTTTGATGAACGAGCGCTGGGCCCTGTTTGTGTTTGCCCTCCCCTGGTTGTTGCTGGGCATGCTTCCGCGCTGGTCGATGGCTGGGGAGAGAACTGAGCCGCAGATCGGCTGGCAAAGCGCGATTCCTTATGCGCTCGCCTTCCTAGCCGTGCTTCTGGTCTTCACCAGCAAGGGTTACGAAGATCAATTCACGCCGCGCGTGGTTATGCGCGACAACACCGCCACAATTGTCGCTACGGGGGTGGGGATGGCAAAACACCTGCTGGTCAATGGTGTCGGGATCACTGCGTTGGATCCGATCACGAAAATGATGGCCCACCTCGCCCTGGCTTCGCTCGATCACACTCCGAGTAGCGCTTTGGTTATTTGTTTTGGTATGGGAACCACCTACCGGTCGCTACTCTCCTGGAACATCTCCACGACAGCCGTAGAACTGGTACCCAGCGTGCCCAAGGTGTTCTGGTACTACCACGCCGACGGCCCGCAACTTCTGGGTTCACCTCTATCGCACGTTGTCATTGACGATGGCAGGCGTTATCTGGAACGAACCTCAGATCAGTATGATGTGATCGATCTTGATCCGCCCCCTCCGGTTGGGGCTGCAGGTTCCAGTTTGCTTTATACCAGGGAGTTCTATGCGGCCGCCAAACCTCGGCTTCGGTCCGGCGGCATACTCGAACAATGGCTGCCCGAGGATGAGACCATGGGTGATCCGTTGGTTCCGGCTGCGGTTGCCATGGCATTGCAGAGCTCGTTCAACCATGTCCGGGTCTTCCACTCCCTTACGAGGGAGCGACACACAAGATTGACCGGAACATTGACCGGAACGCGGGGCCTTCTTTTCCTCGCCAGCGACGATCCCATAGAGGTCCGAACCCCGGCCGCTTTGGTGAAGCGGATGCCGGACACGGCGATCCACGATCTGTTGGAATGGGGCCCGGAAATGAATGCGGAGAACCAACTGGCCGACATCCTTAACAATGAGGTGGCCATTGAGGAGGTCATTGCTCACGCTCCACAAGCGGTCGCTCTGGATGATGACCGTCCGGTGAATGAGTACTACTTTTTGCGGCGTTTGCGGATGTCCCAGACGCGGTGAAATCTGGCGCGCATGCTCGGGATGGTGGTCCCGGCCTCTTCGTCACAGCCTTTAATGCCAGATCCATCTCAATGACGAGGCGGCAGAAATCGATCGCTGCGTTGGTCATCGGGAAGGATTCGGACACTCACTCCGCCAAGCTCAGCCTTCGCCCGCCCGAAGGAGCAGCGCGACCAAGCCCCAAGCCCTGATTCTATGGGTCGGAAGCCTCGCCCGTTATATGCTGTGTATGGGTCGTTATGTGGGCGCCTGACTTTCTCAAAGCGATCAAGTCTCCAGAGCAGCGGCTGGCTTGGTTGGTTGCTGTTGCTGCGGATGCCATTCAGATCGTCGCGCTGCCGCTGTTTGCCGGCGGCGGCCTGTCGCCAGCGGACACGCTTCTCGATCTGGTAGTGGCGACGATTCTTACCCGATGCCTCGGTTGGCACTGGGCATTCCTACCTACACTGGTTGCGGAACTCATCCCCGGTTTTGATTTATTTCCCACTTGGACCGCTGCGGTGTTCTACGTGACCTACCAGCGGGTTCGCGCCGGGGAACCGGAGATTCTCCCTCCCGGCCCTGCTCCCGCGCGTCGACCCAACTAGGCCCCGCGTAACCTGATTGCGCTTAGCGACGTGTTGGTATATTCTAAGCCCCTCCTCCCCCGGCAAACTTATCCAGTGCATCATCAGGAAAACACCGGTTCGCTCTCTGAGCGGCCTCCGTGGGCTGCTGCCTTCACGCGTAACTCGTGGTGGCAAGGCGCAGTTCTGCTCCTCTTGATCGGCTGGCTTTACTGGTCCATCCTTTTTCATCTTGCCAAGCAGTGGTCAAGCGATGCTAACTTTTCCCACGGATTTTTCGTTCCCGCCTTTTCCTTGTTTGTGCTATGGCAAGATCGTGCCAAGCTTGCCCGGGAACCTCGCGAGCCCTCATTCTGGGGGCTGCTTATCATGGCCTTCGCGCTCTCTGTGCTTGTCGTCGGAGTGCTGGGAGCGGAACTTTTCCTATCTCGCGTTTCCCTGCTCCTGCTGATCGCGGGCCTGGTGATTTTCTTCCACGGATGGCATTTGTTTCGGGCTGTGCTTTTTCCCTGGGCGTTCCTGATCTTGATGGTTCCCATCCCCGCAATCGTCTTTAGCCAGATCACCTTTCCGCTTCAGATCCTGGCCTCCAAACTGGCCGCGTCGTTGTTGCCTCTGGCAGGCGTTCCCGTGCTCCGCGAAGGCAACGTCATCCATTTGCCCGCCATGTCGCTGGAAGTTGCAGAAGCCTGTAGTGGCATTCGCTCTCTTCTTTCTTTGGCGACGCTCGCTGTCATCTACGGATATCTCGTCGAGAAGCGAATATGGGTTCGGGTTGTACTGGCGCTTGCCTCCATTCCCGTCGCGGTGGCAGCCAACAGCCTGCGCATCGTAGTCACGGGCCTGCTGGTGCAATACTGGAATCCGGACAAAGCCGAAGGTTTCTTTCACACCTTCTCTGGCTGGCTGGTCTTCGTGGTGTCACTGACGATGCTTTTTCTCCTGCACCGCCTCTTGCAAATCGGCCGCGGACGGAAACCCCAGGGACAGATCGGCCACAGAAATGCAGAGATCCAGCGGTAACCAGGGATCCGGGTGCTTCGCCGGACTGACTCAAGACCCATCGACTGCTCGCTGCGTAGCTTGCGCGATTCAACCGCATTACTGAGCGATTGCGGTTTGACTAACGATATGAGACGCGACCTCACCGCCTCCCGGCAGCCTAAGGTACAGCTTGTGTTTCCTCACCCTTATTCCCACCAGGGCATGGCCCTGCCACCACGCGGCCGGCAGCTTCCCCGGTTGATTCGCAGGCGCGGGAGTGTATTGGGACCTGTACTGCATCGTTCCCGTACGAGTAAGGAACCCATAGGTGACAATCTTTTCCGAGACGATCGTAGTGTCGAGCATGGTGGTGAAAAATGCTTGATCGGTCTGGGTGTGGACCTGGGCCGTCATCTTCACCAGCCACGCGCTCTGGTAAAGTGGGCCCGCGGTTTTGCCGTTGGAATAAGATGGGTTCGTCTGGCCAGACGCACAAGTGGAAAATATCAGGATCGAGCAGAATACGAAACACAAGTTCTTCATGGTAACCTCCTGCCGATAGAACAATGCTGCAAGTCAGATTAGAACTCGCCCGACTCCGGCGACTGGCGGCGGGGCGAGATGCGCTGGCTCGTTGCGGGAGTCGGGGCGCAGTTTCGAGTATTCGGTTTTAGTGCCTCCTATGGGAATTAGATAGACTTCCTGCGTTCGTGTCTGTGATTTTCATCACCCTGTATCGCCACTCGTAGTGACATTGGGCACAGAATCGGCATTGCTGGCGTGAAATCGCCTCTCTAACAATGTCGGCTCGTGTTAAGCACTTTTCGAGCGCACTCTCTGCGCTGTGCCCCTCTGGCGACGGTCTCTTGTGCATCCTGCGTGGCAGTCGGAGGCCAGATGAAAAACTTTTCCATCGTCCGCCGCGCAGCATGGTGTGCAGCCGTCAGATCCCGCGGGAAGCCGCCATGACAGACAAGAATGGCAAACCGGTTCAGGAGGAATGTTATGCGCTGAAGATGCGGACATGCAGGGACGAAGGTTGACAGTCGGCGCGTTCTATCTTGCTATTGCGGAGGGGCAGCGCATTGTACTTTCCAGCTTCTGCCCAAAAGAGGTCCTCTAGCTCGTGAGTGCTACTGGCGTGGTCATCTTTAACTGAGAGCGATTCGCAAATCGAAAGCGTTCGTCCGAAAACAATTTGCGCAGACGCAGTCAAACCAGAAATCATTCTCCTTGACCGTGTGATAACAACGAGGGCAAATGCGCCGCTCGTTGCGGGGCAGCATGACGACAAACTCTTCGTCGCCTACACAATACGGACAACGCACCGCCAGATCTGGAGGGAGAGCGACTGCGGGGGAGCGCATAAATGTTACCTCACCGGATTCATCGCCATCGATGATGGGGCAATCTGAAGAAGAAGAATGGTCAATCTTGCACAGTAAACCCCTTTTCAGCTCGGTGAAATATCGCCATAGCACTGATTGGCCGGGTTGAAACCCCACGGGCGCTTGAAGTGGCCTCCAATGGTTATACTAGGGGGCATGGAAAAACGTCGGGACATACCGCCCCTGGCCGTATACGGGGGATTTTCCAGGCTTACGCGTCGCCAGATCATGCAGGGTGCGGCAGCGCTGGTGGCATCGTCACTTCTATCGGGATGCGGTTCTTCGAGTGGCACCGGCAATCAGCCGGCGCCTGAGGGGCCCTCCACGAAAGCTTCTTTGACCGTCACCGCCACAGCTGCAGGCTCCATTGGTCCCGGCTTCGCAGGGCTTTCCTACGAGAAAGCCAAACTTCATCGGACGCTCTTTTCCGCCGCCGACAGCGACCTGGTCGGGATGTTCAAACTGATCGGCCCGAGCGTTCTGCGTATCGGCGGGGACTCCGTGGACGAATACGTCTGGACCCCGAAGGGCATCGGCCAGACCGCCGGCCAGGTTGCGCCCAGCGATGTGGATTCGCTCGCCGCCTTCGTGAAGGCTGTGGGCTGGCAGTGCCTCTACGGCATTAACCTGGGCGGAGCCGCCACCGGAGCAACCACGCCCGCACTGGCCGCGGCCGAGGTCGCTTACGTCGCCCAGCAGTTCGGCACATCGCTACTCGGCATCGAGATAGGCAACGAGCCTGACCTGTACGGAGACACCGGAAGCTACTTCGCCGGCAAGTGGTCGCTCTCTCAGTTCCTGACTCTCTGGGGCGAGTTCCGCAAGGCCATTCTTGCCACCACGCCCAACGTGCCGATCACCGGTCCGGCTGACGCGGGCAACGAGTCGACGTGGACGGTTCCGTTCGGCGAAACCGTGACCAAGAGCGAGATTACGCTACTCACTCAACACTACTATCGCGCCGACGGCCAGCTGCCGAGTTCCACGGCAGCGTATCTCATCACGCCCGACCCGACGCTGATCGCAAACCTCGGCATCCTGGAGCAGGGCGCCAAGAGCATTGGCGTTCCCTACCGGATGTCGGAATGCAATTCCTTCTCCAACGGCGGAGCGAGCGGGGTCAGCGACTCTTATGCGTCCTCGCTCTGGGTCATCGATTACCTCTTCAACTGCGCGCAAGGCGGAGCCGCTGGAGTGAACTTCCATGGTGGCGGCGATGGGCCGGGATACACGCCGATCGCCGACGGCGCGGGCAGCGTCGTCGGCGCGCGTCCCGAGTTCTACGGCATTCTCCTGTTCACCCTGGCCGGCCAGGGTACTCTTTACACTACGCAAATTTCCGCTGGATCGCTCAACGTTACTGCGTACGCGGTCAAGAGATCTTCGGGCGGTCTCAACCTCGTCGTCGTCAACAAGGACCTTACTCAGAACCTACAACTGACCGCGCAACTTCCAGAGAGCGCTCGCTCCGCCACACTTCTCGAGATGACCCAACTCACGAGCGGAAACTCGGCGCCCGACCTCACTGCAACCTCGGGCGTCACCATTCAGGGGGCCAGCGTCAATACGGACGGCACGTTCAGTCCATCAGCCAGCTACACGCTTAACCCCAGTGGCTCCAAGCTCGAATGCTACGTTCCTGCCCTGAGCGCGGTTCTGATTCAGATTACTTAGAGCCGCACGCCGAAGTTCGGTGGGGTGGATGGGCGGAGATTTTAGAGCCTCTACTCAACCTGTTCCTGTCGTCTTTCTCACTCTGGACGGACCCGCCGTTTACACCGAGCTAGATCAACCCTCGCCCGCTAGCCCGAATTGTGCCATCTCTCACTGCCCCGATGGTGCAACTGCGACTTTGTCTGGGGCCACTGTCTGTAGTCTTGTAAGATAAGGAAAGAAGGGCGTGACTTCAAAAGGCATCTTCTCGCGTGCGGAAAGGAGCGCCACTGGCTTGGTCTTCAACAACTCCACGCGATTGCTCAACGGATCCAATTTGACTCTTCCGCCGAGTGGCAAAGCTGCAATCTGGTCTATACGAGGCATCTCCAGCTGTGGTGCGGAGCTGAGTAGGGCGGACATGCGCATGGTTTTTCCACCGGCCAGGCTGTTCCCAAGGTGCGCCCGAATCAAGCGCTTCAACTCAGGCGCGCGTGTCTGCAGCGCTTTAAGGAAGAGGCCGGCATTACCCAGCTTGTCTTTGTAGGGAGAATTGGCGAGCAGGCTGAGCGCCTTCTGATCAGCGGCTTCTTCATCGGCAGCGTCGCGAGTGAAATCCAGGCGTTCGAACGTTTTGTCATCGGGGAAAAACATGCGATCATTGAAAGCCAACTTCGTATCCAAGCGGTGTCCAAGCGCGATGTGACTTAGTTCGTGAGCCAGCACCATGGCCAGTGAAGCCTCATCGGGAAGGACATCGAGCAGGCCCCGACTCACAACAATCGTGCGCCCAATGGTGAACGACTCCAATGGCTCTGTGAGCAACACTCGACAGCGGACGTCGGGAATATGGGTCAGGTTGTTCGTCACTATTAAGTTGTTGACGACGGTCTCCAGCACCTTGTCCACTTCTCCCGGCGGCGCAAGCAACCCGATCTTCTGCAGGCGCTCTACGGCATTTTCTTCGGCTTGGCGCTGCCAAGCGCGCTCGGCTTCAACCGGGCTGGCGTCTTGTGCTGACTGGCTCTGGTCCCGAACGGTTTGCAGAGACTCGACCTGGATCTGCGTGAACTCCTGGTTATTCGCGAGGCGTTGCGGGTCGTAGTCCCACAGCCGCGTCTGGACCTTGAAGCGGGGTGTCTGGCCGGTCCGGGCCTTAAGGTCGGACTCTTCTCCATAAATGTAAGCCGGCAACCACACACCGGGACGCAGGTTCAGTCTCCAGCTATCAAAGTGCAGATAGGAGTTGCCCTTATGAGGTGAATAGCTGCCATTGAAGCGGACGATGTTGTAGTCCTGGTCCTCCACCCAGATCCTTCCCACGAAGCGTCCATTGCCGACGTGTTCTTTCGGTTCGACGTCAATCACCAGGCAACGCACCTCGCCCAGGAATTCCTGGCGGACAAAGGTGAAGTCGTAGTACTTCTTCTGGAAGTCCTGGTCGAGCATTACCATCTCCGCGAAGCCCAGCGGGAGGGACTTCATGGAATGAACGCTGGTGATCCGGTTGAGGAAACGCTTACCAGAGTCGGCTTGTCCCGCGAACGAGCGATCATCGGTACCGTTGCTCGTGTCCAAGCGCCCTAGAAAGTAGTCATCACTGGCCGGAACGGCATCGTGGTCGCGGTCATTCTTCAAGTTCTGGATGTAGGTTTCTACCAGCGGATGCATGTGCCGCATTTGCGCCACGAAGAATTGCTCGCGCTCCACTACTCGATCCAGCATCTGGTCGAATGCCCCTGACGAAGCAGTTGAGGCGGGAGGTTGACCGGAGTTGGCCGAATCTGCTTTCGCTGGTGGGGTGCCAGATAATAATACGTCCTGGGCAGAACTCCAAACCGAAAGGGTCAAGAACATGACGATAGCTACCACAGAATTTGTGACATTGCGCATAAATCCAATCCCCGCAATTGGCTAGGCCAATTGAAAAATGATGTGCAAGACGGCGGTTGAATCCGTGGCCTGGCCGTTTTGCGATGCCGGCTTGAAGCGAATCTGTTCCGCGGCGCGAATGGCGTTCTCATCCAGGCCGTGGCCGAGTCCACGAACTACTCTTAGTACTCGCAATTGACCAGAGGCCCCCAACACCACTTCCAGCAAAACTTCGCCTTCTACACGTAACTTGCGTGCTTCTTCGGTGTAAGCTGGAGCCGGTTTGGACAGAATTTCTGCTGGCAATGTTTTGGCGGCAGCGTTCTCCGCCGGTTTGGAGCGGACGGGCGCTGGTACAGGAACATCAGCATCCCCAAAGCCGCCTTGCCGGACGGTTCCAGTCCCACGGGAAGTGGGCAGATCTCCAGTGGCCATTCCATTTCCAAACCCTGCGCTGGCCACCACTCCGCCCTTACCCCGTGCGCCAGCCGTTCCATTGCCGCTGCCCGGCCCTGAAGGCAGATCGAACGATCCTAATTTTGCAATCGTTACCGGCTGGGCATTGGTGGGCGGTGCGGGCACGCCATTGGGATCGCCGAAGCCGCCGGTCTGCACCTGCCGTGGTGCCCGCGCTATGGTCGACGTCTCCGAACTGCCGGTCGAAAATACGTTGGTTTTCACGATCGCGCGCGGAATCACTGGAGCGGCGGGAGGTAAGGCCGGCAGGCGGGCGGCAGCTTGCAACCTGGGCGGATCAATCTCCGATTCCGGCTCGGGACGCTCCACCGGCAGCTGAAGATCCCCAGGAACAGCAAGACGCGGAATCACAAGTGGTTTCTCAAACACGGAAACAGGCGCTGGTTGGTGGTTGATCGGCGCGGGTGTACTCACTAACGGCACAAAATGATAATCGTGCGCGGCCGGCCTTAAAACTGCAGGGTGCAGGACGGCCAGCCACGCCAGCATAACCACCGTCAGACTCTGCGCGCCCATGCTGAGGACAAACTGCGTCCAGGGCGGCTGCGATTCCGGGAGAAGTGCAAACTGTTCCTGTTGTGGCGTGTACGGCATAACCGTTTGGATCCTGTCTAGGAGAGTGTTGAAAACTTCTTAGCCGAGCCTGCTTGGCTGGCATACGGCGCTCACGGCATTCTACACCATTGCCTTCGCCCAGCCAATCTGAAATCGCGTGTCTGGCGGTCTGTAGAGGACCATCCTTTGACGGACTGGGGAAAAGACTCTGGCGGCCGCGAACTAACGTACTGCAAGCTTGAGTCGAGTCCGTGCGGGAAGCGTGATCCGACTCACACTCTTACTGTCGTGCCCCGCTCTGCGGTTTTTCCGGTGCGTCCAGTCGCTTGAGGTGCGGATAGAATGGAGTCACTTCGAACGGGATCTTCTCAGCCGGCGTTAGGCGTACCGGTTTGCTGTTGAGCATTTCAATTCGGTCCGACCACGGATCGACCACGATTCGCGATCCGATCGGCAGAGCAGAAATCTGATTCAGCCGATCTGTCTTCGGAGGCTTGGAAGAGTCGATCCGTGCTTGCATCCCGACTAGGTGACTGCTCCGGAAGTCGTTGCTGAAGCGTCCATGCAGCAAGTTTGGGAATCGCGCAGAGCTGGCGTCCAATGCCCGTAAGAAAAGCCCAACATTCACTGTTTGGTCTTTGTATGGCGACTTCGAAAACAGTTCTACGGCTTTTTTGTTGGCATCCTCTTCCTGAGCGCGATCGAAATGGAAGTCGAAGGCGGCAAAGACTTGAGAATCGGGAAAGGGCCAGGCAATGCCTCTCAAGTATGCCGCGCTAACCGCGTGACCCAAAACGACGTGAGCCAGTTCGTGCGCCAGCACGGCGGCAAGAGTCGCCTCATCGGGCAGCACGTCGAGGAGCCCGCGGCTGAGCACAATGGTGCGGCCCATCACGAACGCTTCCAGTGGAGTTGTGAGCAACACGCGGCAGCGGACGCCGGCAATGTCGAGGTTGTTGGTAACTAGCAGATTGTTGAGCACCGTCTCCAAGATCCGGTCGACATCGCCGTCTGGAGCCATAAGTCCGGCATCTTGCGCCCGCTCCACTACAGTATCTTCTGGCGGGTATGTCGTTTCGTCCTTCGTGTGCGCCGGGCTCAGGTCCTGCGGAGCTTCCTGTCGCATGGGATCCAGCCACGCCGGGTTATCCGTCAGTCGTTTGCCATTCTCCCGATGATCGCCCGCGTTTTGCAGATCGTAGCCCCAGACGCGAGTTTGAGCCTTGAACCACGGCCGGTGGATCGAGTGATCGTGAGGATTCGACTCCTCGGTATAGACATAGGCAGGCATCCACCGGTTGCCCGGCATGTTCAGCCGCCAACTGTCAAAGTGAAATGCGCGCCTGGCGAGGCCCTTCGAGGTGAAGGTTCCCGTGAAGCGCACAATGCTATGGTCCTGATCCTCTACCCAGATCCGGCCCGCAAAGCCACGTGTCTTCGAATTGCCACGGGGCCTCACGTCCACGGCGGCGCAGCGCACCTCTCCAAGAGCCTCCCAGCGGACGAATTCGAAGGTGTAGTTCTGACGGTCGAAGTAGTCCAAATCAGGGAACAGTGCCTGCGCGAAAGCGGCTTGGCTGAAAGGTAGCGGGTCTTGCACCCAGTCTCTCTCCGAACCTTGCTTCCAGGTCTCCTCGTCTGCAAAAGGCTCAATGGACGGTAAATTCCCCGTCAGGTTCAGGCGGCTCAGGAAATAGTCATCACCGTTGGGAGAGAGCCCTGCCTGGAACTGGATCCGTTCTCCTTCCTCCTGGATGTAGGTCTCGACGATGGGCTGGAAGCTTCGCATCCCATCGGCCAAGCGGCGTTCCTGGCGGACGACCGAGTCGATAAAGTCATCAAAGGCAATGGGCTTGCGAGTAGAAACTGAAGGTGCCGTCTGGGCAGCATCCGGGGGCTGGGCCGCAGGAGTGGAGTCCTGACCTTTGACGAGCACAACGGCAAAGAACACAAATAATGCCCAACCGGGCCAGGAGAATGTCCTCAACGCGAACATGCAGGGACCATTCTAAATCCTGCCGGCCACGACGCAATAGCCGAGTGTCAGCGGCACCGTCGGCGTCATATCGCCCTCCGCCACTTTCTTGCGCCAGTGCGACCGCTTTAACAAAACGGGCTGCAGCCAACCACTCAAGCGGGCAGGCGCATCTTCCTCAAAAGGCGCGTAGCGCGGGTCGCGTTCCAGGCTCTTCAGCAGCGGTCGCCTTTCATCTCGGGGGAACCCGGGGGCCTCGATTTCTGCGGATGATCACGCGGCAGCACTCGCAATACTCTCCAGTGAATCTCCGGCTCAAGCTTTGCAGGGCTCATGGCGTCCGCACGAAGCCGTGATACACCGCGCTCTTGTCCGCATAGGTTCCCGCGATCGCCCCAGCCGCGTTGATGCTGAAACCGCCGGTTCCCTGATCCGGGAACGCCTTCCCCTTCGCCGTGAGCCACGCCAGCAAGCCGTCCGTGCCTGCGCCAGGAGCATTGAAGGTGCTTATCTTGCCATTGGCAGCACGCACGAAACCGTGTTCCAGATTGTTCTTGTCCGCATAGGTTCCCGCGATCACTCCCGCCGTGTTGATGCTGATGGGAAAAGTTCCCTGTTTCGCGCCTTTGCCTGCGCCCGGAGCGGTAAAGCTGCTTATCTTGCCATTGGCAGCACGCACGAAACCGTGATACACAAAGCTCGCGTCCCTGTACGTTCCCGCGATCACCCCCGCCGTGTTGATGCTAAGGCCGCCGGTTCCCTGACCCGCGCCGGTGCCTGCACCCGGAGCATCAAAGATGGTTATCTTGCCATTGGCAGCGCGCACAAAGCCGTGATACACATAGCTCGAATCCCTGTAGGCTCCCGCGATCGCCCCAGCCGTGTTGATGCTGATGGCGGCGGTCCCCAGATGCAGGCCCGTGCCTGCGCCCGGAGCATCAAAGGCGGTTATCTTGCCATTGGCGGCGCGCACGAAACCGTGATATCCACCGCTTGTGTCCTCATAGATTCCAGCGATGGTCCCTGCTGTGTTGATGCTGATGCCAGCGGTTCCCTGCGCGCTGGGAGCATTGAACGAGGTGATCGTGCCGTTGGCCGCGCGCACGAAACCGTGATACACACCGCTCGTGTCGGAGTACGTTCCGGTGATGGCGCCCGCTGTGTTGATGCCCAGGCCGAGCGTTCCCTGAGCGCTCGGAGCATTGAACTCCGTGATCGTGCCGTTGGCCGCGCGCACGAAACCGTGATACACACCGCTCGAGTCTATATAGCTTCCCGCAATAGACCCCGCCGTGTTCATGCCGAAGCCGAGCGTTCCCTGAAGCGCGCCTGTGCCCGCGCCCGGCGCCTCGAATTCGATGAATGTGGGCTTGCTGTCATCGATTCCCTGCTGCGCGGGTGTCCCCATGGCAAAAAGCAAACACAGGCAAAAAACAGCGACCCGAACAAGCGCCCTCCCGCTGGGGCGCGATATGAAGACCAAAACCCCAGGCTGCACAAAGCTTCGATTGACAATGCGCACAAAACACCTCCTTAGCGGAATCTCCCTTTCGACCTTGAAAGCGCCATGATTGTACCCCTATCTGGCCTGTTCACGATACTGTGAAACGATTTTCACTTAACAGGACGATTTACAGCTATGGCTTCGTCTGCTAAAGTCGCCGCCGGACGCGAAAGCGGGTGTCCGCATCAGGTCACGATGAATGGGAAGCCGACACAGGGGCACGTTAGTTACCTTGCGGGTCGCCATCAGTTCAGGCATGCTCGTGGGAAGATGGAGGGGATCGAACAGTTCACGGGCCCGGACTCGCCGGACAGCACGCCGGAGTCGATCTGCGCCTGCGTAGCCAAGATCTTCCAGGTGAAAGAAACCGAAGTCGCGCTCTTGGAGATGGGCGGAAGTCTGCTGAACTTCCTATATCCCGCTGAGTTGAAAACGGCGGGTGCGATCCCTCTTTCCAGTTCGGCGGTCGCGGCCCGCACAGCGCGGAGCAAGCAGTCGGACCTGTTCAATGGCTTCGCGCGAGTAAAGCACTTCAGCATTTTTGAACTGGTCAAGCTAGGCGACAGCGGACTGGACGCGCAGGTAATTCAGAAGCTCATGTCGGCGCCCGTCCTAACCTGGAACGGTGAAGTCCTTGGCGTAATTCAAGTTTGTCGCAAGGCCGCGCGCCCAGCCGACGCGGGGCCGGATTTCACTCCCGAGGATCTGCGCAAACTGGAATCGGTCGCCCGCTTCGTGGGCAAACTGATGGCCAAGGGCAGAAGCATTGCCCGAACCTGCTCAGGCTAGATGGAATTTGTTCCAAGTCAACCTCGCGCGCTTTTGCGCACGAAGTCCCTCCGGATTCGACACTCGTTGAAGATTGGTTTCAATGAATGTAATTGCGCCTGTTAACGACAGTTATCGACGCACGCATCAGAATTCTTGTCCAGCTCGCGGGGCCACAACCGGCTGGGAAACTGAGGCTGAAGCTAGGCGAAGCATCTTCCGGTCGGGGCGTTTGGAAGCTTCCCCAACCTTTGTAACCGGGCTGCTAGTCAGCGTCCCGCTCGCGCTGAATGAAAAAACAAAGGGGAGCGAGAAATCGCTCCCCTGTTCCAGCGTTCAACCAACCTTAGTACTTAAGCGTCTCCTTGGTCTTGGTGATTTTCCACCCGTAGTTGCACGATGGAGGGCCTGAGTCCCACTGTGTCCCTCGCCAGTTCGGATTGGCGATCAGCTTCCGCTGCTGGTTGTACAGCTGGACGGTGAAGGTGATCGACGAGTTGTCCGGGAAATCGCTACACTGCACAATGCCGTAGTCCTCGCTCACCGCGCCGAACGCCCAATTCCAAATTTGTCCAGCGGCAGGGGTTTTCGCCAACGTTGTCTTTTTTCCAGTGGTTTTATCCTCACTCACGATGTTCCAAGTGGCGCAGTAGTTCTTCTTCGTTTTGCAGGTAGGGGCAATGGTGCCAAGGATGGTGTCTCCCGCGTTGACATCGACCGGCGTGCTGTACCACGTAGTTCCATTCATGCAGCAGTTCCAGCTGGCGATTATCCATTGGGCTCCGCCACTTATGTAGCAGCCTGACCCCCATTGCAATACCGGCTGAACAATACTGAGTACATCGTTGCTGTCCTCAAAGCCGGGGAAGAAGTAGTCACACTGCCCATCATCGCTCGTCGGTGACGGCGGCACGGGCCAAGTGGCGGAAATCTTGCCGAAGGAGGTACTGGTAGTCGCCGATACCGACTCCAGCCAGCCGCTTATCTCGGGCGGATTTGTTTGACTCGAGTTCGCGTCGGCGGCCACAATTGCTCCGCTGGGCATGTAGTGAGGATAGTTGCAAACGTGAGATGCCTCTACCGCGCCATCCGCAGTTTGGACGCGGCCGTCCGCCAGCAGCGTATTGCCTTCTGCCAGCAACAAGACGCAGGACGGGTGGAAGTAGCCGAAGGGTGTGATTACGTACTCTGCCGGAACATTCGGCGGGCGGTTCATGAGCGCCGACACGCTGCTGGCTTCTTGTCCACTTAACCCTGCAGAAAGCAGCAAGAGCATTCCTGCAAGGGCCAAGCAAGCGGGAAAGAAATTATTTAATTGTCGAATACCTTTGATCATTGGATCTCCTATCGAGGCCCGTAGTTTTGGGACGTGCACCTGGGAAGGACCCCGCACAATCAACTCATATAAAACCACAAACTCCGCGTTGTCTAGGAGCCAAATCACACTCTTTGGTGATGGAGCTCTTAACTGGCCTTTGGAGCTCAACAATATGGCGCAGGTCATTTATGGCGCGGTCTTGCCGTCACCGCCGACAAGGTCCGGCGCGGGGTTCCGGTGGGCTGTCTGATTTCCCGGGAATGGATCAGGCAATTGGGTAGTGGCTCAATTCGATAAGGATGCGAGCCAAACGCGCGATGATTGCGTCGCAAAGTGCGCGACGCATTGCGCGGCTCGCCCAGATCCCTCGCTGCGCAAAGAACGCTTGCTCGGGATGACAATCGAATTGAGCCACTACCGGCGATTTGGAACGGAAGCCCGGGAGAGGATAAAGTAAAATTAAGTTGTTCATGGCCCTCCAATTCAAGTCCGGCCTCATGGTTTTTGCGTTCGTCACTCTGGGTTGGACATTGTTCTGCATGGGGCAGACCCCTGGGCAAACGCCAGTGCCCGCTCCGGAGCTGCCCGGTCCGCCATTGCCCGGAAGCATCAGTGGAACGGTCGTCGATCAAAGTGGAGCTGTCGTCGCCGGAGCCCGGGTAGTGCTTACCATGGAAGATCAATCCCTAAGCCAGGAGGTGTTCTCAGGCGGCGATGGGCAATTCTCTTTTGCTAACATCGCTCCCGGATCCTTTCACCTCACAATTTCGTCGGCAGGCTTCGCGGCGCAAACATTCTCTGGGATTTTGCATCCCGGGGAGATTTACATTGTCCCGCAAGACGCGTTGGCTGTTGCTACCAACATCACTGAGGTCGAGGTCGGCGTCTCGTCAACGGAAATCGCAGAAGAGCAGATCAAGGTTGAAGAGAAGCAGCGCGTGTTCGGCGTCCTGCCAAACTTCTATGTCAGCTACATTCCCAACCCAGTTCCCCTCAACTCGAAGCAAAAGTTCAAGCTTGCCTGGAAGACGGTGGTGGATCCCTTCACTTTCGTATTTGTGGGTGGAGTGGCGGGAGTTGAGCAGGCGCAGAACCACTTTTACCAATACGGGCAAGGCGCACAAGGTTATGGAAAGCGCTTCGCCGCTGGCTATGGCGATACGCTTACCGGCACGTTCATCGGAGCCGCCATCCTGCCATCGCTTCTGAAACAAGATCCCCGTTATTTCTATAAGGGCAGCGGCAGCACGGGCGCACGCATTCTGTATGCGATCGCCAATTCAGTGATCTGCAAGGGCGACAATCGACGCTGGCAGGCAAATTACTCGGGCATCCTGGGAAGCCTGGCGGCTGGCGGCATTTCGAATCTCTACTATCCAGCGAATGACCGCGATGGTGCGGAATTAACCTTTGAAAACGCGGCAATCGGGATTGGCGGAACTGCCATCAGCAATCTGTTTCAAGAATTTCTTATCCGGAAATTGACACCGAAAGTTCCTAAGAACGCCCCACCCAAGCCTTAACACACGATTGGGCAAGAACTCACTTATCGCATTGCGCTGATTGACCGAACTCACAGAAACACCACAGACCAATCGGCCACAGAAATATAGGGGGGCCGGCGGTGAAATCCGAAGGGTCATAACATGAGTAACTTTCTGCAGGGCTCGATTTGCCGTACCTTGGTTCAGAGACTAAGGAAACAATCGCCCGGCGCTGACCGCGCCCGCCTTGGAGATTTGCAATGAGGCATTCTTCCATTTTTCGCTCAATTCTGGCTCTCGGACTGGTCGCGACGATCTTCGTAGGCTGTTCCCGCGATCCCAACGTGCGCAAGCAGAAGTACGTTGCGAGCGGTCAGCGCTACTTCGAAAACGGGCAGTATCGCGAGGCGGCCATTCAATACAAGAAGGCCGTCGAAATCGATTCCAGCTATGCCGACGCGCATTACCGCCTGGCTCAAACTCTGCTCAAGCTGCAGCAGTGGAACCCCGCATATCAGGAACTGAGCCGCACCATCCAACTGCAGCCGGAGAACTATCCCGCCCGTATCGACCTGGCGAATTTGCTGATCGCAGGACGCGATTTCAAGCAGGCGCAGGAGCAGACCGACCTGCTTCTCCAAAAGCAGCCCGACAATCCGCAGGCCCACATGGCAGCGGCGAATCTTCTCATTGGTCAGGAGAATCTTCCCGCGGCCGCCCAGGAAATGCAGAAAGCAATCTCCCTTGGTCCCAACAACTGGGACTTTTATCTGGATCTCGCCCTCTTGCAGATAAGAACCAATCAGCCCGATGCTGCCGAAGCGAATTTCAAGAAGGCGGTCGAAGTGAATCCCAAGGCCGTGCAAGCTCAGCTGGCGTTGGGCAGCTATTACCAGTCACGCAGCCGCTTCCCCGAGGCCGAACAACAATTCCGTCATGCCATTGAGGTCGACCCGAAAGATCCGGACGCGCCAGCGGCGCTTGCGCGCTTCTACGTCGCGCAGGGCCGAAAAGGTGATGCCGAACAATTCCTCAAGCAAGTCAAGAACCGATTTCCCGACAACCCGGCCGGTTACCGAATGTTGGGCGACTTCTACTTCGCCACCGGCGATCTGGACAAAGCGACCGCCGAATACGCGGTTCTCTACCACGATCACGCCAAGGATATGCAGGTCCAGAAGAATTATGTTCAGTTGCTCATTCTGAAAAACCGCCTGGAGGAAGCCAGCAAGCTGAACGATGCCATTCTGGCAGCCAATGCAAATGACAATGAAGCCCTGATCTACCGCGCACAGATTCAGATCCGCGGCGGACATGCGAGCGACGCCGCCCAAACTCTGGAAAACGCTCTGAAGAACGAACCCGATAATGGGGTGGCCCACTATCATCTGGGCCTCGCGCTGGATCAATTGGGCGATCCGGAACGCGCGCTCGACGAATGGCGTACCGCCGTTCGCCTGCGCCCCGATCTCATCGAGGCCCAGCGAGCCCTCACCACTGCCGCCATGCGCCAGGGCGATATGGCTACGCTGGAACAGACGGCAACCCAGATCATCAACTTGCAGCCCGCCTCGCCCGATGGTTACGCCATGCGGGCGCTCTCCAAGATCAATCGCAAGCAGTTCGCGTCCGCCGAAGAGGATGTGAAGAAGGCCATCGACGTGGCCCCGCAAAGTTCGCTTGGCTACATTCAGTTGGGAAATCTGAAACTGGTGCAAAAGCAATACGGCGAAGCGGGAAAAGCCTACCAGCAAGCGCTTGACCGCGAGCCCAGTTCTAAGGATGGTCTCAGCGGACTGATGAACACCTATTTGGCCGATAACCAACCCGACAAAGCGATCGCTGCGGCAAACCTCCAAATCGCCAAATCGCCGGACAGCAGCGCCTTCTACGACCTGCTGGGCACGGCGCTATTCAACAGGAAGAAAGATTATGAAGGGGCCGAGGCCGCGTTCAAGAAATCTGCCGCGCTCGACAAGAACAATGCGGATGCCTTGCTCAAGCTGGGCCAAGTCCAGGTCGCCAAGGGGTTGCCAGACCAAGCCCTCGCGACCTATCAGCACGCGCTGCAGGACAATCCGCACGAGGCCATGTTCTACATCCTGATGGGCGAACTCTACGAGTCCAAGCATGATTGGAACCAAGCCAAAGACGCTTACCAGAAAGCGCTGGAGATTAAACCTGAAAATCCGCTGGCCTCGAACAATCTCGCTTACGTGATGCTGCAATCTGGCGGTAACGTGGACATGGCCCTCTCGCTGGCCCGCACCGCCCGCCGAGGCATGCCCGATTCACCCAGCGCCGCCGATACTTTGGGCTGGGTCTTGTATCAGAAAGGCGCCTACCAATCGGCGATTGATCTTTTCCAGGAAGCTCTGAAGCTGGGAGAGAAAAGCAAAGCCCCGGACGACGCCACCATCCACTATCATCTGGGACTGGCCTACGCGAAGACGGGCAAGAACGATCTCGCCCGCCAGCAACTGCAACGCGTGCTGAAGATCGATCCCAAATATAGCGAGGCCACGGACGTGAAAAAGCAGTTGGCCCAGTTGCAGTCGTAGGCGAGTTCCGCGTTCGGCGTGAGTACTTACCTTGGGCGATCACATACCCGCCTCAGTAATCACTTGGTTTAGTCAGATAGCTTCCTGCGTCTTGACGATTGGACTACCAAAAGAGGCCTTGGGAGCCGATTTCAGGAGTCAGGCTGAAACCGGGACGCGCAGGCTTGCCTGAACACTCCCTCCAGAAAGCCAACCACTATCCAATGACGGCACTTGGTTTATAATATGTAACTCGCCCTTGTACTCCGGAGTGATAAGACGATGATTCGATTTCTGCAAACCCCTGGCCCGATCAAGAAGTTTATTCTTGGCGGTCTGCTGACCATTATTTCCGTCTTCATGGTAATCACCCTGGTGCCGGGTTTTGGCAGCACCGACTTTTTTGGCACTGGCGCTCCAGCCCGCGGAGTAGTGGCCAAGGTCGCCGGAACCGACATCACCACCCAAGAGGTTCAGCGCCAGGCGCGGGAGATGGTGCGCCAGCAATTTCCGCGTGGCGGGCCCCAGGCTTCCATGTTGATGCCATACTTTTCCTCCCAAGCGGCCCAGCAAATGATCCAGCGGCAAGCCATTGTTGCGGAGGCTGAGCACCTCGGCCTGCGCGCGACCGATGAGGACGTGCGCGACGAGTTACAGCATGGCCGCTACGCCGAGACCTTTTTCCCCGGAGGCAACTTCATCGGGGAAGCCGCGTATGAAGAGATGCTGCAACAACACGATCTCACGGTTCCCCTGTTTGAGAAGGGAGTGAAGGAAGATGTTCTGATTGAGAAGCTGCGCATCTTGATCGCGGGCAGCGCTTCGGTCACCGACTCCGAGGTTCGCCAGCAATTCGAGAAAGAGAACACTAAGGTCAAGTTCGACTATGCGGTGTTGCGCAGGGATGACATTCTCAAAGAACTGCATCCCAGCGATCCTGAATTAAAAGCCTTCTATGATCGCAACAAGGCGAGCTACAACAACTCGATTCCGGAGAAGCGCAAAGTCAAGTACGTGCTGATTGATACCGCGAAACTTCAGGGTGAGGCTCAAGTCAGCCAGCAGGATGTGCAGGCTTATTACGATCAGCATCGTGACGATTTTCGCGTTCCCGAGCAGGTGAATGTCCGGCAGATACTGATCAAGACTCCCCTGCCGGGCGCCGACGGCAAGGCCGATCCGAAGGCTATCGAGGATGCACAAAAAAAGGCGGAGGACGTGCTCAAGCAGTTGAAAGCCGGGGCTAAGTTCGAAGATCTGGCCAAGAAGTATTCGGAGGACCCGAGCAGCAAGGATGGAGGCTCGGTAGGTTGGATTAAGCGCGGAGGCTTTCCCGTTCCCGAGGTGGACAAAGCAGCTTTCTCGTTGGCCAAGGGCGGAACTAGCGACGTAATCAATGCGGGCTACGCTTTCGTGATTCTTCGCGTCGAGGATAAGCAGAACGCGCACCTGAAGACGCTGGTGGAAGTCAAGGATCAGATCGAGCCCATCCTCAAACAACAGAAAGCTGAACAGGCCGCCGATGCCGCCGCCAGCGCGTTGCTTTCTCAGGCGCGGACCGGCGGTCTCGACAAGGCGGCGGCGGCGAAAGGTATGCAAGTGGTGGCAACGGACTTTATCAGCCGCACCGATTCGCTGCCCGGTGTCGGCACTTCGCCGAAGCTCACGGAGGCGGTTTTCAACGCTGCCGAAAAATCTCCGCCGGATCAAGTTCAGCTGCCCCAGGGCTTCGCGATATTTGAGTTAGTGGATATTAAACCGCCCTCGACCCCGACGTTCGAAGAGATCCGCAGCCGGGTGGAAACCGAATTCAAGAACGAGCGGGCGGGAACTCTGCTCACGCAAAAAACACAGGAACTCTCCGATCGTGCGAAGGCCAATCATGATTTGAAGAAGGCTGCCAAGGAATTGGGTGCGGCCATGAAGACCAGCGATTTGGTGTCGCCGGATGGGCAGGTTCCTGATATTGGCCCCATGTCCGGAGCCGCATCCGTCGCCTTCAGCCTCAAAACGGGCGAGATCAGCGGTCCGGTGAAAAGCGGCAATACGGGCGTTGTGCTGGCGATCCTGGAAAAGCAAGCGCCCACTGACCAGGACTTCGCCGCCAAGAAGGATGAGATCCGCGATACGCTGGTGCAGGGCAAGCAATCCGAAATGTTCGGCCTGTTCATGGCCAACCTGCGCGAGCAAATGGAAAAATCCGGAAAGATCAAGATCAACGAACAAGAAATGAAAGCTTTGACCAAGCCGCAAGCCGGTGGAGAAGAGGGCGAATAGCGGGTGGTAGAATCGCACCTTGCGTTACGGCGACGGTTGAAGTTTGCACCCGGCAGGTTCCGCGTTGTAGAGAATCATCCAAGCGAGAAAACACGTACGTCGGGAAAGCTCAATCTCGCTTCACAGCCTCATAATTCAGATGGAGCAGTAGTCAAATGTCATTTCCTCGCTTGACCGGAATTCTGCTTCATCCCAGCTCGCTTCCTTCGCGCGGTGGCATAGGGGACTTCGGTGCGGCTGCGTATGCGTTCCTCGATTTTCTTGCATCGGCGCGCCAGGGTTTGTGGCAGGTGCTTCCGCTCGGGCCACCTGCGAATGGTGACTCTCCCTACTCTTCGACTTCGGCTTTTGCCGGCAATCCGTTACTGATTAGCGTGGAGCGCCTGGCGGAGCACGGTTGGATCGACGGTTCGCGGCTGAATGGACTTCCCGAGTCGGTTGGTGCGGTCGACTACGACTGGGTTCACAAATACAAGCCGCCTCTGCTGATCGAAGCGGCTCTTAAGTTTCTGGAGTCAGCATCCGGAACCGCACGATCTCGTTTTGAACGATTCCACACGGAAAGCGACTGGTGGTTGGAAGACTTTGTCCTCTACGACGCGCTGAGGGATCGCTATCACAAACAATCCTGGAATTGGTGGCCACGCGAACTGGCGCGTCGCGACCCAGCTGCACTACAAACTGTGCGATCGGAACTCGCCTCGGAGATGGCTGTTCGCAGGGTCATCCAGTTCTTTTTCTATGAGCAGTGGCATGCCTTGCGTGTTTACTGCGCGCAAAAATCCATCCGGGTCGTGGGAGATATTGCCATCTTTGTCGACTACGACAGCGCAGACGTTTGGGCCAATCGAGAATTGTTTCGCCTGAAAGACGACCTGCAGCCCGAAGTTGTTTCCGGAGTGCCTCCGGACGCATTCAGCGCGACCGGTCAACGTTGGGGGAACCCTTTGTATGACTGGAACGTCATGCGCGCACAGGGCTACAAGTGGTGGGTGCAGAGGTTGCGTTGGGCTACCCAGACATGTGACTTCATCCGCCTGGATCATTTTCGCGGCTTCGCGCAGTTCTGGGAGATTCCTGCCAGCGAACCCACGGCAGTCCATGGCCGTTGGGTAGATGGCCCGGGGGACGACCTATTTAACAAGCTGCGCGAGGAATTAGGCGGCTTGCCGTTCTTTGCCGAAGACTTGGGCTACATTACTCCGGACGTGCATGCATTGCGCGAGCGTCACCAGATTCCCGGCATGGCGGTGCTGCAGTTTGGCTTTAGCGATACCGGCGCACACATGTATCTGCCGCACCGCCTGACTTCCGATCGCGTGGTCTACACCGGCACTCACGACAATGACACGACCGTCGGCTGGTGGAAGTCGGGCATCAGCGATCACGAACGCCACGCCGTGGAAAGCTACGTCGGAAAATCCGAAGACGGAGTCAATTGGGCTCTGATCCGGGCTGCCCAGACTTCCGTCGCCGACTTTTCCATCGTCCCCCTCCAGGATGTGCTTGGGCTGGGAAGTGAAGCCCGCGTGAACGTTCCCAGCATCATGAGCGGTAACTTTCGCTGGCGTTATCAGCCAGGCTCGCTGAAGCGCGAGTTGGCGGAACGGCTGGCGAGCCTCGCGGAAGTAACCGACCGGCAGGCAGCACCGATTCCAATACCGCCCCGCGAGGACTTTGTCGCGTGATCCATGCCTAATCTACTCGGGGTCGTCCAGCAGGTGCGCCCATGAGCGAAGCCTTTAAGAAAGACGCCGGACTGGAGGCATTCTCTCCGTATCGCTTGTGGTCGTTATTGCCGAGAATCGAAACGTCGCGCTTGCCCGATCTGCTGATGTTCGCGGCGGCCATCGCGATTTTCTACGGCGTTTTAGTTGTCGGACGAATCTGGCTCGGCCCGTTCACCCCAGCGGTTGAGATTTCACAAAGTCCGCGGGCGCTTCCCGCCTATGCTGGTTTGTCGCTGTTGCGCATCGCGCTTGCATATGTCTTGAGCCTGGCGTTCACCCTCGTGTATGGCTACATCGCCGCCTACAATGCCAAGGCTGAGCGTTTCATGATTCCGCTGTTGGATGTTCTGCAATCCATCCCGGTGTTGAGCTTTTTGCCCGGAGTGATGCTGGCCATGGTCGCGCTATTTCCCAGCCGCCAGTTGGGCGTCGAACTGGGAGCCATTCTCCTGATTTTCACCGGGCAAGTGTGGAACATGGCCTTCAGTTTTTACGCATCGCTCAAAAGCATTCCACGCGAGATGCGCGAAGCCGCCAAGATTTACGGCTTCAGTTGGTGGCAGCGTTTCACCGAGATCGAATTGCCCTTCGCCGCAATTGGCCTGGTGTGGAACTCCATGATGTCGGTGGCGGGGGGATGGTTCGCGCTCATGGCCTGCGAGATGTTTGTGCTTGGCTCGCGCGACTTCCGGTTGCCCGGCCTTGGCTCCTATCTGCAAACGGCCGCCAGCGCGGGAGACACGCGCTCGATTTTGTTGGGCGTCTTCGCCATGATCGCGGTGATCGTACTGCTCGATCAATTCCTGTGGAGGCCGGTGATTGCGTGGGCGGAAAAGTTCAAAGTCGAGCAAGTCGAAAGCGCCGACGTGCCACATTCCTGGGTGCTCAATTTGCTGCAGCATTCGCACAGCCTGGCACAACTGCAAAAAAAAGCCGTCTTCCCGCTGCGTGAGTCTCTCCTGTCATATTTCTCGCGGCGGCACCGGGAAGAGCCAGCCGGGCAGGCGGGGCCGCGCTGGAAGACATGGGTGCTCGGTATTCTGCTGGTTGCTGCCCTGGGCCTCACGGGATACGCCGTGGTTCGAGTGGCCATCCTGCTGACCGGACTCGACCACTCCGAGGTGTCTGAGTTGGGGCGAGGACTGGGCGCCACGTTTCTTCGCGTCATCGCGGCGTTGGTGATTGGCGCTGCCTGGACCATCCCGGTAGGCGTAAAAATTGGTTTCAGTCCGCGCCTGGCTCGCGTGGCCCAACCCTTGGCTCAAATCGCTGCGTCGGTCCCTGCAAATGCGTTTTTCCCAGTCATCCTGCTGATCTTGATCCGTCTGGGAGCAGGACTCGGCATCGGCTCCATCCTGCTGCTCCTACTCGGAACCCAGTGGTACATCCTGTTCAACGTGATTGCGGGGGCGATGGCGATTCCTACCGACCTGAAGGAAGTCTGCTCGGTATGCCGCATCCGCGGCGTAGAACGCTGGCGAAAGCTCATCCTCCCCGGAATCTTTCCTTATCTCCTGACCGGCATGGTTACGGCGTCAGGGGGCGCATGGAATGCCAGTATCGTCGCCGAATATTTTCACTTCAAAGGGCAGACATTTTCTACGATCGGCCTTGGCTCAATCATAAGTCGAGCTACCGACAGCGGAAATTACGACTTACTGATCGCAGCCACCATCGTGATGGCGGCCATGGTCGTCACTGTGAATCGCCTGCTTTGGCGGCGGCTTTATACGCTCAGCGAAACCCGCTTCCGGCTGGAAAGCTAAACAAAAAAGCCGAGACCTTTCGATCCCGGCTGCAGTTGGCTGGTTGCCCGGATAAAATTGAGACGTCTGCGCGGCGTGAGCGAAGCGGGAGTCGCGCGCCGAAAATCCTGAGCGCAGCGAAGGATCTCTGATCTCTACGCGCTCCTTCTTGGACGCACGGTCAAATCCCGCACCTGAGTCAAGATGCTCGACATCTGCATCCCATTCAGTTGGTTCACGAATGGCAGCATCTCCGCAATGAACTGATCCTGCATCAACTCGCGGACCTCCTCCTGCCGATTGCGCTCGCCACCGCTGAGCAGATCGGGCACGGTGACCTCCAGTGCACGCGCCAGCCGCTCCAGAGAGGAAAGCGTGGGAGTTGCCTTCTCATTTTCTATTTTGGAAACATAAGTTCGCGGCACGGACATGCGCGCCGCCAGTTGCCGCTGGCTGAGTCCGTTGCGCAGGCGCATGGACCGGATCGATGCCGCCAGGTGCAAATGGCCACGGCCGTGGCCATTGCTTGGCATCATCTGCGGCGGGGGCGGAGCCACCACTACTTCGGGCTCATCCTCGTCTAACGAAGCGCGGCAGCGGCGGCAAAGATCGTTAGTTGTACGAAACTGGACCAGCAGGCACCGATCACAACGGACAACTTCCCTGGAATCTACCGGGGCAAGATTTGTAGCCATGTAGGTGTGGGAGGGCCAGAGCGGGCGTCTCCTGGAACCGAGTGAACCAAACTAGATACGGTTCCCAACCTGCAGCGTAATGTGAGCTACAACCCCTGTGGATGTCAAGCACAATCTGCGAGTGTAGGTTGACGTATCATGTTGGCGAAGCAAAACAACCCGGCAAGATCGGCCGCGCGGCGCAGATCTTTTGTCGATACTGATTGGGACTGCTGTGGGAGGGCACGGCTTCAGCCGTGCCGTCAAAACC
>Ga0182014_10001376_pt1 | contig 32596 bp, 30 predicted proteins | sample 612S2DmetaG_FD_120489 | JGI IMG/M metagenome (GOLD analysis project Ga0182014, IMG submission 120489) | Permafrost microbial communities from Stordalen Mire, Sweden - 612S2D metaG | ecosystem: Environmental > Terrestrial > Soil > Wetlands > Permafrost | place: Sweden: Stordalen | collected... | reverse complement strand
CGCGTCCTTGAGGGTGTGCCCGGTCAGCACCAGCACCACAGTTTCGTTCGACCTGATCTTGCCCTCCGCACGTAGTTTCTTCAGCCCGGCGAGGGTCACAGCAGAGGCAGGTTCACAGCCCAGCCCCTCCGCGCCAATTTCGGCCTTTGCGATTGCGATCTCTGCCTCGGTGACATCCAGGCACCAGCCGCCGGTGTCTTGAATAACCCGTGCCGCCTTCCGCCACGACGCGGGGTTGCCAATGCGAATCGCCGTGGCGCGTGTGTGTGCCTCCATCGGCTCCAGCGACGCGCCGTGATTCTCGTCCAGGCTGCGGACCAGTGGATTGGCGCCCACGGCCTGAATCACGGAGATGCGCGGCATGCGCGCAACCAGCCCCAGCTCGTGCATTTCGCGAAAGCCCTTGCCCAGCGCCGAGCTGTTGCCAAGATTCCCGCCGGGAACGATCAGGTGATCGGGCACGTTCCAATCGAAGGCCTCGGCTATTTCGAAGGCCGGCGTCTTCTGGCCCTCAAGCCGGTAAGGGTTCACCGAGTTGAGCAGGTAAATGGGCGCTTCTTTCACGATCTGCGTCAGCAGAGTCAGGCATCCGTCGAAATCGGCCTTTAACTGACAAGTGACAGCGCCGTAGTCCATGGCCTGGGACAGCTTGCCCCATGCGATCTTTCCGTCGGGAATCAGCACCAGGCTGCGCAAACCGGCGCGGGCGGCATACGCAGCCATGGCGGCCGAGGTGTTTCCCGTCGATGCACAAGCTACCCACTCGAAGCCGCGCTCGCGGGCCACGCTCATGGCCGAGGTCATGCCTGTATCTTTAAACGAGCCAGTGGGGTTCATGCCCTGGTGCTTGGCGAAGAGCTGGTCGATGCCGAGCGCCTTCGACGTGCGCGGCAGGTGGTAGAGCGGCGTGTTGCCTTCGCGCAGCGTTACGGCGTCGCCAAAGCTGTTGAGAATAGGCAGCAGCTCACGGAACCGCCAGACACCGGACTGGTTGAGCGCATCGGACGAGCATTTACGCTCCCGCCAGAGCCACTTGAGCGCGCCGGGGTTGGGACGATCCGGCCCGCGGCGCTCTCCCCACCCTGGGTATTCCACTTCGAATAGATCGCCGCAGACGGCGCAGCGGAAGTCGGGAAGCGCATCGGCGCCCGCAATCCGGGCCCCGCAGCCAAAACAGCGTAGCTGATGTAAGTTGTCGTTCATGCCCTCGTCTTTGTCTTTCCTGTATGGTGTTAGCCTACCAGCGTGGAGGGATTTTTGCAGCCAAGTCGAGGTTCGGCTGGCTGTAAGCGCGGCCGGGCTGCGGCTAATTGGCGGCAATCACCAAGAGAGTCGCGTCGTCCTGAAAGTCTGCGCCGCAATAACCGCTGACCTGGGCAAGCAGCCGACTGGTCAGCTCCTTTGCGGAGAGTGCGGCATTGGCCTCTGCGAATGCCGCGATCCTGCCTTCTTCAAACTCCTGCCCCTTGTCGTCCGACGCCTCCGCGATGCCGTCGGTAAACAGGAACAACCGGTCTCCGGCGCCCAGCACGATCTTCGAGTCTTCGTACTTCCAGCCGGGGAAGACGCCGAGCACCGCGCCGCCCTGCTCAAGGATGCGAATCGAACCGGCAGAGAAAAGGATCGGGCAGAGATGTCCGGCGTTGCAATACTGAAACGTCCGCGCTTCCCCATCGAGTATCCCGTAAAAGAAAGTTACGAATTTCCCTATAGCAATGTTCTCAAGCAATAGACTGTTGACCTTGGCGCACACCTCTGCAGGGCTCTCCAAGTTGCTGGCAAAAGCGCGAACCGCCGCCTGCACATTGGCCATGAGCAAGGCGGCTGAAACTCCTTTTCCGACAACATCGGCGATGCAGATCCCAAGCCTGTGACGACTAAACCGGAGCACGTCGTAGTAGTCTCCGCTAACCATGCTGGCAGGCTGCCACGCTCCGGCCACTTCGAATCCTGGAATCTGGGGAATTTCTCTAGGCAGCAATGACTGCTGTATCTCGCGGGCCCGCTCCAGTTCTTGCGCCTGCATTTCGAGACGGGCTGTGCCGCTTTCCACTGAGCGTTGGAGTTCGACGTTGCGCCGCTCCAGCCGCTCTTTCGTGGTGTGGTAGAGAAACGAGAGGACGCCGAAGACAAAGGTAATCAAATAGGGGAGCTTCCACCCGGTTCTGATGAGATGAAGGAGCGTCTGCGGCGCCGGCGGAGCAATCAACCAGACGACCGCACTCGAAATTATGTAGATAGGGGCAGCCGCTACAAGCAGGACCAGGAGAAAGATGAGCCAGTTGTACGGAAAGGGCTTTTCCCAATAAATGAACTCCAGACTGCCAATTGCGGGCGAAAGCAGATTCCCGATGCATAGGGAATAGAGCAATACCGTGCCAGGGTTGATCTGGAGCCCAATGGCCCAAAAGATGGCGCCACCAACAGCGGCGATTGCGATGTAGGTACTTTGCTGCCGAGCGAATCGCACCAAAGATGGGTATTTCACGTAGAAGATGCCGCCTCGCCTTGAACCCATGTGGAGTTATCCCACCATTCTATTCCCGCAGTTGAAATCTTGAACCGGATTAGTGCCTGTCATGGACGATGGGGCAGGCCCACGGCCGACTTCTAGCGGAGACCGAATCGAAACCATGCAGCCGACGAAGTTACGGCCACGCCTGTGCGGCCACGCCTGATTGAAATCTCCGAAGGTTGTACCATCTGCCGTGGAGACTTCGCATCAAAACCCCACCATCACCGGCTCCATCTCCAGCCGAATCCCAAACCGTTCTTCGACGCCCGCCACGATCCGGTCCGCCAGAGCAACTATCTCTTTCGCCGTCGCCCCTCCGCGATTGATAAGCGCCAGGGTATGCCGCGACGAAATCCCCGCTGCTCCGAGCGCATACCCCTTCTTGAATCCTGACTGCTCAATCAGCCAGGCCGCCGGAACCTTCACGAATCCATCCGCGGTTGGATAAACACGAAGAGGCACGCCGGATCTCGCAGCATACGCCCTCATCTGCTCCGCCACATCCGCCGCCACCGACGGATTCTTGAAGAAGCTCCCCGCGCTGCGGCAATCCGCGTCGCCCTCCTCCAGCAGCATCCCCTTGGTCTGGCGGATCGCGCGCACCGCTTCGGCAACCTCCGTCAGCGTTGGCCTTCCCGGCCAATCTTTGAAGTGAATCGTCAAATCCAAATACATCAGAGTGGGCAGGCCATTGGCCTGCAACCGATAGTCGACCCGCGTCACCGCATACCTCCCTCGATCCACCGAGTTGAACCGGCTGCGCCGATAGGCAAACCCGCACTCCGCTGCCGCGAATTCAACGTACGCGTGCTTCTCCAGGTCGAAAGCCCGCACACGTTCGATCACCGGAGAAACTTCCTGTCCGTAGGCGCCCACATTCTGAACAGGAGTGCCGCCCACCGTGCCCGGAATTCCGGCCAGGCACTCCACACCCGCAAAGCCGCGTTCAACCGCAAACGAGACAAAGCCATCCCAGTCCTCACCGGCACCCACGCGGAACAGCTCGCCCCGCTGCTCCACGCCTTTCACACCGACATGCAGCACGAGCCCATGGAACCCCGCATCGGAGATGAGCAGGTTGCTACCGCCGCCCAGTACAAATAGCGCCGCCCCGCGTTCCCGCGCCCAGTCCGCGGCCTCCGCAATCTCGTCCTCGCTCGCAGCCTCTACAAACCAGCGGGCTGGGCCGCCGATGCCAAAGGTCGTGAACGGCGCAAGCGGTTGATTTTCTTTCATAAGCATCGGATTGAGCCTACACCTTACGATTTGACGGTAGAATGGTAACAGGCAACTTCCCTGCCGGAGGAAAACATGTATCCAGAACTGATGGTAATTCCCATGCGCGAGGAACTGGTGCGCGCCGGGATCGTCGAAACCCGTACGGCCGAGGACGTGGACGCGGCCCTGGCCCAGCCCGGCACAACCATGCTCGTGGTCAACTCCATCTGCGGCTGCGCTGCAGGCAAGATGCGCCCCGGCGTGCGGCTGGCACTTGGCAACTCGGCCAACTTGCCCGACTACAGAATCACTGTATTCGCCGGCCAGGATCGCGAGGCCACCGAACGCGCCCGCAGCTACTTTGAAGGCAACCCGCCCACATCCCCCGCGATCGCACTTCTCCGCGACGGGAAGCTGGTTTACCTGATGCAGCGCTTCGTTATCGAGCAGTCCACCGCGCAGCAGATTGCCGGCGAGCTCGTTCGGGCCTTCGACGAGTTCTGCGCAAAGACAACGGCATAGAACAATCTCAGACTTTTCGAATAGGCCCTGGGTATTGGGCTATCACCGTATCCGCAGTCAACAAAGTGATTCCTTCGACCATGGCCTGGGCAATCAGGATGCGGTCGAAGGGATCTTTGTGAATGGGTGCCAATGAGTCAACGGCAACAACGTGCCGACTCTGTAATGTCAGTTCCTCGTAGCCGTTCTCAATCAACAGTTTTCGGACTTCTCGCGGGTCAAACAGGAAATCGCTTCGATGCAGACCCCTTTTGATCGCGATCTCCCAGATGCTCGATACGCTGAAAACAAACTGATTTGCCGGGTTGTTCAAAATGGCGCGAGCTTTTCGGCTAATGCGGCGATCATCGATTGGAACCCAGATAACGAAGTGCGTATCGAGGAGAAACCTCATTCCACGTCCTCACCCAGCATTAGCTTTTCCACCTCTTTGTCTAGCTCCCTGTCGATCTCTTCGAAGTTGTCGGGAAGGGTATACATCCCCTTCATAAAGCCCAACCTACGCTTCGGAATGGCCTCGGGGGCGTCGAGGCGGATCACCTGCACCTTCGGCTTGCCCGCCTTCGCGATGATGAATGAGTCGCCTTGCTCGGCCTCATCTACGAGCCGCGAGAGGTGCGTTTTTGCTTCGTGAATGTTGACCATGCGCATAGAGCCTCCGAGTGAACTAAGTTCACTTAGTTTAGTTCAAATTCAGCCAGATGCAAAACGACGCCGTCGAGGGAGAAGAGCCTCCCGTCCAGGAAGGCCTTTCTGCTCGTCCAACTCTGAGTTCTCGTCCCTACATCCCTTTCGTCTCAACCGGAAGTGCCTGCACCCTGCTGTGCTTGATCGAATACAGAAAATAGACACCCATTCCAATCGCCAGCCAGACTATCAGGCGAATCCAGTTTGCCTTGCCCAGGCTGACCATCATGGTCAGATTAAACGCAACACCAAGCGCCGGCACAATCGGCAGCCAGCCGCCAAAATAGATGCCCGGAGTACGGAACGGGCGAGGCTGGTCAGGCGCCTTGAACCGCAGCACCACAATCGATGCGCACACCATAACAAACGCCAGCAGAGTGCCGATGTTCACCATCTTGCCGATGTTATCGATCGGTGTCACAGATCCCACCGCTGCCGCCAGACATCCGACAAGAATCGTGTTCTTCCAGGGAGTGCGGAAGCGAGGGTGAATGTCGGCAAAAAACTTCTTCGGCAGCAGGCCGTCGGAAGCCATCGCATACAGTACGCGCGTCTGTCCGATCAGCATCACCAGCATTACCGATGTGAGTCCGGCCAGCGCTCCACAGGTGACAATGTTCCCCGCCCAGCCCATATTGTGGTCAAGGAACGCATGGGTTAGCGGGGCCTCCACATTCACCAGTTTCCACGGCACCATGCCGGTAAGAACACCGGCGACCGATACGTAAAGCGACGTGCAGATCAGCAGCGAAAGAATGATGCCAATGGGCAGATCGCGCTGCGGGTTCTTGGCTTCCTGCGCTGTGGTTGAGATGGCGTCAAATCCGATATACGCAAAAAAGATATAGCCCGCCGCCGCGCCTATGCCCGCAAATCCGAACGGCGCAAATGTCGACCAGCTACTTCCCCAGTAGTCGGGATTAATGTACTTGATGCCCAGCCCGATGATGAACAGCACAACTGTGACCTTGATAAAAACGATTGCGGAATTGAACTTCGCGCTCTCCTGAATCCCGATCACCAGAACCGTAGTGATGATCAGCGCAATCAGAAACGCGGGAAGGTTGAATCCAATGTCGATGCCAAAAATATGCGGAGCCGCCAACAGCACATGGGCGCGCGACAACAGTTCGGCCGAAGGCGCAGACAACACCTTGTCCAGCGCGGCTACGAACTCCGGCGAGCCCGGGGTAATTCCAGGATGCCCCTGCGTCACGATATCCCGCGCCACCATTTTCTTCGCGGTATCCAGCCCTGTCCAATGGTCATAGCTTATCCATAGCGGTAATCGAATGCCGAATATCTTCAAAAACTCGATGAAGTTATTTGACCAGCCGGAAGAAACCGTGCTGGCCCCCATGGCGTACTCCAGCGTCAAATCCCAGCCGATAATCCATGCGAAGATCTCACCCAGCGTGGCGTAGGCATAGGTATAAGCCGAGCCGGCCAGCGGAATCATGGCCGCAAACTCCGCGTAGCAGAGCGCGGCAAATGCACAGCCCAGGCCTGAGAACACAAAGGAAAGCATCAGGCTCGGACCCGCATAATGCGCGCCCAGTCCGGACATGACAAAAATTCCCGCGCCGATGACGGCGCCTACCCCGAGAGCAGTGAGTGAAACCGGTCCCAGGGAGCGCTGAAGATGCTTTTCTCCTTCTTCCTGCGCCTCCGCAATAATCATCTGCAGCGGTTTTCTTCTTAAGAGATGAGCCATGCGGATGGACTACTCCTTTGCATGCAATTGACTGTGTGGATGCTCGCGTGTCGAAGACCAGAAGAGATAAACGGGAATCCCAAGCAGGACCAGCACTAGGCCAGGCCACGTGTACTGGGGCTTGTACCGCAATAATACGATACAGATCCACGCCGCCATTACGATGTAGAGCGCGGGCAGCACCGGATATCCCCACGCCTTGTAAGGCCGCGACGCGTTCGGCTGCTTGAATCGAAGCACGAACAGGCCCACGATCGTGAGGATGTAGAAGACTAGTTCCGCAAAGATGATGTAGTCCAGCAACTGACTGTAGGAGCCGGAAACGCACAACAGCACAGTCCAACCCGCCTGCACCAGAAGCCCCGCGACCGGCGTCTTGTAGCGCGGATGGAGCTTGCCTACCGACTTGAAGAAGAGGCCGTCCTGGCTCATGGCGTAGAAGACCCGCGCGCCCGCCAGAGTCATGCCATTCGCGCAACCGAAAGTGGAGATGAGGATGGCTCCGGCCATCAGCCATGCGCCGCCGGTTTGGAAGATCTGTCCCAAAGCCGCGGTCGCCACGCGATCTTCCGATGCATACTGAATGCCGCGGGCCGCAACGGTTGCACCGTTCGGATCGCCGTGCAGAGGCAGCACAATCAAGTAGGACAACGACACCAGAAAGTAGACGGTCAGCACGAAGCCGGTGCCCAGAATCAGTGACAGGGGAAGATTGCGTTTGGGGTTTTTGACTTCGCCCGCGGTGAAGGTGATGTTGTTCCAGGCGTCGGCGGAGAAGAGTGACCCCACCTGCACGACTGCCAGGATGACCACAAGGTTCACCAGCACGATGGGACCGCCGACGCCCACCTGGACCGGGTGCATCGCACTCCAGCCCGCATTCTTCCAGAACTGCCCGGAGGCGAAGTTGGCCTGCCAAGCCTCCGCGCTGCGGCCGATGGTAAAGGCCAGCAGGATCAGAGCCGCCAGAGAAATCGCCTTGGCCGAGGTGAAGATGTTCTGGATAAGCGCGCCGAGCCCCACGCCAAAGATGTTGACGATGGCCAGAGAGATCACGATCACGATCCCAGCGAGGTTGGCCGTACTCACGCCGATCTCCATGTTGCCCAGCACCATCGGTCCGACGCGCCAAGCCGGCACGTGGGCAATATGCCATAGCCAGTGAGTGGTTGAGATGGCCGGGAAGAAGACGCCGAGAAATTTTCCGAAGGCCACGCAGACGGCAGCGATGGTCCCCGTCTGGATGACCAGGAAGAGCGTCCATCCGAAGAGAAAGCCCCACAACGGTCCCAGAGACTCGCGCAGATAGACATACTGGCCGCCGGCTTTGGGCATCATCGCCGCCAGCTCGCCGTAGCTGAGCGCCCCGATCAGGGTGAGAATGGCGGTCACGATCCAGGCGCCCAGGAAGAGCGCCGGAGAGCTGGTCCCCCTGGCAATGTCGGCGTCGACGATGTAAATCCCCGACCCGATCATTGAGCCGATCACGATGGCTGTCGAGCTGAAGAGCCCAAGCGACTGCGCCAGCCGAGGGGCGTCACCAGGCTCGACTGCTTCTGGTTTGGGAGTAAGGTCTGGAATTGCCACTGGAATGATTCTTACTCGATTTTGCCGTCTATGTCTTTAGCTTTCTTGCTGCTGGTCAATTCGACGCCTAAGAGTCAGTCAGGGAGCCTGGACCGAGATGAACCGTACTCCCTCCACGAATTGCAGAAGATTACCGCCCTCCGGTGCACAATGGGGATATGAATCTCCACCACTTTCACGATGCGATTCCCGGAAGATTTCCCGCTCCAGCCGCCTGCTTAGCTCGCGCCGGATCAGACCATTTCGTAGGGGGAGGGTCCCCCCTTCGCTCAGGGAGTACTAATGGGTAACGAGTTTCAATCTAACATCAATATAATAAACACAATAAAAGTCAACACCCGTTACCAATCGGTAAACACAACAGCCCGATTTTGGCCGTTTTTTGGTCAAAGAACACCATCTTGCCCGCAAAGATGCCTCTTCAAACGCGATTCCGAGAGATCCTTCTACAGGACGCGCCCGGGTGAACCAGTTTTTGGATCCTCCATCAAAGCCCCGGATCAAATTCCGCCCCTTTACGGACCTGTCTCATCCAAGGGCAGACTTCCAACGGCGGAACTCAGCCGCGGGGTCTGCAGCGCGAAAGATGGCGGCCGAAACCGCAACCGCCGAAGCACCGGCAGCTAGGACCGCCGGCGCTGTGGCTAGCGTGATGCCTGCCGCGGCGGTGAGGATGCGGTCCGGGCCAGCCTGCTCCCGCAGCCTGCGCACTCCCTCAGGCCCGATCGGCGCTTTGGAAGTCTGCTTTGTCGTGGTCGTGTAAACGGGGCCGACGGCCAGATAATCCACTGGTTCGTCCAGAATGCCCGGCAACAGCTCCTCGCTGCCCCCGAATGCGCCAACGATGCGGCTGGGCCCAAACAAGCGGCGGGCCTCGGCCGGAGAAATATCGCCCGCGTCTATATGCACGCCGTCAAAGCTCAATATTTCAACCAGATCGGCGCGATCGTCGAGAATTAACTTTGTGTTTTCCGGAGGCAGTGCGGAGCGCAAAATGGCACAATCGGCCACCAACTCCGCGTCGGGGCCCGTCTTGTTCCTGTACTCGAGAAGCGTGACGCCAGCTTGGGCAAGTTCGCCGCCCAGCCGCCGCAGGAACTCAGCACGGCCAGTCTGCGGAATGATCGATGCATCGAGAATGGGATAGATCCTAGGGAATAGAAAGGCCATGCGACAAGGTTAGACTTCGGGCCCCTCATTTGTCTCTCCAAAGGGGACCGAAGTCTGCGATGAGGACTTTGCTGTGTCCCACCCTTTCCGCAGGAAAAAGCAGAAAGGATGGGCCACGGGGCTTGGTATCAAGTGCTCGTGGCCCCGTCTTGCTAGACGGTGCTTTTTAGGCCCCAGGCATTTCGTCCGCGGAAGGACCGTAGATCCCAGGAATGGGCTTGTCCAGCAACCGCAGATAGACGCCCAGCTGGGCGCGGTGATGCACCAAGTGGTTCATCACCCACGTGCGCCAAACCTCATACTTGGTTTCGTCGATCCAGGTCTGTCCGCCGGCGACGAACTTCCAGTTGTCGTCCCACTTTTCCGGCTCGAATTTGGCCAAGAGGGCCTTCACTTCGGCCGTCTCAGTGTCGAACCGCTCCAGCAGCGCCTCTTTGCTGGCCGGCACGTAAGGCTCGTACTTCTCGCCGGCGGCCATCTCGATCTTGTCTTTCGCGAGGGCGCTCGTCGCCCACTGTCCGGCGGTCTCCGAGATGTGGCCAGCTAACCGGCCCAGGCTCATGGATTTGGGGTGGGGTTTGTAGGTGAAATCCACATCCGCTGGGATGGCGTCAAGGATCTTACGCGTCCGGGAGATCTCGCTGTCGTATTCAGCGATCAGTGCTTTCTGGAAATCCATCTGTGCAACCTCCTCTGTTGCAGAGCCAGCATAGCCGATCCGCAGAGAAAAGGCGAAGAAAAAGCGATAAATTTTCGGGCCAGCCCTGTGGAAAACTCTGTCCCAGGATCACCCAGAGCGCCGCTTATTGGGGAACTTCCGCCCTCGCCGCCAGAAACCGATCCATGAAGCCCGTATCGAATTCTCCGGCCCTGAAACCTGCGTCCTGGAAGATCTCCTGGTGGAGAGTAATCGACGTCTCGACGCCTTGCACCACAAACTGGCTCAAAGCACGTTCCATCTTGGCGATTGCCTCGGCACGATCGCATCCGTGCACAACGAGCTTGGCGATCAGCGAGTCGTAGTAAGGGGGGATGACGCCCTCGGCGTATTGGGCCGTGTCCACTCGTACGCCATTGCCGCCGGGAACATTGAACGCCGTAATCTGGCCGGCCGACGGAGTGAACTTCCGCGGGTGTTCGGCGTTAATGCGGCATTCGATGGCGTGTCCGCGAATCTCAAGCTTCGCGGGCAGAATGTCCGGCAACCGGTCGCCCGAGGCAATGCGCAACTGCGCTTTGACCAGGTCGACGCCGGTAATGGCCTCAGTGATCGGATGCTCCACCTGAATGCGCGTATTCATCTCGATGAAGTAGAGTTGATGATCCGCATCCATCAGGAATTCGACCGTGCCGGCGTTTTGGTAGCCGATCTCGCAGAGGCAGCGACAGAGCATGTGGCCAAGTTCCTCGCGTAGCCGCGGCGTCATCTGCAGAGAGGGCGCCTCCTCGATGAGCTTCTGATGGCGGCGCTGAATCGAGCACTCGCGCTCAAACAGCGAGGCCACGTTGCCGTGTTCATCGGCCAGCATCTGGAACTCGATGTGGCGGGGATCTTCGATGAATTTCTCCATGTAGAGATCGCCGTTTCCAAATGCATTCGCTGCTTCAGAGTTGGCGGCGTGGAAGAGATTAGGTAGCTCGTCCTCCGAGCGCACAATCCTCATTCCGCGCCCGCCGCCACCGGCCTTGGCCTTCACAATGACCGGGAATCCAACCCTCTTCGCCCACATTTGGGCTTCTTCGACGGTGGGAACAATGCCGTCGGAGCCGGGCAGAATCGGCACCTTGGCCCTCTTCATCGCCTGGCGCGCCTTTTCCTTTTCGCCCATCAGCCGCGTCATTTCGGGTGGAGGGCCGATGAACTTGATGTTCGACGCGCGGCAGACCTCGGCGAAATTGGCATTCTCGCTTAGAAGTCCATAGCCGGGATGAATCGCTTCCACGTCGGCGATTTCAGCGGCCGAGATGACCGCGGGCACATTGAGATAGCTGTCGCTCAGCCGCGGAGGGCCGATACAAATCGCCTCATCGGCAAAGCGGACATGGAGGGCATTCCGGTCAGCCTCGCTGTAAACGGCAACTGTGCGAATGCCGAGTTCCCTGCACGCATTCAAGACGCGCAGCGCGATCTCACCCCGATTGGCAACCAGTACCTTACGAAACATTCATACCCTTTGCGAGCGAGCTACCCCAGCCGGATGGAAAAGAGCGGCTGCCCAAATTCAATGGGCTGGCCATTGGAGACGAGACACTTGACGATTTCGCCGGCAGCGTCGGACTCGATCTCGTTCATCAGCTTCATCGCCTCGATGATGCAGATGACCTGACCCTTTTCAACGTGATCGCCGGATGCGACGAAAGCCGCCGAACCGGGCGAAGGCGATCCGTAGTAGGTTCCGACAATCGGCGATTTCACCAGGTGCAATCCAGCTTTGGGGTCTGTGGCCGGGGCCTCGGTCGTGGTGGCTGGAATCGGCGGCTCGGCCCACGCCGCAGCCCGTGCAGTACCTGGAGGAGCCGTTGCCAGCAAGCGCGCAATGTCGCCCAGTCCTGCCGATGCAGGCTGCTGGTTGAACTTCAGCCGGATCTTCAAGTCTCCGCGATCCAGATCGAACTCGGCAACCTGATGTTCCTTCAGGAATTCAATCAGTTGCTTGAGATCTGCAACATCCTCTGGTTTCATTCGTTCCTTAACTCTCCCGTATTTCCGTGGGCCGACCCTTCCAGGCTACATGCCGTCAAGTGATTTGTAGCTCCGAGTCTTCAGAGGCCGCCGCCTTATAGTTCGATGAGAGCCTTTGGCGCCGGTGTCAGAACCTGGCCTCCCGTTGCGGTCACAGCCACCATATCCTCGATGCGAATGCCGAACCGGCCTGCCAGATAGACCCCAGGCTCGATAGTAACAACCATGCCTCGCATCAGCCGAGTGGCCTGTCCGGCGGCAACACGCGGCGGCTCGTGAATCTCCAGGCCTACCCCATGGCCAGTTGAGTGGGAAAAAGCCTCCGCCAGACCTTCTCTGCGCAAAACCGCGCGTGCCGCTTCGTCAACCTCCGCGCAGCTAACCCCTGGTCTTACCGCGGCTACTGCGGCCTCCTGTGCTTCGAGGACCGCGTTGTACGCGCTGCGTTCCTCCGTCTTCGGCTTTCCCAGAAAGACGGTGCGCGTCATATCCGAACAGTAGCCTCCGAGGATTATACCGAAGTCGAGGGTCAGAAAGCCCCTGCGCGGCAGCACTGCGCCGGTTGGTTTTCCATGAGGAAGCGCCGACCGCACTCCCGAGGTAACGATGGTCTCGAACGACATGGCTTCGGCGCCCATCAACCGTGCCCGATGCTCGAGTTCCGCGGCGACCTCGAATTCCCTGATGCCGGGCCGAATGAACCCCAGGATGTGCTCAAACAGCTTGCAACCGTCAAGCGCCGCCTCAGTCATCAAAGCCAGCTCGTCCTCGTCTTTCACGCGGCGCAGAGGTTCCACCAGCGGCGCGGGCAGAGAGCAGAGAAACACACGGCGCAGACGGGACGGGAGTGCGGCCTTCCAGTGGGCCAACTCGGCCACTGTTGTCCACGATGGGTCGAATCCTGCGGCATCGACTCCGGGCTGCGCGGCCAGCCATTGCACTGCGTGAACGGCCGGAGGGCCGGAAACTATCTCGACCCGTGCGGCCTTGACCTCTTCGGCGGCTTGCGCCCTATAGCGGCCATCGGTAAACAGCCGCGCCGCCCGCCTGGTAATGGCCAATGCGGCGCTGGAGCCTGTAAAGGCAGAGAGGTAGCGGAGATCGGGAAGGTGTGTAACGACGAGCCCAGGGAGCCTGGCTCGGCCGAGCTTGCGGCGCAAAGCACAGATGCGGCGGAAGTGGTCCACGGAGGTAAGGATAACGCAATGGGCCAGCCACGAGGGGCTAGGGAATAGGGGCTAGGGAATAGGGGCTAGGGAATAGGGGCTAGGGAACAGGGAATAGGGAATAGGGAATAGAAACCGGCGACGATGGCCTGGCTCAAGCGCGAGGGTTGGATCTCAAGTTTAGGAACTGATTTGTGGCTGGGTCATACAGCGCTTGCCAGAAGCCTAAATCCCCATCGTCAACAAGGACGAGGCGATCTCGCCATTGTGGGAACTCCTGAACATCGCGAAACGCATTCACGAAAATCATCTTCTTCCCTGCAACCAATACGGCCACATATTGCTGAAAATATTGTTCTGGATGTTCGATATGAATCCTCAGAGGCCATCCGAGTATTTTCATCTTCGACACCTGTGGGAGGCTCTTCTCAAGGCCATCAAGATCCGCCTTGGCTGGCACCCAATTGCCATCGTACTTCTCCGACCTGTCCCTTGAATACCGGTCTGAAACCGCCTTAACCTTCCGCGAAGGGAGAAGAACAGTGCGCTGTTCCTGCTGACCCGGCGCGCTTGAAATGAAGAGGGCCAGAATAAGTGAAACAGAGACCGTTTGCCTCAATCTTGGGTGCTCCCTATTCCCTATTCCCTGTGCTTACAGCGCCGGGCGCACCGGCTTCTTCTGCTGCGGATCGATCTCCCCAGCCTGCAGATCCGATTGGCGGTCCATCCATTCGTCCAGCCGCGACCGCTTGAAGCGCCAGCGGTTGCCGAGTTTGAATGCAGGCACAAAACCATCCGAGGCATATTTGTAGAGAGTGTCCGGTGAGACGCCAAGGTAGTCGGAGGCCTGGCGAATATCCATCACCTCGCGCACTTCGGGGACCAGCAGATTGGAACGGACTGTTGCACTACGCATGATTGGCTCCGGAATAGAACAACAACTCAGAGGGGCTCCGGCAAACCTGCCGGTAGTCTTGTATATAACGCGTTTTCACCCATCGTTTCAAGGCTTTTCAGGGATTTACAGTAAATTCATCCGCTTTTCGCCTGGCGGTTAGGGAAGACACAGGAGCGATTCGTCGGGAGTAGCCCCTCCAGTTGGGGTCGCAGATGATTTAGTCCCAAGGAATTGGGCTGTTAAAACAGATGGTGCAACGCAGGGGAACTTTGGCCGAAGTTGGCCGGGCGCGGTATACAACATCCAACGGGTGGACCGCTGTGTTCGAGGAATCGCGCTACATTGCCTTCCGCCACCAGGCGGTCTTCTCGTCGCTCAGGTACTTGGTCCTCTCGCCACGCGACAGGTAGAAGTCCCGAACGTCTCCCTTGTGGAAGATGGCGCAATCGGGCCACGAGGACGAGTCCTTCTCAAGATGAGTCTCGGTCTGATGAACGTCCACCAGCGTAATGTCGGTTGGTGAACACTCGACAACCTGCTGGGCCTTGAGGGCAAATGCAGTGCCCGGAGGCGGATCGGGAGGAATCTGATTGGCAATTCTGGTCAGCAGCAAGATGAACACAAATGCGGCGGCGAAAATGGCAATTCTCTTCATGATATCCGTACGAGCAAACCACCGCTCCGCAACCAATGTATAGCGAAGTTCAACTTAGCACAAGCCGGAAGCGCGGATTGGCACGTGAAGACGAAGTTGCCCGCTCGGGTTCATTGAGCGGGCAACGTGGTTGATAGGCCTGAAGAGCAGGACTAGTTCTGATCGTCGCGTCGATGCAAAGTAGGCTTGTCGTCGGTTGTCGATGTGGAGTCGTCTGTCTGGCTCGTCTGGCTTCCGGTGGTATCTGTCCCTGTGCTTGCCCTGCGGAGCGACGGCCTGGTGACCCCCTTGGTATCGGTCAGGCGGCGCTTGTTTTCAATGCGCGCCAGGCGGGCCTTCACATCGTCAAACTCGGAAGAGGTGACCATGTACTCATCTCTAGCCGGCAAGATGCGGGCAATCTCCTCCTGTGTGTGCAGAATGCGGTCAGGGGTTTGAGGATGGTCGGCGAAGACTTTGGCCACCGCGCCGGGCTTGCGCTTTTCCAGGGCCTGAACCTTCTCGAAGAAGGTGATGAAAGCCTGTGGGTCGTATCCGGCACGGTACATATATTGCACGCCGAGGTAGTCCGCCTGCGCCTCGAACTCCCGCGAAAACCTCATGAAGGTGATTGGAATTCCAATCGAGGCAGCCTCGTAGATTCCATAGCCCGTCCAACCGCCAATGAAAATCAGTGGAATGGTGCCCAACTGGGCATAATTCATGCGCGTCATTTCGCGTACCGCATGATGAGCGCATACATGGGCTGTCTCATGAGCCATCACGCCGGCCAGTTCGGCTTCCTCGTCGGCATTCAATATCAACCCGGAGTTGACGTAGAAGAAGCCACCCGGCAAGGCAAAGGCATTGATCTCGTCCGAGTCGATGACTTTGATGGTAAACGGCACCTTGCAATCGGAGTTCTTTACGATGTTCTGACCAATGCGATTGACGTACTCCGAGACCACCGAGTCGGTAATCAGCTTAGAACTCTTCTCGACTTCGTCGGCGTAGCTCTTGCCCATCTTGATTTCGGTGTCGGTGGAATACCAGTTGCCTAACCCGCGAGCGCCGATGTCCCGATTGCCGACGGCGCTGACGTCCTCGACGCTGCCCGGCTTGACCTTGACCAGTTCCCCGCCGACCGGCACAACCTTCTCCAGATCGGCATTTTTCGCGGGTATATCCCCGCCCACCGGGGTTGTCCCAGGTGCAGGTTTCTTTGAACTGGTGTCAGGCGAGCTGTCGCCGGTATTGGTTGTGGTGGACGACGGCTGAGCCGACGGCTGCTTGGTGCTGGGAGCCGCCGGGATATCGCCACCGACGGGAGTGGTACCGGGAGCCGGTTGAGCCGTGGGCGCACCGACCGCAGGTGCATTCGCCGAGCCCGAATCGGAGCCCGTTGCCTGTGCTCCCAATGCAGTGGCCAGCGCCAGCACCGCTCCTGCCAACAGAACCGAACGTAAGCCGTTGAACTCTGGCTTCATGTCATAACCTCCAGCGGGATGACTTTCGTGCCCCTCGTTCCGCAGTTCCGCACTGTTTAGACGTTAGCACCCGGTGCTTTGGTAACACCTGGAAAGGATAATAATTCGACAAGGGTGACAGAATCCAGCTTCCGTCGCCTTTTCGCTCGATCTTTCTTGGAACGGGCATCCGGCTGAATTAAAGTGGAAAACATGCGGCAGCGGGGAGGATTCTTTGCGCCGGACTATCGAGAGCATGGTTATGGCGGCCGTCTGTGGGACGATGCAACTCGTTGCCCAGACGGCACATCCCTTTCCAATTCCCCCGCCTCATGGGCTAGCGGGGGGTCCTGGCCATTCATCCGCACAATCTGCCGCAGCCGCGACCGCAGTCCCGAACAGCCCGGCTACGATCTTCGACGCCACCGGACTCGGGTCTCCTCTGTTGCTCGACAAAGGCTGGCGGGTGGGCATCACCTCGGACCCCTCGGCGTCCTCAGCGGACTTCGACGACTCAGGTTGGGCTATCCGCGACGCCGAAGGCACGATGGGCGATGTCTCGGATGCGGATCAAGCCGCTGGCGGTCCCGGCCAGGACGGCAAGAACAGCCCTGCGGCCGCTAGTCCCCACCGCTTTGCCTGGTTTCGGCTCCATCTCCGGCTGGCGCCCAATCACGGGCCAGTCTCCCTCCTGGTCGAGTTGCCTGTTGCCCAGACCACTTCCCTGGGTTTTGGCGAAACCGGCCCAGGCGTGGACGTTTTTGCAAACGGGAAACCAGTCATGCCGGAAGGCCCGCACGGCGACATTCCCCAGCATTATCAGCCGATCTCCCGTCTCTATGACCTGAACCTCGCGCCTTCTGAAACGTCGCTGACCCTGGTGGCGCGAACTCCATACTTCCCTTTCGGGTTTAACTCGTATACAGGCTTTTTTGCCAATCGCCGCCTGCTTTTGGGGGATCGGGAAGACCTGTACCACTCGCTGGCGCTATGGTCGGCCAATAGCCTTTTTGAGCGCCTGCCGAGGCTAGTGAATTCCATTTTGCTGCTGGTACTGTCCGTCTTCCTGCTCGCGTTGTTCTTTGCGCAGAGGGGACACGTCGAATACCTCTGGCTGGCCTTGCACGAACTGGTGCAGGCGCCTATCGCGTTTTGTGAGTTGGCGGGCAGTTCCGCGCGCCTGGACAGCCTTTGGTACGCGGCCGTCGTGCTGCAACTAATGGCCATATCGGCCTACCTCTACTTTGAATTCCTGATTGCGTTCCTGGCGCTGCGTCCCAAGAAACGGTGGGTCAAGTGGTACATCAGGCTCCTCCGCTACACCTCACCGATCCTGGCAGGCGTGGGCCCTATCTATTTGCTGTGGGGTCACAACAGGGCCATCGGCATTGTGCTGGCGATCATCTTTTTGTGTAGCGCTTTCTGGGTTCTCGCCTGGATGCTGTTCATCTTCGTCACCCTGATCGCCGCGACCATGCGGCGCAACTTCGAGGCCGGCCTGTTGCTGGTTCCGCTGGTGCTGGGTGGCATTGGAATGCTCGAGCCGATATTCGCCGCCGGCATGAGCGATTGGAGCGGCCATGCCTACCAGTCTCCGCTGACACTGCAGGCTGGCCCTATCCCGATCCACTTCGCTACAATCGCCGACTTCACCAGCATCCTGGTGATCGTGCTGATCATCTTTGTTCGCTTCCTGCGTATTCATCGCGATCAGGAGCGGGTATCGAGCGAGTTGGCCGCAGCCCGTAGCGTGCAGGAACTGATGATTCCTTTGGAAAAGGTTGCAACTCCCGGATTTGAAGTGGAATCGATCTACAGCCCGGCAAACGAGGTCGGCGGAGATTTTTTCCACGTGCAGTCGACAGGCGACGGCGGGCTGTTGGTGGTCATCGGCGACGTGGCCGGCAAAGGGCTGAAGGCGGCCATGAATGTGTCCATGCTGATGGGAGCGCTGCGCCGCACTCCGGAACAAAGTCCCGCAAAGATATTGGAGTCGCTGAATCGCGTGCTCACGGGCAGCGAGAGCTTTACCACCTGCCAGGCAGCCTGGTTTGGACCGAATGGAGAGCTCATATTGGCCAACGCGGGACACCTGCCGCCTTATCTCAACAGCCAGGAGATTGCGCTGCCGGGCACGCTGCCGCTGGGCGTACTGCCGGAAATGAAGTATGAAGAAGTGCGGCTCTTCCTCCACCCCGGCGATCGGATTCTTCTAATGTCCGATGGGGTGGTTGAGGCGCGGCGTCCTTCCGGCGAGATCTTCGGCTTCGACCGCGTCCACAATTTGAGTAATCAATCCGCTTTCTACGTTGCGGAAGCGGCCAAGGACTTCGGCCAGGAAGACGACATCACCGTCCTGACAGTCCGCCGCCTGGCGCAGGCCAAGGCAGCCTAGTCCCACGACAGCGTGTTGGTGTAATCGCCGGAGTGTTGCGCCGACTCCAGACCGGCTATCCTTGCGGCGTCCACGCCGCCTGCGATCAAAGTGGCAGACTGAGTGCGGGACTGGAGTCCCGCACGACAGCCGGTCTCCACCCCAGTCTGGAGACCGGCGCTACTCCTGACTGCGTGGATCAAAGTACTTCTTCGAGCTGCCTCTCACGCAAAGTAGTTGACTTGCGTGCCTGGACCGCGTTCTTCGGCCTGCCCGCCGGACTCACCCTCTGCGGCGTCTTCCAACTCTTCGGCCTCGTCGTCCTGCCCGCCTGAAGCCTTCTTGCCATTACCCGAATAGCTGTCGTCGCGCGGCGCTGACGAATTCTCCACATCGAAGACCTTGGAGAGCCCCGATTCTTTGGGGGGAATCTTCACGACCGGCATCGCGCGAATTCCGGCAATTGGGCTGATCCCCATCACTCGCCTCCTTCCAAGGCATCTCGTGTTGATCCTTATCGGCAATACGGCGAAGAAGTTTAATCCGCTGAAATTATGTCCGATTTCGCGACAGCTTGTACAGATCTCGGACAGACCCCCTGCCACGACAACTCGCACCACGCGGAATCCGCGGGAAGGAACTTGTTACACTGGGGCCATGCTGGATGAATTGGAATTTCGCCGCCACGCCGAAGCCGCCCTCGAGGAGCTCAAGCAGCACCTGATCGAACGCGAGGAGGATCAGGATGCCGGCTTCGAGGTCGAGGAGCAAAACGGCGTGCTGAACGTCCTCTTCGAAGAACCGGCCGGCAAGTTTGTGATCACACCCAACGCGCCGGTGCGCCAGATCTGGATCTCGGCGCTCTCCACCAGTTTCAAACTCGATTGGGTTGCCGCGGCGTTCGTTCTGCCACGCACTGGCGAGGCTCTGACCCCGCTCGTCGACCGCTTGATCGGCGAACATCTCGCAAGCTGACTTGAGAGGATTCGAGCTTCGGTCTATTGCTTTACGAAGTCGAACGTGCAGGGACGGCCGACAATGCCGAGGCCTTCGTCCCGAACCCCCGAGCCTGTTGCCTCTTTGAACGTGGCCTTGATGTTATAGCTATAATTCCCGCCCTCGTGGGCGAAGACGCCACGCGCGTACTGTCTGGAGGCGACGATCCCATTTGCTGAGAGCTTGGCCGAGCCGTCTTCCTTGACTGGCCCCTCTACGAGCAGGTAGCCGGGCTGCCCCGCTGTCCCGTGTTCGCCTCTCAGGTTGCCGTTCTCGATCACGCTCGGAAACTTCCAGGTGTAGCCTTCGGTGCTTCCTTTTTGAGGACACGTAAGCGTCGTCTGCCACTTGCCGTCAAAGTGTTCCCCTGCAATCAAAAGCCCTGGCACAAACACCATGGCGCCCACCAGTGTAAGCCGGACCGCTTTCAACATACCAGTCCCTCCATCGGTCACCCATCTTAGCACAGAGTACTTATACAGAAAGGTCCGGCACAGTGGCCGGACCCTCCCATGTATCGATGCAACCAGATCTCTACGGCAACGCGTAGACCGTCTTCAATACCTTCTGCTGCAGGTTGCCCGGCAGCGGAGCGTAGGAGAGAGCTGAGACCTCGCCTTCGCCGGAGTTGAGAATCCAGCTCAGCATGTCCTTGAGCGTCTTCTCGTTGGCTGGATTGATCGGCTTGGCCGGAATCAGCAGATAGGTGAAGCTGGAGATCGGGTACGCGTTCGCGCCCGGAGCATTGGTGATCGAAACGCGGTAATCCGCGGGCATGTTCTTGACGCTGTCCCCGGCTTCGGTCACCCCGGCGATGGAGCCCTTGACCCAGTTGCCAGCGGCGTTCTTCATGGCGCCAAACGTCATATGATTCTGCAAGGCATAGATCAGCTCCACATAACCGATCGCGCCCGGAATCTGGCGCACGAGACCAGCTACGCCCTCGTTGCCTTTGCCGCCCACGCCTGTCGGCCACCCGGGTGAAGATCCTTTTCCTGGTCCATTAGCCCAATCCTTGTTCACCTTGCTCAGGTAATCGGTGAAGATGAAACTGGTGCCGGAAGAGTCTGCGCGATGCACCACAACGATCTTCTGCGAGGGCAATTTCACGCCCGGATTGTCCTTGGCGATGCTCGCATCGCTCCAGTCGGTGATCTTGCCCAGGTAAATGTCGGCCAGTGTGGCGCCGCTGAACTGGATCTCGCTGACCCCCGGCACGTTGAAGACCGGAACCACCGCGCCCAGCACGGTAGGAATGTGAATCAGCTTGATCTTCGAAGCTGAAAGCGCTTCGTCGGTCATCGGCATGTCCGAGGCGCCGAAATCGACGAGCCCCGCGGACACCTGCCGGATTCCACCACCCGAGCCGATCGACTGATAGTTGATTTCGACACCGGGATGCGCCGCGCTGTATTCGCTGAACCATTTGGAATAGATGGGATAGGGGAAAGTGGCGCCCGCCCCTGTCAATTTCTGTGCCTGAGCCGTGCTCAATGCCAAGATAGCTAGAACAATGGCAACTAACGCTTTTTTCACTGTACGCTCCCTTGCAGTTTTACTGCCGCATTCATTGTCTACGGCGATTGTTAAGGGGATTTGAATTTGGAGTTGTTTTGCTTGGGATGGTCTCGATCGTGGGCGCGTTGAGCGCTTTGCGTGCGTTTTTCACAGACGACGGGAGACCCCAAAGTTCAACGCCTGGGCGAGGGCTCCGTGGGCCGGGAGGCCCATGGGACAGCCGACCGGGAGGTCGGCGCTACCAATCTGCGGATAGGCTCTGAATTACGCTGGCGGAGAGCCTGGCGCCGACACTGCTGCCTGTTGGACGCCCGGCGTCTGAGGCAATGTGAAGTGGAACGACACCCCCCGACCCAGCTCGCTCTCTGCCCAGATGCGGCCGCCATGGGCCTGCACAATATGCTTGACGATGGCCAGGCCCAGCCCCGTCCCTCCGGCCTCTCGCGAACGCGCCTTGTCGATGCGGTAGAAGCGCTCGAAGATTCGGTCCAGATGCTCGGAGGCAATGCCAGGCCCGAAGTCTTGAACGGTGAACTGAACATCGGAGCCAAACAGTTTTGCGCCGACACGAATCCGTTTGCCCTCTTTGGCGTATTTCATCGCGTTCTCGATCAGGTTGCCGAACACCTGGTTCATGGCGTCGGGATCGGCCATCACCAGTGCATCCGGCGCGCCCGCAAACTGCAGCTTCACCCCGGAATCAACGACAATCCCGCCCAGGGAATCGATGGCGTCCTTCACCAGTGCCTTGGCCGTCGCCGGTTGCGTCGAAAGCTTGTAATCCGGGCTCTCGACGCTCGCCAGGGCCAGCAGATCCTCCGTCAGCCGGTTCATGCGGCTGGCGTTCTTCAGGATGACGCCGAGGAATTCGCGTGTGGTTTCCGGGCGTGGATTCTCCTCCTCGATCAGCGTCTCGACATAACCCTGAATCGAAGTGAGCGGTGTGCGCAATTCATGGCTCACATTGGCAACGAACTCGCGCCGCGATTGCTGTGCCGCCTCAATGCCGGTGACGTCGTGCAGAACCGCGAGCGCGCCGCCGCTGGGCAGCGGCGCGGAGTTGATCTCGAAGACCCGTCCGGGCGCGAGCACGCTGGCGCGGCCAAAGCATACTTCGTTGCGCTCCAGGGCGCCGCGAATGCAAGCCAGCAACTCGGGATCGCGCACCGAATGCACCAGTGGACTCCCTGGGCGAATCTGGGTGCCGGCGATGCGCTTCATCACCGAGTTCGACCAGCGCACCAACCCCTCGGGAGTAATGGCGACCACCGCCTCCTGCATGGAATCCAGCATCGTTGCCAGTTCGTGGCGGCGATTCTCAAGCTCGGCAAAATTCCCGCCCAGCCGTTCCGCGGTCTGGTTGAGAGCAACCTCCATTGCGGAGAGTTCGTCCTCGCCGGAGCGGTCGAGCCGGGCAGTCAGGTCCCCGTCCGCGATGCGGCGGGCAAAGGCAACCACACTATCCAGGCGCGCCGACATGCGGCTAGCAACCCAGGCGGCCAGCGGAATTGCAACCGCAAGAGCGATCAGCCCGGACCACAGCGCCTCGCGGCCCAGCAGGCTCAGCGTCCGCTCTCCGGTTTGCACCACCATGCGATAGAAGATGAACGCCATCGTCAGGGTTTGAAAGACAAGCAGGAGAACAAACAGGCCGAGCAGCTTGGTGAAGAATCGGTGGGTCAATGGTTATTCGCCCTTGGGCAATTCGAAACGATAACCGGCGCCACGGACAGTCTTGAGATAGCGCGGATTCTCCGGATCGACTTCGATTTTTTCGCGAATCCGCCGGACATAGACATCGACGGATCGGGGTGTCACAAAGCGCGCATCGCCCCATACTGCGTCCAGCAGGTGGTCGCGGCTGAAAACCCGCCCAGGATGGCGCGCCAGATAGTCGAGCAAGCGGAACTCGGTGGCCGTGGTGGTGGTCAATTCGCCGCGCACCTTCAACTGCATTGCTCCCGCGTCGATAATGACCTCTTCGAAACTGATGATCGACGGCGACGTCGGACGCTCGAAGCGGCGCAGCACAGCCTTCACGCGAGCCACCAGCTCGCGCGTGGAAAATGGCTTGGTAATGTAGTCGTCGGCGCCCAGTTCCAGGCCCAGAACGCGATCGTTTTCGCCCGCGCGCGCGGTTAGAAAGATGATCGGGACGGTTGAAAGTCCATGGTGGCTGCGCAGCCGCCGGCAGACGTCAAGCCCGTCTCCGCCCGGAACCATGATGTCGAGCAGAAACAGGGCCGGCGGCTTCCGCTCGGCGTCGGAAATTACATTGGCGGGGGTATGAAACAGGCGCACATCGAAACCTGCCGCTTCCAGGTGATGCTGCACCAGCCGCGCGATGTCGGCATCGTCTTCCAGAACAAATACGGTTTGGCTCAAACGGTCTGCCTTCCTTTACCCCGCGGACGAAGACCTGTCCGTGGGGACCCCGAGCTTCACCCCACGGACGAAGACCTGTCCGTGGGGACCCCGAGCTCGCCCGGCGGCCGTTTTGTTTCAAGATGCTCCACGCCGCGCGGAACCATTTACAGAGTAATTCAGCCAGGCAAACAGATTGCAAACGTTTGATGAATTCGCTCCCGGCCAATACTGCGATTTCCAGGCGCGATTACGGTCGGCATTTGCTCCGAAGCGATGTTTCTTCTTGACTTTACCGCGCGGCCTCTGAAAAACTTCCTGCGGCATTCAACACCCAGAAGCGGCTCCAATACCCCGAAGAGCCGCTTCGTGCCCGACAGGCGCCTTTTGAAGCGCCGATGCGGATCTGCATCAGCCCCGCACCGGCCGTGCGGATTCGAAACAACCAAATGGCAGGAGGAACGATGAAGAAATACTTGGCGGAACTAGTGGGCACCTTTATCCTGGTGCTCTTCGGCTGTGGAACGGCGGTAGTGGCCGGTGACAAGGTCGGCATTCTCGGCATTGCATTCGCCTTCGGGCTGGGGCTGATCGGCGCAGCCTACGGCATCGGGCCCATTTCCGGCTGCCACATCAACCCGGCAGTCAGCCTGGGAATCTGTGTAGCGGGGCGCATGTCCATCAAGGACATGATCGGCTATTGGGCCGGCCAGTTCCTGGGCGGCGCCCTGGCCGCCTGGGTCCTCTACGTCATCGTCGGTGGCATCGAGGGCGGCTACAACGTTTCCGTTAGCGGCCTCGGCCAGGACGGCTGGGGCGCCGGCTATCAGGGAGGCTATAGCCTCACATCGGCAATCCTCTTTGAGTTTGTGGCCACGTTGATCTTTGTCATCGTGGTCCTTGGTTCGACGCAGAAAAGCGCGCCGGCCGGATTTGCCGGCCTGGCCATCGGCATTACGCTTGTGGCGATTCACATCTTCGGCATCCACATCACCGGCGTCAGCGTAAACCCGGCCCGCAGCCTGGGCCCGGCGTTGTTTGTCGGCGGCAAAGCTCTTCAACAGGTCTGGCTCTTCCTGCTGGTTCCCAGTGTGGGTGGCGCAGCCGCCGGCTTGTTCTTCCGGACGAAAGCGCTGGCGGCCGACTAACTATATCTCCGCGCAAAGAAAAATGGCCTGGGAGTCACCACAAACTCGCAGACTCCCGGGCCTTTTTCGGGTCGCGGCTATTGTTTTGACAAACATCAGAGATATCTCCACGCGCGTCCAGCGAGGCAAACGATAGACCATGCCGTACAGTCGTTGAAATCCGCATTGCTGAGCAGTCTGTTCGATCCTCGCTCCAAACCGTCCATCCTGTTCATGGAACTGCGTGGCGCGCCACAAGCCGGAGTCAAAGGCGCTCATGGTTTACGCTGAGATAGCAGGCGCGATAACCAATTTCGGTGAGCTGTTTGAAGGAGCGTGCATGACTTGGATTACTCTGCTGATTGGCGTGCTTGTTGGAATGTTTTCCGGCGTGGTGGGCATCGGCGGCGGCATCCTGTTTGTGCCCGCGCTGGTGTGGCTCTACGGAATGGATCAGCACAAGGCACAGGGTACTTCGCTTGGCGCATTGCTGGCGCCGGTGGGAATTCTGGCGTTCCTTGAGTACTACCGCAACGGAAACGCAGACATTCGCGTGGCTGCGTTGTTAGCCGTAGGATTTCTGGTAGGCGGATATTTCGGAGCAGCCGGCGCTCAGATGATTCCGGAAGTCCTACTGCGCCGCATTTTCGCAGGAACGCTGGTCACTGTCGGCTGTTGGATGTTCTTCCAGCGTTAGAGAACTCAAGCGCGCGCCACGAACCGCAATCGCACATAGTCCGCGGTCCAGTTACCATCCTCATCGCGAAGCACCGGCTCCAGCAGAGCCACGGTCTCTTCTACAACGGTCTCGCGCATCGCTTCCGGCAGAGTATCGAGCACACCACGTCGAAAGGTTCCGATCCATTTGTTCATGCCGCCTTCGGCCAGCGGAGTTGGCCGCGGAATCAGCGCAATCCGATCCACCTTGAACCCATGCCGTTCAAGACGCCGGCCGTACGCCTCAGGCGTGGCATAGTAATTCACATGGTCCTCGCGCCCGTCGAAGCCATGCCGCGCCAGCACGGCCGTCAGCGCAACGCGGATGGCCGCAATATTGCTCTGGCCGCCCATCTCGGCCACAAAGCGGCCGTCGGGCTTGAGCACACGCCGCACCTGAGCCATCATTGCGTCCTGATCGTGGACCCAGTGAAGGGCGGCGTTGGAAAACACCGCGTCGAACTCATTCCGCATGTAGGGCAAGGCTTCAGCGTTTGCAACTTCGGCAACCACGCCGCGCCCGCGCGCCGCCGCGACCATTTCAGGTGAGGCATCGACACCCACGACGCTGGCCCCCGTCTTTGCAATGCGCTGGGTCAGTTGTCCGTCGCCGCAGCCAAGGTCGAGGATGTATTCACCGGCCTGCGGCGCGAGCCACTCCAGCACGCCTCCGGCCAGGCCGTGCACAAAAGCGCCGTGCCGGCAATAAGCCTCGGCGTCCCACGTCTGTGTCACAAATGACCTCCATCCCCAGTTTCAGGCTCAGAAGGGCATAACGCAAAGTTATTTTGTTTTTAAGTTCAATAAGAGAATCTTATCGGAGAAAACCCGCTGAACAGCGCCTGAGACGCCCTCGGTCAGATCGATTGCACCGGCAGCAGAGTCAGATCGTCAACCAGGCCCACTTCCCGCTGCACGAAGGGTTCGCCATAACGCACGCCGGCCAGCAGCCCGTAATGGCGCGCCTCCGCGAATGTGCGCTCGCGAATCTCTTCCTCGGGCACAAAAAGTCCGCCGCCCGCCGCCTGGTTCGCATATTGCGACCGGTATGCCATCAATGCGGCGTGGCGCTGCTCGATGAAGGGCGTGATGTCGACGACGAAACTCGGCCGCACGTCCGCATAAAGGCTTGCATAGAGAATCTTGAAGGGCCGGTGGGGAACCGCGCCTGTGTCTATCTTCGCCAATCCGGCGAGAAAGCAGGCATCGTAACCGAGAGTCCCGGTGATGGCGTGGTCTGGATGGCGCGCCTGCCAGTAAGGCAGGATCACGACACGCGGACGTATAACGCGCAGCACGCGTGCAATCTCTATTCGGTTCCCGATCGAATTCTCAACCGCGCCATCCGGCAGGTTGAGAGCCTGTCTCCAGCCAACGCCCAGCAGCTTCGCCGCCTCGGCGGCCTCCGCCGCCCGTTCTTCCGCGCTGCCTCGGGTTCCGGCCTCGCCCTGCGTCAGATCGAGTATCGCGGTGCGCAGTCCGCGTGCCGCCATCCGCAACAGAGTCCCGCCGCAGGTCTGTTCCACGTCGTCGCGGTGGGCGGCGATGGCCAGTACATCGGCCCCCGGAAGATCGGATTTGGGATCGACAGCCACGTCGGGCATCCGGGTCACCGTGTCAGTAAACGGTGTTGTTGGTGTCGGTAATGCCATCCATGTAAGCCACGTCGTAGGCCGTACCGGTCACCGTCACATACTGGTTGTCGATTGCCGTCCCGTCCTTGGTCGAGCTGATGTACACCTGCCCTCCCTGCACCGAGTAGATCTTGTGCAGGCCGGTGACCGCGGCGATACCGGTCGCATCGCCGGTATAGGGCTCCAGCAGAACGACCTTGTTGGCGGAGGTGTTGTACATTGTCAGGCAACCGAAGGGCTGGTTGTTATAGAAGCGCTCGCCCTGATTGCACTTGGTCATTCCGATCCAGAGCGTATTGTCGTCCGCCTGCAACATGCGGCTCACTCCGCCGGGAAATCCGTCGCTGATCGACACGGGATTGGGGGAACCGCTGGAGGACGGAACAATCGTGTTGCTAGTCAGATTCAGCACCGTGAGGAACCCGCCGAAGAAGCCATCGGGCATCGGGCGCTGTCCAACCACATACATCGTCGAAGTCGTCACCAGGGCATTGCTGGCGCCGCCGGGAATCGGAATATTAACGATGGGAACGGCATGTTCGTTGGCACAGGGAGCGGCGTTGCATGGGAGCAGCCCGGACGCCTGACCGAGAGGAAAGATCACCGGCGCCACAGGCAACAGGGATATCGAGGCGATCGTGCCCCCGCACTCCGGCCCGCAGTTTAGAACGTAGGCGGTGCTGCCGTCGGCGGAGAAGACTGCTTTGATTGGCCGGTCGAAGACCAGCGGCGCCCCGTAGAAGTTGCCGGTTGCGTCCACCTGGTCCGGGCTCTGCGCCTGGAAAAGGCACCACCCCGGCGCATTCTGCGGTTCACAGTCCACCGCGGCCTTGGGCCATGTGCTCGGCCCGCCGGAATAGGCGAGCGACTGCGCCGCCGTCAGTTGGCGCGGATAGTAGGCGTAATTCGAGTTTTGTACGAAGGCCAGCGCCATGGTGCCGCCGGGGTTCACGCTCACGCGGTACACGCCGGGCAGGCTAAGCGGATAAGCACCCCCCTTCGACTGGTCGACGACGGTCAGGACGCGTGAGCTCTGGCTGGCTGCAAAAACGTAGCTCTGGTTGCGGGTCATGAAGATGCTGGATGAAAGCCCGTTCAGGCCGGAAACCGCGGTCCCGGTCTTCTCCGTCTGATAGTTGGCCGGGGTCATGCTGCCATCGCCGGAACCGTAGACCACGCCCACCTGCTCCTCGGGCATGCTCTGAATGCTGATCGGCAGGGCCCCGCCGTATCCAGTGACGGAGAAGGAGGGCGGCTGGCCGGTGTACCCGCTGCGGATGTCGTAATAGGCGTCGACGATCTGCAATTCGCCCTTGGTAAGCGTGCTTGGGTTCTGGATCGCGATCAGGACACGATAGCTCAGCCCGCTGGGAGGGAGAACGCGCCCGGCAAAATAGGTAGTCTTGCCACAACCTGCCAGCCCGGCCGCAACCGCAAGCGCGGCGCTGGCGTATATCCAAAGACTTCTCTTCTTCAAAATCCCTTACCTCAATCGAGTGCGCGGAACTCTCCGCGATGATGGCAATTCGTGGGCCGCAGTGCCCTGAACCGCTTTGAGCAGGGTCCGCAGTCCTTTGAGACTCCGCGGAAATCAGCGTCCCTCGACCCTTTGCTGCCCAGCTTATGACTCCCGAAGTATAACAAAGCGGGCCACCGCTCTGGCGCGGCTCGCCCGGCGTGCCTTAGCATTGCAAGTGGATGACCCAGATTGCCGATATCCTCGCTGAACGCCCCCTGCTCGCCGACGGCGCCATGGGTACCGTCCTCTACGCACGCGGTATCTTTATCAACCGCTGCTACGACGAGTTGAACCTCTCCGACCCGGATCTGATTCGGTCCGTCCACGAGGAGTACCTGCAGGCGGGCGCGGAGATTCTCGAAACCAACACCTTTGGCGCCAACCGCATCCGCCTGGCCCGCTACGGGTTGGCTGGAAAGGTAACCGAGATCAATGCCGCCGGCGTCCGGCTGGCACGCCAGGCGGTCGCGAATCTCAAGGAAAAGCAGGGCGGCGAAGCCTGGGTGGCCGGTTCGGTGGGACCGCTCGGCGTTCGCCTCGAACCGCTTGGGAAGACCGGCCTCGACGAGGCCCGCGCGGCCTTTGCCGAGCAGATTCGCATTCTGGCCGGCGGCGGCCCAAACAGCGCCCGCGACCCTGGCGTCGACCTGATTATCCTGGAAACCATGCCCGCGCTCAACGAAGCCCGCGCGGCTCTGGAGGCCGCTCACGCCGTCGCGCCCCATCTGCCGGTGCTGGTCATGGTCACTGTCGACGACGAAAACAACTGCCTTGACGGCTCTTCGCCACAGCAGGCCGCCGCGCTTCTGACCGAATGGGGCGCAAGCTTTGTCGGCGTCAATTGCTCTGCCGGCCCAACTACTGTTCTCACTGCCATCGAAGCCATGCGCGGGGCCACGACACTGCCTCTGGCCGCCATGCCCAATGCCGGAATGCCGCGCGCCGTCGAGGGCCGCAACATCTACCTCTGCTCGCCGGAGTACATGGCCAGCTTCGCCCGCAAGGCCATCGCCGCCGGAGTTCAGATTGTCGGCGGCTGCTGCGGAACCACTCCCAACCACATTCGCGCCATGCGCGCGGCCATACGCGCCCTCGAACGGGCCGAGGACGCTCAGGGTCGTGTCGAGACTTCGGGGATGGTTTCCGTTGAGAATCCCGAAACTCCGCCTGAGCCACTGGGCGCCCGCTCCCGCCTCGGTTCGATGATCGCCAAAGACCAGTTCGTGACGCTGGCCGAAATCGTGCCTCCCAAAGGCATCGACTGCTCGAAGGAGATCGAAGGCGCCGGTCTGCTGGCGCAACTGGGCGTCCACGCCATCAACGTGTTCGATTCGCCTCACGCCTCGGCGCGCATGAGCGCCCAGAGCCTTTGCATTCAGATTCAGCAGCACAACGGTATCGAAACAATCCTCAATTACATCTGCCGCGACCGGAATATCTTCTCCATTCAAGCGGACCTGCTGGGCGCTTCATCCATTGGTCTGCGCAACATCCTCTGCCTCACCGGCGATCCGATCAAGCTGGGCAACTATCCCGACGCAACTGAAGTGTTTGACGTCGACTCCATCGGTCTGGTCAACATAGCCCAGCGGCTCAACCACGGGCTCGACATCGGCGCCAACTCGATCGGCGCCAGCACCAACTTCACCGTAGGTGTGACAGCCAACCCCGGCGCGCCCGACATGGAAAACGAACTGCGCCGCTTTGCCTACAAAGTTGAAGCCGGCGCCGAATACGCCATCACCCGGCCGGTCTTCGACCTGCGCCTGCTGGAGAGCTTCCTCGAACGCATTAAGGATCGCCGCATTCCGATCATCGCCAGCATCTGGCCGCTCACCAGCCTGCGCAACGCCGAATACATGAAGAACGACCTGCGCCTCTCCATGCCCGAAGAAATCATGCTGCGCATGGCCCAGGCCGATACGCCCGAAGCCGCCAGCCGCGAGGGAATCGAAATTGCCCAGGAGATGCTCGAGGCGGTGCGCCCCTATGTCCAGGGCATCCAGGTCAGTGCGCCCTTTGGCCTCTACAACGTGGCCGCGGAAGTCATCGCCAGCGTGCTGCCGCGCGGCACGCACCCTATGGAGTAATTAAATGCCCTCGTTCGAAGAATCGCTCAAGAAGCTCGAATCCATCGTCGATCGACTCGAAAAGGGCGACCTGGCCCTGGAAGAGTCGCTCAGGCTCTTCGAAGAAGGCGTAGGACTTTCGGCAGCCTGCAAGCAGGAACTCGACGCCGCCGAAGGCAAGGTGCAGATGCTGGTCAAGCAGCGCGACGGCTCGCTCAAGCCTGAGCCCTTCCTCACCGAGAAACCCCTCTAGGGATCCCCCGATCGAGTCGGCGCTTTGAAATGGCACGATCCACCGCGGCAGATTTCAGTCGCAAGGGTGGGAATGCAGAATTCCTTAACCATGGCTTTTCTGATCCCTGATCCCTATTCCCTATTCCCTGTTCCCAGCCTTCGCCCTCTTCGCCAGCCGGGCCAGCACTGCCTGCTCGCGCAGCACCTGCCGCAACGGCCGCGCCGGGGTGCCGTAGAGCACGGTCCCAGGCTTCAGTCCCTCGTTGGTCACCTTCGATCCACTGAAGACGCCCGCTTGGCCGCCCAGAATCACGCCGGGGCCGATGTGCACATGGTCGCCAATGCCGACCTGACCGGCGATCACCGCCTCATTGCCCACCGTCGACGAGCCGGAGATACCGGTCAGCGCAACCAGGATCACGTCCTCGCCGATATCGCAGTTGTGGCCCACGTGGACCAGGTTATCGATCTTGGTTCCGCGCCCGATGCGCGTCTGCTTTAATGCCCCGCGATCAATGGTCGAGTTGGCGCCGATCTCGACATCGTCTTCGATGAGCAGCGTCCCCTGCTGCGGGAATTGCGTGTAAGCGCCCGTCTTCGCATCGCGCACATAGCCGAAGCCATCCGCTCCCAGGACCGCGCCGGCGTGGACCACAACGCGGTTGCAAAGCATGGTTCCCGGATAGAGTACGGCGCGGGGATAGATGCGGCATTGCTCGCCGATACGGACGCCCTCGCCGATGATGGCGCCGGCTTCAATGCGGGTTCCGTCGCCAATGACGGCAAAGGCGCCGACGATGGCTCCGGCGCCGACATAGACTCCCCTGCCGAGTCTTGCGTTGATGCCAATGTGGTGGGGTTGCTTGAGGAGCGGCTTGCGCGGAGGGGGCTTGAGCAGTCTGGCAGCGCGCGCAAACCAGAGGCGCGGCTGATCGGCCTCCACAACCGCCATTGTGGAACTAAATCCAAGGCCTTCGAGACAACCTGCCTTGAGCACGACCGCGCCAGCAGCACCGGCCACCGCTTTGGCAGCCGAAGGGGCATCTTCTGCAAACACCAGATGCTGGCCAGTCGCCGAACCCGAATCCGCAACGCCGGCGACAACAGTCTCAGGACTTCCCTGCACCAAGCTGCCGCCTAGAGCATTGATTAACTCGCTAAGTATCATCTCGCTCCTCTTGGCGACTTGCGAACGCTTCCTGCATTGGCGGTGTCCGTCGTATTCGAATCTCCGAACCAGTCGGGGCTTTGAAAGGGCACGGCTTCAGCCGTGCCGAAGATGTCCGAGAAAGGACGCGGGCTTTAGCCCCTGAGGGAATGCTCGGCGCGAAATCGAACTTCATCGGAGACTCCCCAATAGACAAATCAGAGTTTTAGGTCCGGCCTCATAATCGCAGGATTGGCCCCGTAAAACTTATTCAGTTGCGTCCCGCACCACGGGCAGAATTGAATGTGCATCTCTGAGACGAGGGATAATGACGATTTCGTGAACGCTGGAGGTTCGGTTCCTATCTCTATTGCCCGATGCTGAATGATAAAAGCAGTTTCGTCTTTGTAAAACTTTCCAACTGAAAACAAACCAAAGCCGCGGGTTCCCGCCATTTCGAAGTTCAATCTAAACTGTTCGCAGCAAAACCTCATCGATCCCCCACGGTCCTCAGTACAACCCCGGCTCCCCCGCCGGCCGCGTCTTCCAGCGCCGGTGAATCCACAACCACTGGTCAGGATAGCGCCGAATCCAATCTTCAATCGCGCTCGTGCACAACTGTGTTCCTGCAAGGATG
>Ga0182014_10001375_pt1 | contig 32609 bp, 33 predicted proteins | sample 612S2DmetaG_FD_120489 | JGI IMG/M metagenome (GOLD analysis project Ga0182014, IMG submission 120489) | Permafrost microbial communities from Stordalen Mire, Sweden - 612S2D metaG | ecosystem: Environmental > Terrestrial > Soil > Wetlands > Permafrost | place: Sweden: Stordalen | collected... | reverse complement strand
GAATGCAGTCCCAAATGCTGTTCCAAGTTCAGTCCTCAATCCAGCCCCTGCTGGAACGCAGGATTCGTTCCCGCAATCAGACCGAAGAGGAATTTCAAATGCACCCAAAAGCGTTACTTCAAACGTGGCACCGACTTCGTTCAAGAGTACAACCCAGAACGCTGCGTCCAACTGGCTGCAGAAGTCATTCCTCAAAACAGTTCTTCAAGCATTTGTTAGTGCAGGTCCTGGCACACTTTCAAACGCAGCGCCAAACGTTCCCGCAAGTATGGATCCCAACAATAGCTCCGATGCCGATTCGAGTGCGGCTTACAACGTCGTCCCGGTTCCGGTTCAAGATATAGCCCCCAAAGCAGTGCTCAATGCAGACACGGGGACTCTCTTAAGCGCAGAACGCCTCCCTGTTCCGCATGCCGCCGCCGCCTCATCCACAAAGGAAGTTATCGCTGCGCTACCTGAGGATTTGTCGGTAAACCTGGCGATTCCTCCGGCGACCTCGTCAGCTCAGACTATACCTTCAGTCAATCTCAACGCTCCCGCCGTCACAGTCGATCAGTTTGCCTCGCCGGCCCAATTCAGCAACAAATCGCTCATGGCGGGTCAAGCCGGTGTATTGGGCGTGAACCCGGCCTTGGCAACGAAACCATTAGATATATTCGCGACCAATGGCAAGGATGGGATCAAGAATGCCAGCGACAACACAACGGACCTGAAGCTACACACATCGTCCGCGTCAATTCAGCCAGAACTTCAGAAAAGCAGTCAGGAGATAACACCATCCAGCGATCATGGCCAGAGCAGCTCTGCGTCGCAGGGGCAAGACACGGCACGGGCAGATATAAACGCTGCGAACCATGCAGTCGCTGTGAGTACTGTCTCGCAGCCAACAGTCAATACTTCCCCCTCGCAGAACTCTGCAATTCCAGCGGGCGCCAACCCGCACGCCGCGAAGACGCCAGACAACACTACTCCCGCTTCGACCACGGCGCCACAAGCCCTTCCGGTCATCAATACAGCAAAGCTAATCCAGAGCATGGGCCAGTCCGAAATGCGAGTCGGAATGCGTTCGACCGAATTCGGGAATATTTCGATCAGCACTTCCTCAACAAGGGACCTGATCTCAGCGCAGATTTCGCTCGATCATGGAGAACTGGCCAGGACACTCGCCACACATTTGCCTGAAATATCGGCGAAGTTGGGCAATCAGCAAATGGACGTGCGCATCGATATGAATGGGGCCAGCGTACGGCAGTCGGGAACTCCAAACGAGATGTCCAACGGCTCGGCTGACCCATCGCGCGGCGGTAGGCAACAAGCAAGTAATGCGAACTTAAGTTCTTCAGGAAACCATCTAACCGGGCAGCGTATTTCACCAATCGCTTCTGCGGTGGCAACTAGGGATAACGGGCTCAATGCACGTCTCGACATCAGAGTTTAAGTAACAATCAAGAGAATCAACGAACCAGAGGAGAATCGATCATGCACAGTGTATTTGCAAACTATACGATGCCAACGGTATTGAACTCACTCATGCCGGTTGCAAAGAACGCGCCATCAGCAGCATCGAACACGAAAACAAACGCCACCAGTTCGACCGGGACGAGCAGTTCCACCTCAAGCGGCACATCGGCAAGCGGGTTGGGCACGACCTTCCTGAGCCTGCTGGCACAGGAGCTGCAGAATCAAGATCCCACGGCGCCAGTTGATCCCACTCAGATGGTTGGCCAGATGATCTCTTTGAACCAGCTGGAACAGCTCATCAGCATCAATCAGGCCATCGCCGGCTCCTCAACAACGGGAACCACATCGCCTTCGACGCAGGCAGCCGGAGGGACAGCCGCCAGTGCTGCGCTCGCCTCAGCTGTCGGTGGCGCCACCAGTATGCTCTCACCTTCGGCCGCAGGTGCGGCCACCAGCCAACTACCATTTGACCCTAACACGATGATGCCTCTGAGTACCGGGAACACCGCCGCGGTGGCAGCCTCGATCAACTCGTCCCTGAACCCCGTGAACATGGGCTATTCCGGAACGACAAACAACGCCACAGGAGGCAAGTAATGGGATCCTTTTCGACACCACTCTCTGGACTTACGTCGGCTCAGCAGCAGCTGCAATCCGTCTCTAACAACCTGGCCAACATTGACACCGATGGCTACAAAGATCAGACTCTAACCTTCAGCGACATATTCCTGCAGACCGGCAGGATGAACGGCAGCGGCGATCCTGTGCAAATTGGATCGGGCGTCAAGGTTTCTTCTACAGACTCCAACTTCACCGAGGGAAATCTGAATGCCACCAATACCGCTTCCAATATGGCCATTTCTGGAAATGGGTTCTTTGTCACACAGGGCACAAATGGAATGCAAAATTTCACGCGCGCCGGCGACTTCACTACTAATAACGCCGGACAACTGATCACGCCCAGCGGGGAACTCGTGCTCGGATATCCGGCAGTCAATGGAGTTCCCAACCCATCGGCAGCCTTGCAGCCATTGCAGGTTAGCGCCGTCACCAGTCCGGCGATGGCCAGCAAGACAGTCGGGATTACCGTCAATCTCGATTCCGACACGGCAGCTGGCGGCACCGCTCCCAGCAGCCCGCTTACGGTCTACGACTCGCTGGGATCGCAACATACGCTCACAGTCTCGTACACCAAGGATCCTGTTTTAGTTAATACCTGGTCCTATACGGTCACCGTGCCGTCTGCGGATGTGACCGCTGGGGCTACGGGCAACACCACTGTAGGCTCAGGCACTCTGGTCTTTAACGGTTCAGGTCAGTTGGACACAACAAACTCCACGATTGGCCCGATCAGTATCCCTACTCTTGCCGATGGCGCCACAGCGCCTTTGAACCTCGCTGGCCCGTTTGGAACGGCCACCAACCCCACGATTACCCAGTCCGCGATGGCGAGCGCAACGAGCGCCAACACCACCGATGGTTACCCCAGCGGCACTCTGACGACCTTCATCGTGGAGCCCGATGGCACTATCAACGGGACCTTCACTGGCGGGAACACGATAGCTCTGGGACAGGTTGCAGTGGCTTCGTTTGCCAACAACCAGGGGCTTACAAGCGTCGGCAATAACAATTACCAAGCGACCGCTGCTTCCGGCCAGGCCGTAATCGGACAGGCTTCAACAGGCGGAAGGGGCTCCATCATGGGCGGCAATGTTGAGCAGTCCAACGTGGATATCGCGACAGAATTTGCCAAACTGATCGTGGCACAGCAGGCCTATTCGGCAAATGCCAAATCGATCACCACGTTCAACACGCTCTCCCAGGCAACCCTCGCAATGATCCAGTGATCGGTTGCGGTTGCGGTTTCTTAACATTGCATTAGGGACTGGCCGTCTGGCGCTCTCGCCGGGCGGCTGGTTCCATCGTTCTCGATCTCTTCTCATATATGGCCATACCAAAACGCCGTGCCCTCATGTTCCTGGCTGCCGCCAGTATGAGCGACAGCGCAGTACATATTTCTCGATTCCCTTATTTCCCGGCTACTTAGCCCTCTCTTCCCCTGTCCCCAAAGTTTAGCTCCAGTTCCTTTGCCAGCAATGGTCTCTCAATTGCATTCACTCCAATCGGAGATTCGAAATAAAGCATGCCCGTAACAGTCCATCTGTATGGCATGAAATATGCGAGACGCTCCAAAGCGGCGGCGCGATGCAAACCGGGCAGCCAGGGAAAAGAGACAAATGAATATCGCGACTTCGTTGGTTGAATCCAAGTTGGCGACCGGTCCGCAGTTGATGGAAAAAGCTCCGGATCTTGATCCGTGCGAATTGCTGCCCTGGCTTCCCTGCACGCTTACGCTCGATCTCCCCGTGGTCAGGTTTTCGGTTGGCGATTTGCTTACTCTTGGAATCGGTTCCATCGTAGAAACCGCGTATCACCAAAGCAGTGACCTGCCACTGCGAGTAAATGGGCAATTAGTTGGTTGGACTGAATTTGAAGTTGTTGGCGAACGTCTTGCCGTACGACTCACAGACCTTTCATGAATACAATTCCTTCTAGCGCATCGACTTATGCGCCGAATTCGACGATGCACCAGGCAGTACCTGCTGACTGTGAGCCTTCGACTGCTCTGCGTAACTCCATAGGACTCCTCTCGCGCGCATGGAGATGGATTCAAGCGCGACAAGTATCCAGATCCAACGCCAAGCGGCTGCAAGTAACTGCATCTGTTTCGCTCGGCGAAAAGCGATTTGTTGCAGTGATCCAGGTAGACGGCCTTCAGTACCTTATAGGCGGCGGAGCCTCGAACGTTGCTCTACTGGCGAAGTTAGAAACAAAGGATTCGTTCGAAGAGGTGCTGTCCGAGAGAATGGCTGTCCCTAAAAAGCGGCTTACAAAGGGAGCGAAGATGCAGTCAATCGATCCCGCAGCACAACGAAAGGTTCAACTGTCTGTGAAGCAAGGAAGGAAGCAGGCGTGAAACATTCCTTGATCATCCAAGTGATGCTTTGCCTGATAATCTCCTTGGCGGCAGCAAAGGCATCGCCCGGGCAAGATAACACAGGTGCGGGATCCACGCATGCCGTGGGATCTTCGGGATCGATAGCAGCGCCTTTAGCTTCCGCACCTATCCGGTTTGGCACCACGGCGTCGAATCCGAACGAATTGCGGATTACGGGGCTTGGCGGTGGTTCAGCACAATGGACTATTGTAATTCTACTAACATTCCTGACCCTCATACCATCGATTCTCATCTGCATGACGCCCTTCGCACGGCTACTCATCGTCTTCCACTTCCTCCGACAGGCTCTAGGCCTTCAAACTACTCCATCCAACCAGACCCTCGTTGGCTTATCGGTGATCATGACTTTCTTCCTGATGCAACCGATTGGCCTGACAATCTACAACAACTCGGTGGTGCCGCTACAGGAGGGCAAGATCACCGCCATCGATGCAGTGGCCCGCAGCGCTGTACCTATGCGTCAGTTCATGTCGCACTACGTTCGCGAGAAGGATGTTGCGCTCTTTCTCGAAATGTCCAAGGAGCCTCGGCCGGCGAATATCAACGACATCTCCTTCCGCGTTTTGTTGCCAGCGTACATTCTGTCTGAGTTGAAAGCAGGGTTTCAGATCGGCGCTGTACTCTTTCTTCCCTTCCTCGTTGTTGACATGGTTGTCGCTTCAATCACCACTTCTGTTGGCATGATGCAGTTACCTCCAGTGGTTATCTCAACTCCGCTCAAGCTGCTGCTTTTTCTCATGGTAGACGGCTGGCACCTTCTTATTGGCGCTTTGATGAGGAGTTTCAACTAATGGGCGTCGATGAAGTAGTGCTTCTAGGCCGCATGATGCTACAGGAGGTTGTGATTCTGGTTGCGCCAATTCTGTTGGTCGCCGTAACTATCAGCCTTGCGGTCAACATTGTACAGGTGCTTACAACTCTTCAGGACCAGACCCTGTCGCACGTTCCCCGTCTGTTGGCCACGGGCGCATCCCTATTCTTGTTGATGCCGTGGATGTGGCGGCATCTAGCGTTATACACCATCAACCTCTTAACCGACTTTCATCAGGTATTGCAGTAGTGAACATATCATTGGTTCAGATCTTCGGAGCGTTGTTGACGATCGGTGTCCGGCTCACCGGTATCATGCTCTTCGCGCCCTTCTTCGGAAGCATCGCGATTCCGGCCCGCGTGAAAGCTGTGCTGGTACTTGCCTTGACCGCGCTCCTATATCCGATGACTGCAGCCAAGATACCGCAGATGAGTATGAGCCAATGGCCCATGATGGTTTTCAGTGAATTGCTCATTGGAGTCTCCCTCGGAGTCGCTACCAATATTGTCTTCGACGGTGTTCAGATGGCCGGACAGGTGCTGAGCGTGCAGATGGGATACTCGCTGGTCAATATCCTCGATCCGCAGACCCAGGTGGAATCAACGGTCGTAGCCACGTTTCATCAGACCATTGCAATGCTGATCTTCCTGCGCTTGAATGTGCACTTCTGGCTATTGCGCGCGCTGGCGCGCAGCTTCGACTATCTTCCCCCTGCCTCGGGCCACTTTGGAGCGGCGTTTACATCGGCCGCGCTAGAGGCAGGAGCAAGCGTGTTTTCGATCGGAATCCAGATTGCCGCACCTGTACTCTCGGCGACATTACTCGCAGACATCGCGCTCGGCCTGCTCGGCAAGGCGTCTCCACAACTCCCGCTCATGTTATTGGGCCCGGCGGTCAAGAGCATTCTTGGACTTATGATTCTCATTTCCGCACTCAAGTATTGGCCGAATTCATTTGAACATTTGTTTCTCAACTCGATGACTGTGACCGATCATATTCTCCACCTGGCTCGATAGAGCCTGGAGAAATAGGACAACATGGCCGACAGCAACAAGACAGAACAGGCAACACCGAGGCGGCGGAACAAGGCGCGGGAACAGGGTCAGGTGGCCCGTTCCCGCGAACTGCCAGGCGTCTTTGCTCTTGCAGCCGTGGCGGGCGTCATGACTCTAATGGCACCGACCGCAGTTACACACTGGACTTCTTTCTATCGAAATACGCTCTACGCAGCAGGCTCTGGCGATATCGAAAGTAATGGGCCAGTTATCTTTTGGAGCGTAATTGAAGTGATGCGGTGGATCGCTCCAATTCTGCTTGCGGGTATGTTTGCTTCTTTGCTGACCGGATTAGCGCAGGGAGGTGTCAATTTTGCGCCTGGGGCGTTGACCTTGAAATTCGAACGATTCAATCCTGCCAGCAAGCTGGGACAAATATTTTCACCCGTAGGCTTCAGTAATTTGATGAAATCTCTGTTGCCTTTTGGAGCCATTCTTTGGATCACTATCAACTCGGTGCGCACACATTGGGAGACAATGACCCACGCATCCAGTCTTGGATTGAGACCTTTTGCGACTTTTGAAGGATCGATGGTGCTGGAGTTGACGTGGAAGTCAGGGCTCGTGCTCATAGCTTGGTCCGCAGTTGACTATCTACTGACACTCAGAAAGATGGATAGCGACATGAAAATGACCAAGCAGGAGGTGCGCCAGGAATTCAAGGAAACAGAAGGCAATCCTTTGATTAAATCGCGCATTCGTCAATTACAGAGGGCAATGCGCAGAAAGCAATCCCTGCAGGCTGCCGTAACCGCTTCAGTCATTGTGACGAATCCCACGCATTACGCAGTAGCACTCCGCTATCTAACGGATATGCCCGCGCCGGTCGTTGTCGCCAAAGGACGTAACCTGTTGGCGGAAAAGATCAAGCAGTTGGCGCGCGAGAACGAAATCATGCTGATTGAGAACAGGCCACTGGCGCAGGCGCTCTACAAGAGCGTGGAAGTCGGCGATTCGATCCCCGCGAGTCTGTACCAGGCGGTAGCAGAGATTCTCGCTGTGGTTTTCCGAGCACAGGCTGAAGTGCGCCGCGCTGAAGCAGACAGGCGTTCAAGAAATGCTTCTGGCCAGAAAACTGACATTGTATCTGGACTATCCAATACAAAATCGAAGGTGACGCGATGATGGCGAAAATGGTGGCTTTACTCCGGAAGTCCGGTGAGTGGATCGCGCCTATCGCAGCGGTCACGATGGTCTTTGTGATGCTTGTGCCGCTGCCCAGCTTCGTTCTTGATCTGCTGTTGACCATCAGTATTACCGCTTCGATCCTGGTGCTGCTTACGGCGATCCAGATTCTGCGTCCGGTACAATTCTCAGTCTTTCCGAGTCTTTTGTTACTGCTCACATTACTCCGGCTTTCGCTCGACCTGGCCAGCACTCGCCGGATCCTGCTGCACGGCAATGAAGGAACCGCAGCCGCCGGCAAGGTGATCGAAGCATTCGGCCAGTTTGTGGTGGGCGGCAATTACATCGTAGGCTTCGTTCTTTTTTTGGCGCTGATCGCAATTCAGTTTCTTGTAATCACTCACGGCGCTGTGCGTACGGCAGAAGTTACGGCTCGCTTTACACTCGATGCCATGCCAGGCAAGCAGATGGCGATCGATGCCGATCTGAACGCCGGCATCATCAATGAGCAGCAGGCCCGCGCGCGACGTGAGCGAGTAGCACGGGAGGCGGAGTTCTGCGGTGCGATGGATGGCGCGGCTCGCTTCAGCCAGCGAGATTCGCTGGCCACCATTTTAATCATGGCCATCAATATTATCGCCGGGTTTTTGATCGGTGTATTTCAGCAAGGTGTCCCTTTCCAGGAAGCGCTGAAGACCTACACGATACTCACAGTAGGCGACGGTTTGGTCACAATTCTTCCTTCGTTGCTCGTCTCTGTGGCTGGCGGTATCGTAGTCACTCGGGCCGCATCGAAAGAATCACTGGGCGTAAATGTTGGCAGGCAGTTATTTAATAGTCCGCGTTTGCTCTGGATCGCAGGCGGCGCGCTGACGGCTCTGGGGTTGATACCCGGCTTACCGAAGATCGCTTTCTTTAGCCTAGCCGCCGTGCTGATGTTCGCGGCGTGGAAACTGAAGCCGCTAACAATAAAGGACGAGGTTGACGAGCTGGAATCGATTGCCAAAGCCGCAGCGCCAGGGGGAGCCGCTGCACCTCAAATGGACCCCATGGATGCAGTGCTCAAGCTCGATGAACTGATGCTCGAAGTTGGAGTGGGGCTCGTACCCCTCGTCGACGCACAAAAGGGAGGGCAGCTGCTTTCTCGCGTAAAGTCGATGCGAAAGAGTCTGGCCCAACAGCTCGGATTTCTCGTCCCGTCAATCCACATCACCGACAACCTTACTCTACGGGAGCGAGAGTACGTGATTTACCTGCGTGGGATCGAGATCGCCCGTTGGGAACTGCGCCGGGACAGTCTGCTCGCGATCAGCTCCAATGCCAATGCGCCTAATGTGCCTGGCCTCGACACTCGTGAACCAGCCTTTGACGTGCCGGCAAAGTGGATCACTCCTCAGACACAAGGCCAGGCGATTGCAGCCGGATATGCGGTGATCGACCCGACTTCAGTACTTGCTGCCCATCTGTCTGAGGTAATCAAACATAACGCCCATGAGCTCTTGTCGCGACACGAAACCAAGAGGCTGATTGACCGGCTCAGCGATTCTCACCCAAAGCTAATCGATGAACTTATCCCAAAGCTAATGAGCCTGGGTGAAGTCCAAAAAGTCCTGCAACAACTACTTCGCGAGCAGGTGTCGATTCGCGATATTGGGACAATATTGGAAACACTCGTCGATACGGCCTCATTCAACAAGAACCCAATTGCGCTGGTCGAGGCTGTTCGACACACACTTGGACGTTCGCTTATCAAACCGTTACTGAACGATCAGGGAGAACTTAGGGTGGTCACTCTTGACACGACCATCGAGGATGAATGTCTGCGCGGTTCAAACCTCCAGCCGAATCAGGCAATCTCGACTCCGCAGCAGGTCACATTGGCCCGTCGCGTGCTAGATGGATTGCGTATGAACTTCGGGAAGGAAATTAGCTCGGCGCCGCCTGTCCTGCTGTGTTCCTCCCCCGGCCGCTATTATCTTCGCCGTCTACTGGAGCCATTCATTCCTAGGATTGTTGTCATCTCTCCAGGCGAAATTCCTCCGATGACGCCAGTTCAATCCGTTGGAGTGCTTCATTGAAACAATCATGATTAGACACCGAGATAGACGGGAAAAGCGTTTTGAGCGGGTATTGCGATTCGAAAGCAGAAGCACAGGGTATCAAATGCCTTACTAAGGAGGCGATTGAATGACAACAGCAGAATTGGCCTATCGTGCGAGTAGAGATGACGTTGACGAACGCAACGAACTTGTGGTGCGTGAACTACCGCAAGTCCATTACGTGGCGACGAGAATCCGAGAGCGGCTGCCTAAACATGTGGATTTGGAAGATTTGGTCCAAGCGGGCGTTATCGGCCTACTTGAAGCCTGCCGCAGTTACGACAGGTCGAAGGATGCACAATTCTCAACCTTTGCCAAATTCAGAATTTACGGCGCAATTCTGGACAGTCTGCGCAAGCTTGACTGGGGATCGCGCACTTTGCGCAGGAAAGGCCGAGAGATCACCTCGTCGATCATCAAGCTCGAATCGCAGTTGGGAAGGCATCCCGACGAAGAAGAGATAGCGGCAGACATGCAGATGGGTCTTGACGAATTGCACGAGATGCAGACACAGCTGGACGGCCTACACCTGGTTGGACAGCTAACGAACTCCTCCCACGATCACGCCGAGTCCTTCGATCTGATTGAATCGGCGCCAAGCACAGGCATGGACAACCCCTTTGACCTTTGCCTGCGGGGCGAAAGGAAGGAGCAGCTTGCTGAGGCGGTATCTCGGATGTCGGAAAGAGAGCAGCTGATCCTCTCGTTGTATTACCAGGAAGAGTTAACGATGACGGAGGTCGCCAAGGTAGTGGGCATTGCGGTGTCCAGGGTTTCGCAAATCCATGCTGCGGCAATGGTGAAGTTGCGTGCTTCGTTGAAACACCTTCGCGAAGGAGCTGAGGTTGTACCAAGCCATTTGCAGGCGCCCTGCCGGACTCCTGAACGCCACCAGCTAAGGATGGAAGCATGATGGCATCGACCGGATCGGATAAGACGATGAATATGGTTAGGAGAACTGAGCAGCATACGAAACCGCGCACGATTCATTCTTGCAACTTTCGATATGCGGGGCGGCTATCGAATGAGAATGCACGTGCGCTGACTGCCTTGCATGAGAAGTTCGCCCTCAGCGTAACAAATTCTCTGGAACTGTATCTTGGTACAACTTTGAGGCTGAAGCTGCTATCGCTTGAACAGATGGCCATCCTTGACTATACGAGCAAAATCGCGCCGAACAGCTATTTACTTCCTTGTGCACTGAACGTAATGGAGAGCAATTTTCTGATGGAGATGGACATAGCGTTGATCTTTCCAATCATCGACCTTTTGCTCGGCGGTGCGGGAACTGCTTCAGAAGACATACGCGAGCTCACCGACATCGATGAAGAGATCATGCAGAGCGTTACCGCACTCATTGTAAAGGAGATTGAACGCTCATGGCGCACGCTGAACCTGTCCCTTACACCTGGCCGCTGTATCAAGCCCAACATGATTCAGCAAGTATTTCTGGCGAATGAGAAACTTGTGCTGTTAATGTTCGAAATGACATTGGGAGGAACAACTGGATCGTTTAACATCGTTCTGCCGACATCATTTGTGGGTTTCCTGCTGAGGCACCTGAAAGCAGCGCAGTCGAAGAAGATATCGAGCCTTCGGCTTCTCAGAAATCCCAGTCTTCGAGAACGGATTCTCGACTGCGACTTCACGGTGGCGGCGGACATAACTCAGATGCGCGTGGTAGTAAAGGACCTGATCGACCTGAAGCCAGGTATGATCTTGAGGATGAAGGCGCCGGTAAGGGCTCCCGGGCGACTGACCGTAGAAGATGTCGAAATCTTCGAGGCACTGCCAGTTCGCAACGGTGCGCGTAAAGCAGCACAACTCTCATCCAGGTCGCAAGAGCCGGCCGCGAGAAAGGAGTAGTTATGACGAAGAATCAGGCAGCTAACAAGGCTCACCAGGCTTTTTCGATCGCCTTTTTCAGTGCGCTGGTTAGAGCCCTGAACGAAGCCAGCGGATCACCTTGGTTGATCGCTGCGGTGCCAGATGCAGAATTGACCTCAAAGAACACCGAACCAGTCCAGATAAAGCTTACAATCGACGGAAGTCTTCGCGGGGAGTATTTGCTGGAGTTTTGCCGTACCGAAGTTACCATGCTGGTATCGAAGATCCTTCGACAGCCCGTCGCTGCATTTGGCATAGAACAATCCGCGCGCCTGCTGATGCTGATCAGAGAAGGAATTAGAGATTTTGTCTCCGCCCTCGCAAATGAGTATGGCACTTTCACGATTGAAGCCTCTCTAGCCTCGGAACCGGCATTAGACCCCGCGAGCGCTGTCCAGTTTACTGTTGCCGACGATGAAGCCAATCGCTTATCGATTCTGATGGAAATGGACTCGGCGCTGACCGAAGCTCTATCTCTTCACTCGCAGGCCGGAAGCGCGACTACTGGCGCTGAAAGCTCAATTAAGAATTCTGCTGGCGGGGCGACTCCGGAGCAGAAAAACTTGGATCTGGTTATGGACGTTGAGCTCAATGTTACTTTGCGTTTTGGAAAGCGCCAACTTACATTGCGCGAAGTGCTGGAACTGACGAGCGGGTCTGTTGTTGAACTCGATCGACAGGTGGAGGAGCCAGTCGAGCTTCTCCTCGAAGGAAAGGTAATCGCCAGGGGAGAAGCTGTAGTAATCGACGGGAACTACGGGCTTCGCGTGATTGAGGTATTGCAGCCGATCTTCCCTCCCGTACTCCGTTAGTCACTATGAGCAAGGACTAACTGACAGAATTGTGAACCAGGAGCGTAAATGCCCATGAACCTGATCCAATCAATAGCCTCACCGGCATGGGCTGCTGGGTTCAAGGTCATCACTTCCCGATGCGAAGGCTGTCATAGATCTTTGGCCCTGCGCCATCTTACCGCCCAGAAGGCGGGGATCACCATGTACGGTTGCTGGTACTGCAGTTCCGCCTGCTTCAAGGCGGCCGCAGAGAAGAAATTCGCGGAGCTGCTAACAACAGGGCAGGAGCAGGTGAACCACGTCTCGCGCATGCCATTGGGCTTGCTCCTGATCGGCAGAAGTTTGTTAACCGCTGAACAGCTAAGAGAAGCGACAGAGGAACAGAAGGAATCCGAAGGAGAGATCGGAGAGATTCTGGCGCGGCGCGGCTTCGTGAACGAGAAGCAGGTAACAGGTGCACGCGCCGTGCAATGGAGCTGCCCCGTGTTTTCCGTTCCGAAGCATTCGATTCAGACCGGAATCCAAATTCCGTCAGCACTTATCCAGCTCTATTCCGCGATACCTCTACATTACGTACCAAGGACGAAACGCCTGTTTGTAGGCTTCGTTCTTGGCATTGAGTATGGACTGCTGTATGCAATCGAGCAAATGACCGGTTGCAATACGCAGCCATGCTTCGTGACGCCCAGCGACTTTGAGATCCAGATGCAACTAAGAGAGCAAATGCAGGAGCTATGTGCCGATACGACTCCGAAGGAATGGACTTTCGAAAGCATTCAGACTCCTGCCGAAATGGCACAGATTCTTTGCAGCCATGGGGTCGATCTCGAGGCCGATGAGGTAATCATTAGCCGGTGCCGGGAATATTTATGGGCGCGTCTCAAGTACGGCCCCGAAGCAGTCGACCTCTTCTTCAGGGCAGGATGAAGCGCACACTTTTACCAGAGGCCGTTAATGGGCCTCTAATATTTTTGCGTCAAGGAAATTGTCGTAGGTTGAATCGAAAAGTTGCGATTTTGCTTGGACAAATCGTCTGCACGTGCCGATAGGGACGTAGCAGGTGCGATAACGTGCTCGATCAAACGGTTGACCCGGTAATTGACCACAGCTGGATTCCCTCGTCCGCGTGGCAATGTCTCGAATTCCCAAATCTGAGCAAGCACGCGCATGAGAATGCGGATTTTCTGGATGACGTGCCGGTTATGTCGGCAACGGTTCTTGGTCTGGAAATGCTCTTGAATGAGCCATGTATCGACTTGCGGAGAGCTTCCGAACTTGTCCTAAGCGATATCGGAGCAACCATCAAGACATTGCGGTTGATTGGCAGAGATTATGACTTTACCGCGAAACTTCCGTGCCGGATGGGTGAATGCATAGCCAGTCTGGATCTGGACACATGGTTCGGAGCGATGTCGGTCAGAACGTTTGCGTTCGACGGAAGACATTCGGCAGCGACAGCGTTCTGGAAGCACGGCCGGTTGATAGCTCAATACGCCCAACTCGTTGCCGAGTCGCTCGATTGCATTCCCCCGGAAAATGCATACCTAGTTGGTCTTCTCCATGAGGTTGAGGCAATTCCACAGGTTCTGGGCTGGCAAAAGGGCGTCTCGGGCGCCACCGACTCTGTCGCTTTGTCCGCAATTGAGGGATCTCTACCGCTGTTCGTTCTCGATGCCATTCACACCTTGAATGGCACCGGAAAATCGTCTCCATGGAGGTACATCCTGAACGCGGCGCACGAACTCGGAGGGTTTCGGATGGATTTCGACGAATCTTCGCTCGACGATATCCACAATATGGGCACGGACCGCGCCGAGCAAGACGCAGCATAAAGCAAAGAAACCGGGGCTCCTACACATTCTGGGCAAAAGGTGTTCTCCAGCCCTGGCGTAGACATTCTCACACTGCAAGCCGAGAGGTTTCGCGAGTCAGTATATAAGCTATTACATCTCACGTGTTTCTCATTCACACCTCATTCGAGGCGGAGCCTGACCTGCGGATCGTAAATCGTATGCGCTGAAATGAAGCCAAATCCAACATAAATCGAACTTAGGCTCAATTGGTCTCCGACGTGCTTATTACTTGGCTGAGGCCACGCGATGAACAGTGGATATTACGCAGCCTGCAGTGGGCTGATGTCCCGTACTGAGGCGCTCGATACGATAGCCAATAACTTGGCGAATGTGAGCACCGCGGGCTTTCGGGCGAGCCATAACGTTTTCGGCTCCATTCTGGCTACCATGGGCGACTCTCCTCTTTCCACTCTCAACCAGGATGAAAATGATTTCGACATACTGAGCGGCACACAGCTGGATACGTCGCAAGGCGCCCTGGTGAAAACGGGGAATGATCTCGACGTTGCTGTTGAAGGACCGGGGTACTTTGCCGTGAAAACCGCTTCGGGCACAGCCTACACCCGTGGAGGAAACTTCCGCGTGTCACCGCAAGGGCAATTGATCACTTCATCAGGCGATCCTGTGATGGGCGATAGTGGCCCAATCACGATTGTCGGAATGCCTGTTTCGATCAGCCCGGACGGAACAATCTCATCAAATGGCGCAATCTCTGGACGGCTGCAACTGGTCGAGTTTCCTCCTACGGTACCGATAAAGAGTGTAGGCGGCTCATACTACTCGGCGCCCGCCGGTGCTGCAACTCCCGCCAAGAGTTCTCAGGTGCAACAGGGAATGATCGAAAGCTCAAACGTTAACCCTATCACCAGCGTTGTCGAGATGATTAACGCTGAGCGAAGTGTCGAGACCATGCGCCGCGTACTGTCACTGTTCAGTACCGACCTTGACAAGACCGCCGCACAGGACTTACCGCGCGTCAGCTAATGCTATGACTGATGCCATGAATCGACTTTGAAAGGAACCGGATATGTTTCGTGCCCTCTATACGGCCGCTAGTGGAATGACGGCGCAGCAGTTGAATTTGGACAACATCGCCAACAACCTGGCGAACTCAAGCACCACTGGCTTCCAGCAGCGCCAGGTAAACTTCACTGACCTTCTGTATCAGAACGAAATCATGCCCGGCGCAGCTGCAACGCAGCAGACCACAGTGGCAGCTGGTCTACAGATCGGCCTTGGCACCCGGCCAGCGGCGACCGAAATCATTCAGACTCAAGGCGACTTCGCTACCACCGGAAATCCCCTCGACATGGCCATTCAGGGCGCTGGATTTTTTCAAATCCTGATGCCCAACGGGCAGATAGGCTATACGCGCGACGGATCTTTTCACCCCGATGCACAGGGAGCGCTGGTCACGTCGGATGGCAATCCGCTGCAACCCGCGATAACGATCCCCGTGGATGCTTTGAGCGTAACGGTCGGCAGTGACGGGACAGTCAGCGTCACCCAACCCGGCCAAACTGCGGCCACCCAGGTGGGTGCTATCCAAACGGCCATGTTTATCAATCCTGGCGGTCTGAATGCCGCGGGAAACAACATTTACCTACCGACAACAGCTTCCGGTCAACCCGTTGTCGGAACACCTGGCGGCTCGGAAGGGTTGGGAAGCATCCAGCAGGGCATGTTGGAGCAATCGAATGTAAGCGTCGTCAACCAATTCGTAGCAATGATTCTGGCTCAGCGGTCCTATGAATCCAATTCACGCGTCGTCAAGGCTGCCGACGAGATGTTGCAGCAACTGAACCAACTTGCGCAGTAGAACGTTAAGCTCAAAAGAAGCAGGGGCAGAGAAGGCATATGACTGCAAAATCGATAGCGATGTTGGCAGCAGCGGCCATGAGTATTGCTGGATGGAGCCAGTCCCTGCCTCAAGACCGCTTTGTGATCACCGCAGATCAAGTCGCTCGAGCGGTATCCTCGGGAGGAATTGAGGTTACAGCCGAACAGGTTTCCCTTCTTGCCAACGTGGTCTCGACCGAGCCGAGTCCAGTGCTGGATGTCCTTTCAGCGATGCCACTCAACAATAGATGGTCTGGAGGGAATTCCGGCAGTCATTCCTATGTCAAACTTGCCTGTCACATACCTGGTGAATGTTTGCCTTTTTATGCCGTCGTGAGCTGGCCAACTGAGCCACAGGGGCGTACGACCATTACGTCGAACACTTTCATTGCCGCGTCAAAACCAAATGCCGCGATCTCTATGCGGGCTGGTGCGCACGCAATACTGGTGATGGATGATGGCCGGGCACATATTCAGATCGCCGTCATAAGTCTTGAAAACGGCATTGTAGGTCATAATATTCGTGTTGCAACTCCGGACCACAAGCAGACTTATGTCGCCGAAGTGGCCAACGAAATTCTGCTGAGAAAGAGCTTCTAAGATGCTTTTACAATCGATGCCCCGCAAGCTAACCGCCTTCCTGTTCCTGCTCGGAATCTCTTCGGTCTTCACCTTCGGCCAGGACACACCAAAGACACGCGGGAAAAAACCCGAACAACTGCGCGCGGACTATATTGCACGATTGCAGGGAAAATACGTTCCAGTAGAAGATGAGCACACCGTTGGAAGTTTGTGGACTGGCCAAAGCCCATTGGGCGACTTCTCATCCGATTACAAGGCGCACCATCTGAACGACACCATAACTATTCAGGTTGGTGTTCAGACAACGGCGACGCAATCCGGCACTGTTGACAGCGAGCGTAGCTTTACCAGCACTTCTGCTATTACCGGCGTTATGGGACGAACACCTGCATCGACCAACCCTCTTCTGTCGGGGAGTTCGTCATCTGCGCTCAAGGGGCAGGGATCCACGGCATCGAATACGCTGTTTCAGACGAACCTTACAGGCCAAGTGATTTCCGTACTCCCAAATGGGAACCTCGTGGTTGAAGCAGGGCGTCAGATTTACATGAATAACCAGCATGAAGATGTAATTGTACGAGGCATGATCCGGCCGGGCGACATCGGCCCCAACAACACTGTGGCTTCGACAGCTCTAAGCAATCTTGAAATCGAAATGAAGGGCAAGGGAATCATCTCAGACGGCGTACGTCCGCCGAATTTCCTTACAAGGGCTATCTTATGGCTATTGAATTTTTAGCGGGCAAGCCGCGCAGGCTGGGATTGGGGAATCGCTCTCGTTGGCCAGAGCGGCTTACGATGCTTGTTGGTGTGTGGATTCTCACTTCGGTTGCACTCTTCGCGTCCCCTACCGACCGCAAGGTTTTGATTCGCGACGTAACGCAGATTGAAGGCGTCCGCGACAATCAATTGGTCGGATATGGTTTGGTGATCGGTTTAAGCCGAACTGGCGATACACAGCAGACGTTTTTTACCGTTCAAACGCTAGCGAATACACTGCAGCGCATGGGAGTGCAAATCGCGCCCGGCGTAGTGGTAGTAAAGAATGTCGCAGCCGTGTTTGTAACAGCTTCGCTCCCGGCGTTCGCGCGGCCGGGAATGAAAGTCGATGTCACCGTGTCTTCGGTGGGCGATGCCAAGAGCATTGAGGGTGGGGTGCTACTGCTCACGGCTCTTCGCGCGCCGAATGGAGAGGTCTATGCCGAAGCGCAAGGGCCGTTGGTCATAGGCGGCTATTCCGAAGGCGCATCCGGCAACGTCAAGAGCGTAAATCATCCGACCGTAGGCAGGATTGCCGAGGGCGGAATCATTGAACGTGAAGCGGCCGTTGACCTGAGCCGCTTCAAGATTGTCTCCCTTTTGCTGCTCAACTCCGACTTCACCGCTGCACGCGATGTTGCGGACGTGATCAATACAGAGTTTGGGAAGACAATCGCTACTGCACTCGACAGCCGCCGGATTGACATCAACGTTGCCGATAGTGGTGCTATTTCAGTGCCAATTCTTATCTCGCGCGTCCAAAATCTCTCGATCAGTTTCCGCTCACCGGCCAAGGTGGTCGTGAATGAACGCACAGGCACAATCGTGATGGGAGGCGACGTGAAGCTATCGCCGGTTTCTGTGATTCACGGAAGCTTGACCATCGATGTTCAGACCTCTCATGTTGTGGTGCAGCCACCTCCATTCTCAAGTGGTAAGGCGGAAACGGTCGAGGAAACAAAGCTGACGGTGAACGATGCGCCGGCACAATCCATTCAACTGGAAGAGGGTGCGAACGTCGATGAGCTGATCAAAGGATTGCATGCTATTGGCGCCACTTCGCACGACATTATTGCGATTCTTCAGGCGATCAAAGCGGCAGGTGGACTTCAAGCGGATCTGGAGGTGATTTAGTGACCGAAGTTTCGGCATTTGGCGGCATTTCAGGAGTAGTCACCGGACCACTGGCCTCTCAAGCAAGCCTAGTGATCAGGCAAGCAGGTTCTGCGGCAACAGAGAATTCGAAGATCGAGAAGTCGGCAAAGGACTTCGAGTCGATTCTTCTCGGAAGCTGGCTACAGCAGGCGGAACAGAGCTTCGGTTCGGTGCCTGGTGAAGTCGACGATGACGACACAGACCCCGGCAAAGATCAGTTTCAGGGATTGGCAATGCAGTCGTTGGGGACTTCGATGACTGCATCAGGAGGAATCGGCATTGCAAAGATGATCTCAAAGCAACTTCATAAGGCGGAGGACGCTCGTGTTGCGACTGAAGCAGAGACGCCCCACGCCGGCGCGGATTAGAACCATCAATGGATGCAACTCTCCTGTATTCAGCATTTTCAATGGTCGATTGAAATCTTTTCCTGGAAGGGCCGATAGCATTAGCGTTGAGACAGGAGAAGTCGCAATGAAGATTGAAGCCAACAGTCCGCCAGTGATCCAGCTACCGGTTGACCGGGGTGCGAAGCAGGTATTGAACAACAGTCTGGCCGGTACTCAAGGTCCGATGGAAGACCGGACAACGTTCCACACCGACAGTAACTCGGTCCAAGCGTTGACCAGTCAGGCGATGAACTTTCCTGAAGTCCGTCAAGACAAGGTGGATTCTCTCCGCCAGGCTGTCAGCAGTGGTACATACCATGTTAACGCAACAAAAACCGCTGAGGCCATAATCGAAAGTAAAGCCGTGTAGATGAGATTCAACGGCAAGTGACAAATCTCTTTGGCCATGGATAAGAGATTTGCCAAAAGGACTTGCAAATGAAGGGCGATGTACTCCAGACGCGCGATGAGGTCGCCGCCGAGTACCTGCAGCAATTGCAGGCATTGGCGGCAGAGATTTCTGTAGCCACGGATGCTATAGCCGCCAATTCATTGCCTCGGTTTCATGAGAGTGTTGCCAAACAGGAAATGCTCTGTTCCAGTCTGAGTACAATGGCGAATGCCGTCAGCGAAGGAATTCGTTCATTTGATAAATCTTTACTCGATCACATTGACTCCGCAGTGGAACAGAAGATTCGTGCGGCAAGCACAGCGATCCGCGAATTAAATTTGCAATATGCAGCTCTACTGAAGCACTCTGGCAAGTCAATTGCTCTTCTCTCTCTGTTGTGCAATAGCCATACAGGACGATTCCAGGAGGCTCGTGGTTCCAGGTTGAAATATCAGACCTGGTCCTGCGAGATGTAATCCATGGGTTCTCTGAGCAGTTCACTCTCGATCGCCGTGCAATCGCTGAACGCCGCGTCTGGCTCCCTGCAGGCCGCCAATAACAACATAGCAAACGTGAATACGCCCGGCTATACCCGCAAGGTACCCATTCTTGAAGAGATGGCGCCTGTCAATGAAGGCAACTTCAGCGCGGGGAGGGGGGTTGAGCTCGAAGGCTACCAGAGCGTCCGCGATGAGCTTCTGCAAAACCAGATCCAGCAGGAAACCCAGGCGCAGAGTGGCGCCAATGCTCAACTGGCCTCGCTGCAACAGATACAGCCCACCTTCACAACCTCGACTCAGGACATCGGAACACAGATGTCGGCCCTCTTCTCCAGCATTTCAAGCCTCTCGACAAACCCCTCCAGCGCTACTTCGCGCCAAGCAGTACTTACAGCCGGGCAGAATCTGGTCACGGCATTCAATACAGCTTCCAACACCTTGACCGCGCAACAGGCAGGGCTCAATACCCAGGTCAGCCAGGATGTAAGCCAGATTAACCAGCTGACGCAGCAGATTGCCGCTTTGAACCCGCAGATTGCAGAGTTGAAGGCAACGGGACAGGACGGCGGGACACTGCAGGATCAGCAGGACCAGCTCGTGCTGAGCCTATCCAAGTTAACTAGCGTCGCCGTAACTCAAGGTACTGATGGCGAGACGCTGACGACCGAAAACGGAACGCCCCTGGTTGTGGGCTCAAAAAGCTTCTCATTGCAAACAACGACTGGCAGCGACGGCATGACGCACGTCCTCGACCAAAGCGGCACTGACATCACCTCGTCGCTTACCGGCACATCGTCGCTTACCGGCGGAGATCTGGGCGGAACCATTCAGACGCGTGACACGACGATTCCCGGCCTCCTGAGTCAGTTGGACACGTTGGCCAATAAGTTCGGCAACGCATTCAACACGGTTCAGGCATTGGGCTACGATCAAAACGGCAACAAGGGAGGGGAGTTCTTTACGCTTCCTGCGACACCTGCCCCCGCGGTTCCACCGGCGGCCGACCCGTATCCAGGTGCAGCCGCCAACATCAAAATGGCAATTACAGATCCCACACAGATTGCCGCAAGTTCGGATGGCACCGCCGGAGACAACCTCAACCTTGCCAGATTCAGCGCGTTAAGTGCGGCGAGCATTGTTTCCGGCCAAACTCCCAGCGATGCATATGCGAGCCTTGTCTACCAGGTTGGCAGCCTTACCTCCAATGCCAACGCGGAATCGACTGCAACAACGTCGAGCCTGGCGCAGCTCAACAACCAGCTCAGCTCTGTCTCAGGTGTGTCAATCGATGAAGAATCCGCCAATTTGATCACTTTTCAGCAGGCTTACGAGGCCGCGGCTCGAGTCGTTTCGACTATCCAGGAGCTGTTCACCGTGACGATGAGCATGGGCACCGCCGCTGCGGAGTAAACATTCAATGGCGCGGCAGATAACCGCGCAAAGAGGGTTAAAATGCGCGTCGCTAATCTGCTCCCCGATATCCAATACCAGATGCAGCAGAGCCAACAGGCTCTCGCAACCGCGACGGAGCAGGTGTCAACGGGCTTGCGGGTCAACCAGCTTTCCGATGACCCTGCTGCCTCGGCCAATATGGTAAGGTCGCTCGCGTACTCGGCAAATGTAGACCAGTACACGAGTAATGTAAGCTCTGTAATCCCTCAGATGCAGACGGCAGACTCAGCCATCAGCTCTATAGTCACTTCTCTTAATACGGCCGTGACGCTTGGCACCGAGGGCGCCAACGGGACCAACTCCACTCAAGATAAGCAAGAAATCGCTACTCAGGTTCAGAGCATTCTCTCCAATGTGATTGCGCAGGCCAATACCTCTTTTCAGGGCGTCTACGTCTTCGGCGGCTCAGACAGCACTACGCCGCCCTTCGTTCCCGCCTCAACAACATACACTTCATCTCAAGGATCGACCGCAAGTCCCTTGGCTACAACAACCGCTCTGACAGCCGGTTCGGTTACCACCATTAGCGACGCCACCACCGGCAAAACAATGACCTATACAGCAGTAGCCGGCGACACCGTCGCTACATTGCAAGCAGCTATCGCGAGTAAGGTATCGGATGGCACACTTTCTGTAGGCACCAGCGCCACCATCAATGCGAACGGCCAACTACAAGTCGGAACAAACTCCGCTACGGCAGGCATTGTGGTCAGTTCGAATGACGCAGTGCTCGGAACAATGAACGCGGCGCCGGGAACTGAGGTCGCGAATGCCTACGCTTACGTCGGAAACAGCAGCATCAACACTGTACAAATAGGCGATTCCATGAATGCCGCTACCAACGTGCCTGGCAATCAATTGTTCACCTCGGGGTCAAATGTAATAGGCTCGTTGAGCAATCTGATTACGACCCTCCAGAGTGGAACCACGACACAAATTGGTGCGGCAACCGAGGCTGTTACCTCGGCGCTGAATTATCTCGACCAGCAGCGCGTTCCCCTGGATAACACCATGACTCAACTGAACTCCCAGGAAAGTTACCTTGGCCAGGAAAAAGTCACCTTGACGACCCAGCAGACCGCGCTGGTCGGGATCAATATGGCTGACGCAGCCACGAACCTTTCCCAGGCTCAACTCAACAACAGTGCTGTGCTGGCTGCCGCTGCCAAGATCATGCCCCAGACACTGCTCGATTATCTTAAATAACCTCCAACTATTTAAGGGAAGCGATTGTCGAAATGGAAGAGCCTCGGCGAATGTCCGGGGCTTTTCTATTTTTTGTCCACGCTCATTGCGCCTTATTGCAGCGTAGGACGTTGCGCGCGATCCGCATTACCTGGCGAGGCCTTGGATGAGCCGAATCTTGAAACTCCCCAAGAATCCTTACTTTCCAGGCGAAATGTAAATATGGCCGGCAGACCATGGGAAGTTTGATATCCCATAGCACAAAATCCTCCGGATGAAGCACTTAAATAGCGATTACATTGAAATGATTTTCCACAGTAGCCGATAGATTGGTTGTCCAAGACGACCTCCTTCTCGACGACTAGGAGCCTCAAAGCAGGCCCCACACACAAAGCCGAGTGCAGGCGCAAAAGGGCAAACAAGGAGAAACACCAATGGCACTCTCAATCCTGAATAACATCTCCTCCCTTACGGCGGAGAATGCACTGTCCAACACCCAAGCGAACCTGCAAAAGACGCTGACTCAGTTGTCTACCGGCCTCAAGATCAACTCCGGTTCGGATGATGCTGCAGGCTTGTCGATTGCTGAGGGAATGACCGCGAACATGGCTGCCCTTACGCAGTCGCAACAGAACGCCAGCAACGGCATCGGCATGCTGCAGACCGCTGACGGCGCTCTCTCCCAGGTCACCACGCTCCTCAACCGCGCTGTCACGCTGGCTACCGAAGCTGGCAACAGCAACATCACCGGTAGCCAGGCTTCCGCGCTCGATACGGAGTTCCAGTCGATCATGTCGGAAATCAACCAGATTGGCAAAGCCACCAACTTTAACAGCCAAAACGTATTCCAGGGCAATACCGGAACGGTTCTGGGAACCACGGCCGGAACCAAGGCGACTCCTATCCTAGCCACCAACCTCGTGGCAAACGGATCTGTAACTACGATCGTGAACAACACTGTGTTGGATACAAACGGAAATCCGACCACCTTCACCTACACTGCGACTAACGCCACTACAAAGATTTCGGATATTCTCGCAGCGGCAGTTACAGCCGACGCCACAGCGTTTGCTGGTCTGGGCGCTGCGGCTGGCACCGGTAATCAGGGAAATACCACGGGGACAATCGATGCCAACAATATCGCGATCAAGGATACCGCTGGCGATAGCTTGACGATCACCTCGTCTGATCCAACTCTTTCGGGCCTTGTCGCCCAGGGGAATGCCGGCAGCAATAACACAATCTTTATCAGTGACGGCAGCACCGCCAACAGTGCCTCAACCACGCAGATCGCCACCGTCATTCAGGCTCTCTCCGCGACAACACTCGGTCTGGCCGCTAACAATCTCACCAGCCAGACCAACGCTCAGGCGGCTCTGACATCCGTTACCTCTGCCATCAACGTCGTTTCGGCGCAACGCGGTGTCATCGGCGCGGCTGTCAACCGGCTCACGGCGGCCAGCGGCGACATGAGCTCTGAGGTCACGAACCTCCAGAGCGCGGCCAACAGCATTCAGAACGCCGACATCGGCAAGACCGTAGCCAACATGACTCAGTACAACGTGCTGCAGTCCACCGGTATGGCTGCCCTGCAACAGTCCAACCAGGCTCAGCAGGCGGTATTAAAGCTGGTCCAGTAACTTAACGCATCATTAACGCACTCATGGAGGTGGCGCCGCAAGGCGCCGCTTCCGCTTCGTCATCGATGAGTCGAGCCTTAAGTACATTGCCGGATGGTTCGCCGCCGACTCTCAGGTTTCCGGTTGATTAAGCCGGATTTACGGGGCGGGCGGGTGTTCTCTCTTGTCCTCCCGGAATTCAGGTAGAAGCCATGAGCTCCACGTCCTCAGTCAATTCGCTCTTGTCGTCCACCACCTCCGCAACTCCGACATACAATTTAAGCAGCATTCTGGCCGGAAGTTCGGGTACAAGCACCGCCATCGACGTCTCAGCGGCAGTTTCCTCGGCGCTCTATGCGGATCGCGCACCCGAGCGAGCATGGCAGGCCGACCAGACGACGCTCACCAGCCAGACGACAGCATTGACCTCCATTCAAACTGCGACCGAAGCTCTAGCCACCGATATGCAAAACCTGAATACCTTGACCGGCCCTCTCGCGGCAAGGACGGTAACCTCCTCCAACAGCAATGACCTTACGGCAACGGCAGCCACTGGAACCGTCTCAGGCACCCACACGGTTGTGGTGAACAGTCTGGCCACAACGGGATCCTGGTATTCGGACCTTGAGTCTAGTCCCACCGCGATTTTGCCGACATCGTCTCTCACGATTACCACTACGGCCGGGGCCACAGCGACCATCGCAACAGGAAGCGGGAAGGCGGGGGATACTCTAAACGATCTGGCCAAGGCCATCAATACGGCGAACCTTGGCGTAAATGCCACGGTAGTGAGCGATTCGACTGGCTCCAGGCTGGCGATCGTCTCCAATTCCCCCGGAACCGCTGCCGGCTTTTCAGTCACGACATCAAACTACACAGGCACTTCGTGGAAATCGCCCGACATCCCCACTGGCGCCACGCTTGGAGTCAACACCGTAACCCTCACTAGCGCTGCCGGTACCGTGAATATTGCCACGACCTCCGGCGAAACTTATGCTCAGCTTGCAACCGCCATCAACAACGCGACAATTCCGCAAGTGCCAACAAGCTACGCCTCGACACAAGGATCTCTGGCCGCCGGCACGCCGCTGACTCCTGGTTCAGTTACCTCTATCACGGATAATGCTACTGGCGACACGTTCTCCTTTACCGCAACATCGGGAGACACGGTCGACGATTTAAACAATGCGATCACCGCCGCGGTATCTGCCGGCACACTCCCCGTCAACATCGCGGGCTCAGTTACAAGCGGCAATGAAGTGATCTCAGGCGGGTCGGCCACCAAAGGCATCACTGTCTCAACCAATGATTCCGTGCTGGGCGCGATGAATGCGCCCGCCAATATGCCTCTTGGCCTGACCGCGACTGCCAGCAGCGATGCGAACGGCACCAACCTGACCATCGCAAGCGGCGACGGCGTCACGCCTTTCACCATAAACGAGCCGGCCTTTGGCTTCACGCAAGCCGTTGCGGCAGCTAACGCCTCGCTCACCGTGGATGGCGTTCCAATTCAAAGCGCAACCAACACGGTTACCGGAGCTATCAGTGGAGTTACATTGAGCCTCTTGGGCGCTGCTCCCGGATCCCCGATCAGCCTGACCGTCGCCTCCGACGCTTCGCAGGTGTCGACAGCGATCAATCAGTTTGTCACCGATTACAATACGGCCCTCGGCCTTGTGACCACGCAATTCAGTGTCGATGAAACTACGAATTCGCAGGGAGTGCTCGGTACCGATCCTACAGTCGTCGATTTGCAGAGCACACTTGAGCAGATGCTCGACTATGTAAACACACCGGCGACCGGAACCACCACGGTTTCGATGCTGAGCGACCTGGGCATCAATGCTGACAAAGATACTGGTGTTCTCTCTGTGGATTCAGCCACGCTCAACAACGCGCTAACGAACAAACCGGACGACGTGCAGAACTTTCTTGAAGGCACGGCCCTCAATGGCTTTGCAAACTCGGCTTATAACGCGCTGAATGCCTTTACAAGTCCTGCAACAGGCGCCTTTAAAGTGGACCTGAGCAGCATCGCCTCTACGAACTCAGATCTGACCTCGCAAATCAATGATTTTGAATCAGGGTATATCGCCACGCAACAGACAATTCTCACCGCCGATTACAGCGAGGCTGAAACTGCATTGCAGGGTCTATCCCAAAAGATGGCGCAAATCAATGCCCTGCTGGGTCTAACTCCAACTGGAAATAGCAACGGGTGACCATGATGACCACAGAACTGTCCTATCGTAGATCCGCCATCGCCGGCGCCAGTTCCATAGGCCTGATAATCGCCCTCTTTGACACGTTGGCTGGCGACTTTCACCGCGCGGCCGGCGCCCTTCGTAAGAACGATATCGAGGCGCGGTGCAAAGAGTTGAACCACGCTGCGCTCGTCCTCGGTCAATTGGAGAGCTGGGTCGATCTGAAGAACGGAGGCGAGTCAGCTGAAACTCTATCCAGATTTTATGCGTATCTGCGATCGAAAATGATGGAGGCGGGCGCAACCAAGTCGGTGAGCGTGCTCGAATCGCTAATCGAGATGATCCTGCATGTGCGGAGCGCCTGGCAACAGCTCGACACCTTACCTCCGCAGGCAGCGGAAGAGCCGGGAGGTGTCCCGATGAGGCAAACGAGTTCGTTTTATACGGCAATGTCTGGGGCAGATTCCGACAGAGTATCCTTCTCGCAACGCGCCTGAAACGGAAACGTGCAAGCACGCTGTGAAAAAGGTCTTTGCGCCGCTTCGATCGGTAATGCCAGGCTGGCATTTTCTGGTTCCTTGCACCTCAGGCCAACAGAAGTACCCAATGGAAGCCGTTTACTGACCTTTCTACGCGCGGCATCGGGTCAATAGGTGGTTAGCAGAGACGCGCTCTAGCTGGAGTTGTCCCAAGACGGGTAAGCGAGGATGTGATGAAGGCGCTGGTGGTGGAGAGTTCGAACACGATGAGGTCGGTCTTTCGCCGCTTACTCTGCATGCGTGGGTTTGAGGTGTCCGAGGCAGACAACGGCACGCAGGCTTTGGAGATCCTCCACGGCATGGGCGATGCAGACATCGTTCTGCTCGATTGGAGCCTGCACGAGTTAAGCAGCCTAGAGTTTATAGCTCAGCTGCGCCGGCAGACTGCTCACTACACGACCGTGATTCTGTTAGCAGCTGTCGAACCTGGAATGCCGACACTCCATAGAGCGCTCCTCGCAGGAGCAGATGACTATCTGATGAAGCCCTTCACTTCCCGGCAGATCGATGAGAAGCTGACAAAAGCCGGGTTTACCTGGCAATAGCGAGACTGCTGTGAAAGGCGATTTCCTTCTAGCCGATAGTATAGCTATTGGTCTGTCCCAATGGTTGTTAGCCGGGAACACTCAGGCTGAAGCTCGAACAGGGCGATCCGCAGGCTAACCCAGGAGGAGTGCACGAATGAATGCCCGCGAGGTTCTCCTATCTTTTAGAGTGATTGTACGTTTCATCGCTCCGGGAGCACGGTTGCGGAATTTCGAGGTAAAGATTCACTTTGAGACAAATCGAGTAGGCATAGCAAGGAAGTTCATGGCGCCGAAGCCTGCGAAGGGGGCTCAAGGTGAATAAAGGAATCATTGGCGGAATTGGGATTGCGCTCTCCGGGATAGCCTTTGGCTTACTCCTAGAGAACGGCAAGGTTGGCCAGATGTTGCAGCCCACCGCTGCCATGATTGTTTTTGGAGGAACCCTTGGCGCGGTAATGGTGCAGTTTCCATTCTCGGTCGTGATGCAGGCGGCCCGCCAGTTGAAAAACGTCTTCATGAGTATCGATGACCCCGCCTCCCAGCTGATTGAAGATCTGAAGCATTACACCGCGAGAGCGCGCAGGAGTGGCATTATGTCACTTGAAGCAGAGCTCGAAGCAATTGAAGATCCATTTCTGAAGAAGAGCCTGACACTTGCAGTAGATGGCACTCAACCTCGGGAGTTGCGCCAGACGATGGAAATCGATCTGGACATGGAAGCTGACAGCGAGGACATGATACCCAAGGTCTTTGAAGCTGCAGGCGGGTTTGCTCCAACCATCGGAATTCTCGGGGCCGTCATCGGCCTCATCCAGGTCATGCAGCGGCTGGACAATATTAACGAAGTCGGTAAGGGTATTGCTGTCGCGTTTGTTGCGACCATTTACGGCGTCGGATCTGCGAACATCTTCTTTCTTCCATGTGCCGGGAGGATCAAGATACTCATGCGGAGAAGGCAGGTGCTGCGAGAATTGATTCTCGATGGTGTGATTGCCATTGTGAATGGTACGAGTCCGAGGGCTCTAGAAGAAAAACTTGCCGTCTACCTGACTCGGCCGGCTCCAATTGCGCGAGAGAAAATTGCGCCAGTTGAAGAAGCACAGGTGGCGGGATGAGGAGGCGCGAAAAAATCGAAGAGGATACCCATCGTGACCGATGGTTGGTGTCATTTGCAGATTTCATGACGCTCATGTTCGCGCTCTTTGTAGTTCTGTTTGCCTCCGCGTACCATGACAAGAAAGCGATTCAGAGGGTATCAGCCGCGGTGAAGAACGGATTTCAGGACATGGGGCTCTCTTCGGCCAGCAACGGCCCGCTCGAAGGACCGCCTACTAATTTGTTGAAAGACGGTGCCGCGCTGAGTTCGACTGAAAGCGATCCCAACAAGCCTGCCCCAGTACCCGGAGACGCCCGCATCGACCTTAATGAATTGCATAAAAAACTCGATTTGGTGCTGGGCAAGGAGATTGAGCGTCAAGAGGTGGGCCTGCGAATGACTCCCGAAGGTTTTGTGATCAGCCTTCATGAGCTCGGATTCTTTGACAGCGGCGAAGCCAAGTTGATGCCTGGGGCGGCAGATAAGATCAAGCGAATTGCGGCCGTGCTGACGCAATACGGGCTCGATATGAGGGTGGAAGGCCATTCCGACAATGTGCCGATCCACAACGCTATTTTCGCTTCAAATTGGGATCTATCTACTGCGCGCGCCATGGCGGTAGCAACAATGTTGATCAATGAGTCTGGCATTGATCCAAAGCGGATATCGATTGCAGGCTACGCGCAATATCACCCTGTGGCGAGCAACGATACTCCGGAAGGCCGCAGGGCTAACCGGCGAGTAGATATTGTTGTTGTGTCTGCTTACAAGAATCCTGTGTCAAACACACCTTAGTTCATAAACGGCGCGAATACACAAAGGTCTGCACTTTGGCTGGAACACCGCTCCGGCGCGTTAACAACTGCGTCCATGTGACCGAAGTCCAGCGGTCTGGTTCCGGCGGTCCAGGGTTGCAGCCATCTCTATTTCAATAAGAACTTTCCGTGACTTATCTTTTTAATGGATTCAGTTTAATTGAAACGAATGGAGAGAGAATGGTAAACCGACCACCCTGGTAACCGTCGATTGAGACCGTGAAGTAGCTCCGGTGGTCTGGCTTCTGAAATACCTTGCCGGCAACGCCGTCGATTGCGGCGGGGTCGGCCACCAGCTTCTTGAAGACCGCCCGGCCTTCCGTGGTAACCGCAGCAGAGGCAATGTTAAGCACCTCGCAAATCGCATCGCGCATAAGTTCCTCAAGCGGGTTCGCTCGGAGGTGCTCCTTTACAGCCGAATCCGGCAGTCCCACCAGCGCACCAGCCAGAGACCCCAGAAGCGGAAGATCGGCCTTGACGACGATCGCAAACTCATAAGGAAGAAGAGCATAGATGCCGTACATCTGCCTGATCTTCATATCCAAAGTAAGGGTCGACTGGACAAAGGTCACTTTGCGGCCAATCAGCTGCGAAAAACATCGCGAAAGACTGTATGGAGATGGTTCTGACATGCGTTAGCACCTGCCTAGAATTGGAGTCAAGGCTTCCTGAACGTCTTCCGGGCTAAACGGCTTACTGATCAGGAACGTAGCCCCTGAGTTCATGGCCAGTTCTTTAATGCCGGGAGACGTCTCTGAGGTGATGAAACCGAAAGGGACGTTGTTCCTGGCTGCCCGTACCAGTTGAAGAAAATCGATCCCCGACATCTCCGGCATGTTCCAGTCCGAGAGGATGAGCAGCGGCTTCTCTCCCCTGAGCTTTTCCAAAGCCTGTGCCCCGTTTTCTGCTTCACCAACCGAGAGGCCGCGATAGCCAGCCTGCCGGATCGCTCGCTGGACTATCATGCGCATCGTCCTGCTGTCATCCACTAAAAGAATATCCATTTGGCCGCCTCATAAACCTGAATTGTCGCGGCAATCCGCGCAATGAGCGGGAGATCCCACGTCGTGCTGATCTCTATCGGCATATTGCGCCAAAACGGTCAGGGGAAGAATACAACAATCTTTCTGCCTCAAGAGCATTGCAGACCCATTGCGAATCTCGCTCAAATCACGCCACTTGTCAAGGGCTGGTAAGCGGCCCTGAAACAGTCTCGGAAGGCACACAGGTTTGGTCCGTCGCGATCATGGCCGGTCGCCCGTTCAAGCTGCTCCTTATGGAATCTCAACCTTGTGGGCATTTCCGGCCGAGGGCCAGACTGTGCCCGATGTGAATTGCGCCTACTCCGTACGCCGGACTTTGTCGGAGTGCCCGGCAGAATTCATCTCATAGCCGCCGTGTCGGGCCGTCTCCTCTGTTGGCAATCAAGCAGGATCGATCAATTAACGCTGCATTGCACTTGCTGTTTTGAACTAATCCAGTGGATGTGCCGATAGAACAAGATCGGACGGACACCGCCGCAATAGTCTCAGGATTCTGGGTTGAGGACAACCCGGCACCGAGGAATTGGAGAGGAACCATGGACAACATCTCCGCTGAAGACCAAGAAACGATTCGGGAGTTTTTGGTCGAAAGTTATGAGAACCTCTCGCGTCTCGACCTGGATCTCGTCGAGCTGGAGAAACGCCCTCAAGACGTGGCTCTGCTTGGCAACATCTTCCGCACCATTCACACCATCAAGGGCGCATGCGGATTTCTGGCATTTTCTACTCTGGAAAGCATCACACATCAGGCCGAGAGTCTCCTAAGTCAGTTGCGCGACCGCAAACGAGACCTCACTCCTGCCCTTGTATCCATCATTTTGGAGACGGTTGACGCAACCCGCAAAGTGCTGGCCTCGATTGAGGAGAGCGGGACGGAAGGCTCCCTTGCTTTTACGGATTTGACCGAACGCTTGCGCGCAGCGGCGGAGTTGAAAGTCGATGTTGCGAGCCAGCCCCCACCCTCCAAACCCTCGGTGTGCGCGGCTCCTGAATGCGCGCCGGAACCCGCAGGCAACAAGAGCTCTCCTTCGCCTCAAGAAAGCACACAACAGGAGAAGGCAAAGCATGTCGAAGACACGCAGAACCACGAAGAGAACTGGAACGGAGCAGAAAAAAGGAAAGATAGTGCACCGAAGGATGAAGAGGCGGAACGGTCTTCGGCCGCGGCGGATGCGAACATACGGGTTGGAGTCGGCCTGCTAGACAAGCTCATGGACTTGGTCGGGGAATTAGTGCTTACCCGAAATCAGATCCTCCAATTCAACACAGAGCTGGAAGATCCCGCTCTTAATGTGACTTCGCAGCGCCTGAACCTGATTACCACGGAACTGCAAGAGGGCGTGATGAAGACGCGCATGCAGCCTATCGGCGTGGTTTGGAACAAGCTGCCGCGTGTTGTGCGCGATATGGCAGTTGCCCTTGGCAAACAGATCCGTTTGGAGATGGACGGGGCTGAGACAGAACTCGACCGGACAATTATCGAAGCCATCAAGGATCCGCTGATGCACCTGGTTCGCAATTCGTGCGACCACGGCATCGAGACGGTAGAAGCCCGACTGGCCGCGGGTAAACCTCCTCAAGGACTCCTGACCCTTCGCGCCTATCACGAAGGGGGCCAGGTTAACATCGAAATCGGTGACGATGGGGCGGGAATTGACGTAGCGCGGGTTAAGCTGAAGGCCGTTGAGAACGGGCTACTCAGGCTTGAACAAGCAGATAAGCTAAGCGACCGAGAGGCGTTAAGCCTGATCTTCGAGCCGGGATTCTCAACGGCGAAAACAGTGACCAATATCTCCGGTCGCGGAGTTGGCATGGACGTGGTGAAATCCCACATCGAGAAGATCGGCGGTATCGTCGATGTTTTTAGCCGGCCCGGTGAAGGCGCCACAGTCAAGATCAGGATTCCACTCACGCTAGCTATCATTCCAGGCTTGGTAATTACGAGTGGCGGCGAACGATTCATTATTCCGCAGGTGAGCCTGCTCGAACTGATTCGCCTCGAGGGAGACTCCACAGGAAAACACATTGAGTATGTGCATGGAACACCGGTTTATCGCCGCCGAGGGAGTTTACTTCCGATCACTTACCTGAATCAGGTGCTGGGGTTGAAATCTGCCGAGGGGGACGAGGCTGTCAGCATGGTTGTCCTGCAGGCGGAAGATCGGCAATTCGGATTGGTAGTTGATGGCATCAACGATACCCAGGAGATTGTGGTCAAGCCGCTTGGAAAGCAATTGAAGGGGCTTACTTTGTACGCTGGCGCGACGATCATGGGTGATGGACGCGTGGCCCTGATCCTTGACGTGCTCGGCATCGGCCAGCGTTCCGGCGTATTCGGGGAATCGCGCGAACAGACACGCGTGGCAGACAAACAAAAGGTGCAGGCGGAGATAGAGCATCAGCGCCTGCT
>Ga0182014_10001374_pt1 | contig 32627 bp, 27 predicted proteins | sample 612S2DmetaG_FD_120489 | JGI IMG/M metagenome (GOLD analysis project Ga0182014, IMG submission 120489) | Permafrost microbial communities from Stordalen Mire, Sweden - 612S2D metaG | ecosystem: Environmental > Terrestrial > Soil > Wetlands > Permafrost | place: Sweden: Stordalen | collected... | reverse complement strand
TGCCGCACCAGGCCGAGGCCGACCAACTCCTCCATTTTGCGCCAGGTCCTCATGTAGTTCTTGTGTATGTAGGGCTTGGCGTCCTCGCTGCGCGAGCTTACGTGGCAGCCGGGCGGATGAAAATTCGGAAAGGGCCAGTGGACGAGATAGAGGTCGAGGTAGTCGAGGCGCAGGTCGGCGAGCGTCTGGCGGCAGGAAGCGATGACGTCGTCTTGGCCGTGCTTGTCGTTCCACAGCTTGGAGGTGATCCAGAGCTCTTCGCGTTTGATTCCTCCGCGGAGGATCTGCTCAAAGGAGGCGCCGATGGCGCTTTCGTTGCCGTAGACGGATGCGCAATCGAAGTGCCGGTAGCCGAATGCGGCTGCGCCTTTGACCGCATCGGCCACCTGGCTGGGGCTGACGCGATCGGATCCGAAGGTACCCAGGCCGACAGCCGGCATGGCCGCGCCCGTCGAAAGCCGCCTTTTCGGAATGACCGCGGGATCGATTGAGGCAGGAAAGGTTTCAGTCGCGCTGTTCATGCGTGCCCCAGAATTCGTAAACGTCAACAATTGCCGCGAACAGCATAGAATACGCCTTCATGCAATGTAACCGAAAATGCTATAGCCTGATGGAAGCAGGGAAGGTATTCTGAATCCGCATGAAGCAACGAGCCACTGACGGCTCTGGCAGGGAGCGAAGGTTTTGAGCGGCGCGCGCTGGGGTGCGGGCTTCGCCGCCGTGGGCCGATTTGTGGCGGAGATTGAAGCCGCCGCGGCGGGCACGGGCACGCTGAGGCCCGGCTATGTGCTGGCCGGCGACGAGGTTTTTCTGCTGGACCGTTGCCGGGCGGCGGTATACAAGGCATTTGTTCCCCCGGAGCTGAGGGATTTCAGTCTCTCCGACTTCGATTTGGCCGGTACTTCGATTTTCGAGGTATTGGATCGCGCGCAGACGCCGTCGCTGATGGCGCCATTCCAGGTAATTCTTGTGCGCAACGTGCGGCAACTTTACACGCGCGGCGCGAAGAAGGACGAATTCGCCGCGCTGGAGCGCTACTTTCGTTCGCCCAACCCCCAGGCTCTCATCCTTTTCATTGCTGACTTCCTGCGCATTCCCAACGACGCGAGGCGCATGGAGATGGACGACAAGAACCGATTTGAGCGGCTCACGGAAACACTGGGCCAGCACTGCGGAATGGTGGAACTGGCGCGGGTGAGCGAAGAAGATGCGATGCGCTGGGCGGTGGCCACGGCGCACGAATCCGAAGTGCGCCTGGAAGCCGATGCAGCTCGCGAACTGGTGGACGCGCTGGGCGCGGACATGATGCTGGTGGCATCGGAGTTGGAGAAGCTGCTGCTTTATGCGACAGGCCGCGGCCGTATTACGCTGGGCGACGTGGAGACGATGGTGCTGGGCGCCAAGCAGCGCTCGCTCTACGAGCTGACTGACGCCATCAGCGCCCGCGACCGGGTGCGCGCGCTGGCGCTGCTGCACGGGCTGCTGAACAGCTCTGACGCCGGCGAAGACGCGGCCATCGGCCATCTCTACATGCTGGCGCGGACGTTCCGCCAGATGCTGGTGATACTGGAGAAGAACGTGCGCGACTCGCGGGCCATCTGGCAGGCGCTTTGGCAGGGCTTTAGAATCCCGCCGTTTGCCGCCGACGACCTGATCCGGCAAGCACGCCGCTACAAGAGCCGGCGCGAGCTGACGCGAGCGCTGCGGCTGGTGGCGCGCGCCGACCTGGAGTTGCGTTCCTCTCCGCCGGACAAGCGGCTGGTGCTGGAACGGCTGGTGTACGAGCTGGCTTCAGAAGCGAAGCCGGCCGCGCCGGTGTGGGCTTCGGTCCAGTTGTCGTTCGAGGGGCTGCCCGGCTGAGTTCTAGTGAACGCCGTGCTGGTTGAGCCACTGGCCATATTTCTTGTCCGTGCCCTGAATGTGATCCGTGAGCCAGTCGCGGAGAAAGACCAGCAACTTAATGTTGATTGCGCCTTCCCCCTTCTCAAACTTCGCCACATACCCTTCGACCTGCCGGGCGAGGTCGCGATGCGCGATGCGGTGCTGCGCCAGGCCGGGGTAATTGGCCGCCGCCAACATGGCCTCTTCCGCGGAAAAATGGTCACGCGTGTAGTCGACCAGCTTGTGCAGCAGCGGGCCTGTCAGGTTCTCCGACTGGCCCTTCATCATCGCTTCGTGCAGACCGTTGAGGAGATTGAAGAGGGTCGTGTGCTGGCTGTCGATTGCCCGCACCCCCACGGAATAGCCGTTATTCCAAGTCATGAGCGCCATACAGTTTCTCCAACCGGCCTGCGCCGGTAATGGACTTATCGGAAAGATCGCCAATAAGTTGAGAATATGATCCTGAGCCGGAGCCGAACTGCGCAGCCGGCCCTGTGAATTCAAGAGAAATCAGCAGACGCCGCGCTGGTTCAGCCACGGGCCATACTGGCTGTCGAGGTATTCAATGTGTTTGAGGTAACCGTCGCGCAGTCCGCACAGCAAGGGGCGCATGCGCACGCCTTCGCCGTACTCCAGGCTTCGAGCCCCGTTGCGAATCTGTTCGAGAAGGTCGCAATGCGCGGCGCGATGTTCATCCAGCCCTGGAAATCCCGACTGCTCCATCAGCTGTTCTTCGCTGAAGAAGTGCATGCGGGTGAACTCCACCAGGCGCTCCAGAAGCGTGCCCACCTGCTCCGGGCCCATTCCGCGCACCAGGGCAACGCGGAGTTCGTTGATGGAATCCATGAGGATGCCGTGCTGGTCGTCCATGGCGCGCACGCCGACGGAACAGGCGGGACTCCAGGTTAAGAGGGTCACATGAGGTTCCTCCAATCGATAAGTGAGATATCGGCGGCACGGGCCAGGAGCGTGAATGGCGATTCACATCGTGAAGTGACGAAGGTTTTTGTGTGGAGTAGCGCACAAAGGAATGGACGGCAGATGGAAACGAAGTCATTGTTTACTGCGGCGAATCTGAGAGCGGCCTTTCCGGCGCTCATCACGCATGTGGGCGTGGCGCCCAGATTACGAACAAAATGAGGCTGAGCGCGATGGCGATTTCAGCCAGGCCGCGGCGTTTGCTGCGTTCTGAGGAGGCGATTGCGTTTCCCGATGCAGCTGAGCGCTCGGCCATCGGCGATGGTAAAGCGGCGCCGCGGTTATTCCAGGATGACTTCGGGCTCGGGCTGGTGGCCGCGAGTGGTGAGGGTAATGGCCGCGCCGAGGATGAGTGCGCCGCCGAGCCATGCGTAGGGGCCGAGGTGTTCGCCGAGCAGTTTGACGCCCAGCACGGGACCAAGAACGGGCTCGATGTTGAGGAAGACGCCGGCGCGCGAGGCGGGCACATGGTGAATGCCCCAGTTCCAGAGCAGAGTGGTGGTTGCGGTGCAGAGGATGCCGCTGATGGCCGGCGCGATCCAGGCCGTGGAGCTGACGTGCGCGAAGGGCATGGGCGCGGCGTTGCTGTGCGTGACGGGCGAGAGCATCCAGCGGACCAGCCCCATGACGATGAGCATCGCGGTTCCAGTGAGGATGGTATAGGAGGACACGACCAGCGGGCGATGGGTTTTCATCATCTTCTTGCTGAGCAGCACCCAGGCCAGGGCAGTGATGAGGGAGACGATGACGAGCAGGTCGCCGGCCAGGGAAGGCGTATCGCGTCCCGCGTGGGCCCGGCTGCCGCCGAGCGCCACCAGGGCCGCGCCGACGGTGGACGTACAGAGGGCCAGCCATCCGAACGCGTCGAGGGATTCGCCGGCAAAGAGGGTGGCCGCGGCGGCCAGCATCACCGGCATGCCGCCCACCATGAGTGAGGCGTGGCTCACGGTGGTGAGTTCGAGGCCATGAAACTGAAGCAGGAACTGTATAGGGATGCCGAAGGCGGCGGCCAGCAGCAGGGTACGCATTTCGCCGCCGGTGAGCCGCTCGCGGTTGCGGAGGGCCACAGGCAACATGCCCAGCGAGGCAAACAGAAAGCGGTAGAGCACAAATGGCTCCACGCTCATCTCGTTCAGGGCCACGCGGCCGAAATAGAAGCCCGTTCCCCACAAGGTACCGGCCAGAGCGCAGGCGCCGTAACCCAGAAATCTTGTACGCGCGCCGATCGTCGCTGACTCTGCCATCCCTCTTTAATGTCGCACACCTCGCCGGTTGGAAGGAGCGGCGGAGGGAGGGGCTTTCAGCGCGTGGGACGCGGATGCCTGCTTAATATCCAGTTGGCCAGGAACAGGGCGGCGAGAACAAACAGCGGCAGGGAAATGGTGAAAGTCCAACTTGGATGCGCGGGCAGGGTCTTCCACGCGTAGATGCCGCCAAGCACCGCAAACAGGAGAGCGCCAACCCAATCCCACCGCCAGGCAGCGATGAGCACCAGCGCCAGGACGGCGGCAGGAAGCAGATGGATGGAAAGGGCGAGCGCCGTTTGCAGGAAGCCATGCGATTCACTGAAAACATCGAGAGCGAACATGGCGATAAAGGCCACAAAGGCTATCGAGAGTATGCGCGGCAACCAGAAGAGCAGACGTTCAGATATTTGGCTCATACGTTTCACCTCTGAACCTGGAAAACGCACAGCGCCGGGATTATTAGAAAAGCTTCGGCCTGCGTTGTCAAAGCCACGCATGGAGACGGAGCGGATTGTTGCGCGTTGCGGGGTCGAGTTGATGGCAAAACGAGCAAAAGTTCTCTGTCGCTTCTGCCGGTCTCAGGGGCGCTTACCGGATTTGAGAAGAAGGCGCGTCAAATACCGGCGTACCAGGCGTAACCATAATCCGCCGCCACGGAGCCCGTACCTTTGCCGAAACTCTTGAGTGAGTCGGTGACGGTGAGACGGGTGATGTATTTGACATTTTTGTAACCCAGTTGGCGGGGCACGCGCATGCGCAGCGGACCGCCGAACGGTACGGGAAGATCGCCGTCGTTCATTCCCCAGGTGAGCAGCGTCTGGGGATGCATGGCATCGGACATATCGATGCTGTCCCAGGTGTCGGGTTCGGTGGAGAAGTATACGACGTAGCGCGCCTGCGGCAAAAGCCCGGCTTCGTTGAGAACCTCGGCCAGAGGCGTTCCAATCCACTCGGCGATATAGGACCAGCCCTCTTCGCATACGACTTCGGTGATTTGGCTGCGGACGGCAAGGCTCTTGAGATCGGAGAGCGAAAACGATCCCGGGTGGGCGACCATGCCATCGACCGCAAGCCGCCAGTCAGAGAATCCGCCTGCCTGAAGGCGCTTGAACAAATCGGTGGGAGGCGCGATGGCGTTGGCGAAGGGTGACTTCGAAATCATGCTGCGAGGAAACTCGCGGGCCAGCGAGTGCGCCGTGAGGATCCTCTGGGCGGCGTAGTCCAGCGTCTCGCCGGGACCGTAGACTCCGCAGTGATCGGGCGGGATCAGCCCATAACGCCGTGCCACGCGGGATGCCACGGCTACGCCGGTCAAGCCTGCGGCGGCGACAACACCGGTGGTGATGAGCTTGCGGCGCGAGATGTTGCTCATAGGCGCTCCCGTGACGGCGCGGCGCGGCCGGTGATCATGGCGCGCATGCGGCTCTTGAACCCTCCCAGATAGACCATCGTAACGTGGACCATGAGGAAGAGCACGAGAAATCCGGAGACGAAAAAATGCAGGGTGCGCGCGGATTGCCGGCCGCCCAGGGAGTTGACGGCCATCGGAAATGCGGAATCGAAAGCTGGAGACAAGGCCAGGCCCGTCCAAATGACCAGGGGAAACAGGACGAAGATGACCGACAGATACGCAATTCGCTGCACTGCGTTGTAAGAGCGAGCATCCGCTTCATCGGGCGGCGCGCGGTGAAGGTAGTTTGCAATCACTTTCCAGAATGCATGCCACGACCGCTGGGCAGGCGCCGGGAACAGGTGTTTCCAGAAGTGTCCGCTGCGCAAACTTGCAATGGCGTAGATCAAGCCTGTCAGCACCAGGGCCCATGCGGCCTGAAAGTGCAGATACCGGCTCCAGCCATTCTGGTCGGGCATCACGAAGCCGTAGCCGGTGGGAACAGTCGACCGCGATGAGGGGATCGGCAGGGTGAACCACGGGCGCGTCATGACATTGCCGACTTCACCCCAATAGAACCGCGGGTGGGAGATCACGATTTCACCGCCGCTGATGAGTAGGGCAAAGAAGGCGAGCACGGTGATCCAATGGGTCACGCGCACGAGCGCCGAATGACGTGGAATTACCGGATTCATAAGCGGGGAAGAGACTGACACCCGCGCAGAATACCATACGTTCCCAAGCTACGGAACCCTATCCTGAGCACAGCGCGAAACGGCCGCTCAAGCACGCGCCGCCGGCCACCTGATAGACAACAAATCTTCGCGAGGAGACGCCGGATGCAGGTATCACTGCCCAAAGCAGGCCGCATCGGCGAAAATATAAAGCGATGGAGAATCGGTGGAGAACAGCGGGCCTGGGGATGGGCCTGGGCCTGGCGCTGGTGGTAGCAGGTGCATTTTTTATTTCAATCCCAGGCGCGCGGGCGCAGCAAGGGAGCCCAGCCGCGCCGGTGGTGGAGCGGCCTCATGGGCTGAAAGAGCGCATGATTCCCGACCGCTTTCCTGCGCAGCCCTCGCAGCCTCCCAACTGGTCGATTCCAGTGGAACCATTGGGATTTTCGCAGCCCGGCCCGATTTACATGGGATCGCGGAACACGCTGGTTTCTCTGGATTTCATCAGCGAAGACAAGCTGCTGTTCACGTTCCGCGTGCCGGGCCTGCTGCATCGCGACGCGGCCAATGCGGAGGGCAGCGACGAGCGGCAGATCCGCGCCGTGGTGCTGGCGCTGCCGCAGGGATCGGTTGAAGCCGAGTCGGTGTGGACCCTGCACGACCGGGTGCGCTACCTGTGGATGCTGAAGGACGGCCACTTTCTGCTGCGCGACCGCAATAACCTGATGCAGGGCGACGCTGCCCTGAACCTGAAGCCGTTCCTCCAGTTTCCAGGGCCGCTGCTGTGGGTCGAACTCGATCCATCGCAGCAGTATCTGGTTACCGATTCAGATGAGCCGGTTGCGGCAGACGCCAAACCGGGCGATGTCTCGAACCCAGGTACGGCTTCGGCTTCCATCACTTCCGACGACCCCGACACTGCGGGAACACCCGAAACGGTGGTGCGGATTCTGCGGCGAGACTCCGGTAAAGTGATGCTGGTGAGCCGGGTTCGAAACACAGTCCACCTTCCCATCAACTCCGCTGGGTACATTGAGGATTCGCGCGGGGCCGGCTGGGACTGGGAGCTGAACCTGAGCTTCTACGATGGCGGAAGCAGGATGCTGGGCAGCGTGAAGTCCAATTGCGACCCGTCGGACGATTTTGTTTCGGAGCGGGAGATCCTGGTGACCGCCTGCACGCCGGCAGACGGCGACCGGCTGGTAGCGATGACTACCGACGGCCGCAGTCTTTGGGCAGACCAGACGCCGGCGGTCGCGGTGTGGCCGGAACTGACCATTGCGCCCAACGGGCTGCGCATTGCGCGGGAGACGCTGGGAGTGTCGCACCCGGTGAACGCGTATGAGCCCATCCAATCGGACGAAATCAAGGGACAGTGGGTAACGGTCTACGACGCCGCCACCGGGGATATGGCTTTGGAAGCGCCTGCCAGCCCGGCGCTCGATTCCGGCGGCAATGTGGCTATCTCGCCTTCGGGCAAACGCGTTGCCGTGCTGAATGCCGGGGCGATACAGGTTTTCGAATTGCCAGCGCCGCCTCCGCTGCCCGATGCGCCGGATAACAAGGCGAAGCGGTGATCGTGAGGCATTCCGGGCAACCGGATTGCCGAATACCTGTGTAAACTGGGCGATGGGAGACTTTCTTGGCCACGGCTCTAGTCCACTACATGGCTGCGGCGGTTAGCGACCGCGGCCGCAAGCGCCCCTCCAACGAAGACGCATTCGGGTTTTCTGTTGAGCACGGGGTTTACGTGGTTTGCGACGGCATGGGTGGCGCAGCCGCCGGTGAGATTGCCAGCTCACTGGCCGTGGACGAGATGATGAAGCTGCTGTCTGGCCGGGCTGCGCGTGGAACGCTGGCGGAGGAGGCCGAGCAGGCCATCTGCGCCGCCAACCAGGCTATTTTTACGCGATCCCAGCGCAACCACAAGCTGAGCGGCATGGGCACCACGCTGGTGGCGCTGGTGGCTCAAGAGCGGCGCGTGAGGTTGCTCAATGTGGGCGACAGCCGCGGCTACCGGCTGCGCAATGGCCGCCTGGAGCAGATCACGCAAGATCACTCACTGGTGGAGGAGCAGGTGCGAGCGGGCCGGATGACCCAGGCCGAGGCACAGCGCTCGCCGCTCCGCAACGTGATCACCCGCGCGCTGGGAACGCAGAGCCAGGTGACGCCGGATGTCTTCGAGCTTGAATCCGAGCCGGGCGATCTTTTTCTGCTTTGTACCGACGGCCTGACTCGCGAGCTTTCCGACGCGCTGATCGAATCCATCCTGTGCATCGACCTTCCCCTCGACGAATTGTGCGCGCGCCTGGTGCGCGCGGCCAACAAAGCCGGCGGCCACGATAACGTAACCTGCCTGCTGGTGCGTGCGGGCGGGTAGAGCGGCTGGGTAAGGCCGCAAGTGCCCGGGCCTGAAGGCCCTCAAGAATTCGCTCTTTTTCAGGGGGCTGAAGCCCCCTGCTCCCTCCGGAATCTCCGAATTACCTGCTCCCTCCGGAATCTCCGAATTACATGCTCCCTCCGGAATCCCCGATTTACAGCGGCAGAACTAGAACCCTTCCAGCACATCGGCCACGAGCTGCCGTGCGAAAGCGCGGGAGAGGCGCTGAACGGCCGCCGGGTCTTCCTGGATGAAGGTGGGCAGATCGGTGGTGGACTGGTATTGCTCGCGATAAACGTAGTTCTTGTTCTCGTAGAGGATTTTGCCGTCGCGGGCGTTGAGCGTGACCGATACGACGATGGTGAGCAGGAAGCTGGACGACTGCTGGGTTTGGGTGTTGTAGGTGAGCGGCGAGACTACTTCTTTCAAAATGGTTCCGTGCAACACGGCGTCGGCGTCTCTATCCGAGTCCGGGGTGACGCGGAAGCGGGTGCGGGTGGCAAACTCCCGAATTACGGCATTGGTCATGGCCGCCTCAGTGCCATTGACCTCAGTGCGCGTGGCGAAGACGGGGACCGAGAGCGTCTTCACATCCGGAGGCAGATGGGTTGCTGCGCCCAAGGTGTGATAACCGCATCCACCTGCGGTGAGCAAGGCAACGGCAGCCGAGGCAACGGCAAGCAATCGAGAAGCGGGCGGGCGCATGATGCAATTTTAGCCTGCGTCACATCCCGGCGGTGGCCATCAAGCCAAGGCCCCGGGGAGGGAAGCCTGAGGCCGTCGCTTCGACGGGCGAAATGGAGCTTGTTGAGTTCAGCAGTTTATCAATGGAAAAGGAGGGCCGGGAAGCGCCTGGGCGCGTAGCATGAGTTCCATGAGTTGGATTGGATGGGCATTGCTTTCGGCTCTCTTCGCCGCCGCCACGGCCTTGCTGGCCAAGGTGGGCGTGGAGCATGTGGATTCAAACCTGGCCACGGCGCTGCGCACCAGCGTGGTGTTGGTTTTCGCCTGGGGCATCGCACTGGCCCTCGGCAAGCACGGGGAGATTCGCGCGCTCGACCGGCGCACATTGCTGTTTCTCACGCTTTCGGGGCTGGCCACGGGGCTCTCGTGGCTGTGCTATTTCCGCGCGCTGCAACTGGGCCCGGCTTCGCGCGTGGCTCCGCTCGACAAGCTCTCAGTGCCCCTGGTGATGGTGTTTGCGTGGCTGTTGCTCGGCGAGAAGCTGAATGGCCCGGCGCTGATCGGGGGCGCGCTGATTACTGCCGGAGCCGTGGTGATGGTGCTGGGGTAAGGAAAATGCGATCCGCATGGCGAATTGGCTGGACGCAATTCAGGTGGATCGTGGAGCCGCAGTTCTGGCCGGCATCCTCCGGGTGAGGGTAACGGCTTGCCTATACTGATACGAGTGACCGCGCAACACAAATCACAACCCGCACCCCCCGTCCCGCATCGCCGCATTGTCCTCACCGGCTTCATGGGCTCGGGCAAGAGCACCGTCGGCCCGCTGGTGGCTGAGCGGCTGGGGTGGCGATTTGTCGATGCGGACGACGTGATCGAGGCCGAGGCAGGCGTTCCCATTGCCGAGATCTTTGTGCGCCACGGCGAGCGAGTCTTCCGCGAGCGCGAACACGCAATCATCGCCCGTCTGTCTGAGGGCAACCATCTGGTGCTGGCCCTTGGCGGCGGAGCCATCGAGCACCCCGTCACCAGGTCGCTTCTGCGCAGCACGCCGGGCACTCTCCTGGTCCATCTCGAAGTCGAGCTCGCCACCACCCTCGCCCGTTGCGGCGGAACCGAGCGCACGCGGCCTATCCTTGCCGACCAGGCCAACCTGGCGGACCGTTATGCGCGGCGTATGCCGCTTTATCGCACGGCGCATGTGTCGATTGCCGTGGATGCGCTGACGCCGGAACAGGTGGTGGAGGCGGTTGTGGGCGCGGCGCGGCTGGGCTGAGCGGCTTGGATGGTATCGGCCTGCAGCAATTTCTCTCTCTATGCCGGTCATTTTCGCTTGTAATACCCTATGGGGGTATGGTAGATTGAAATTTGTAGAGCGCTCCCCGCTTTGCAGGAGAACTATGAGCATCGAATCCGCACCAGAACCCCTGAGTACTTGGAGTTCTTACCTGTGCCGGGATGAGCGCTCTGGAGACCGCCCTTAGCGTGGCTAGCGACGATTCCCACAGCGCTCTTCACGACATACGACCTGTGAATTGAGCGTGTGAGCCGCCGGAATAGTAACGCTGACTCACCCTCCCGAACCAACAGTTCATTTCCCAAAGCCCCGCCAGGATTGCGCCTTCGCGCGTTCCGGGGTGAGCAGCGGAGCCTGGACTGAGCGAGGAGGAACGATGACCAACAAGATCCAATTGATCCAGAGCAGCGTTCGTTTGGCCTGCACCTGGGTGCCGACGGGCGAGGGGAGATTGCCGCTGGCCTGCGTTTGGGCGGCATCGAAGACTCGGCAAACTGCTTACCCCGCATCCTCTACGGACGAAGCTGGGAGGATGCATCGGTGCGCGTAGTGGAGCCGCGGCGCCGCAACTCCTCCGCTTGTTATCATCAAGACGAGGCAGCAGCGCGACTGTGCTGCCGGCGCCGAGGTTTTGCTCCGTCTCAATGACTCTCGCCTCTCAGACCGCTGATCCCGTAGAACTCGCCGCATCCGCGGCGGATGCGGGCGCGCACGACGCCGGAGCGCTTCATGCGCATGGCCTTCATGCGCCCAGCGCCGGCGCGACGGCTACGTTTATCCACGACCTGCGCGAGCTGTTCAAGGTGAAGGTGGTGGGGCTGGTGCTGGTTACCGGCTGGGGCGGGTTTTACCTAGGCTCGATGCAGTCGGGGATCTCGAGTATGCAGCGGGGGTTGCTCGATACGCTGCTGGGGATCGGGCTGGTTTCAGCCGGCGCCGGCGCACTGAACCAGGCCGTGGAACGCACTACCGACGCGCGCATGAAGCGCACCGCCGACCGGCCGCTGGCTTCCGGACGCTTCTCGCTTGCGCAGGGAATTGTGGCCGGCATGGGCGCGCTGACGTTGGGCGCGGTTTGGCTCTTTCTCCATACCAACCTGCTCACCGTGTCGCTGGCGCTGCTGACGGCCTTCACTTACGTGGCGATTTATACGCCGCTCAAGCGCGTTACCTCCATAGCAACCTTCATTGGCGCATTTCCGGGCGCGATGGGGCCGATGCTGGGCTGGACGGCTGCGCGGCCGCGGATCGAATGGCCGGCCGTGGCGCTGTTCGCGATTCTGTTCGTATGGCAGTTTCCGCATTTCATGTCGATCGCGTGGCTCTACCGCGAAGACTACGGGCGGGCCGGGATCCGCATGTTGCCGGTGGTGCAGCCGGACGGGTGGTCCACGGTGGTGGAAGCGCTGTTTTACGCGGTGCTGATGATCCCCGTTAGCCTGGCGCCGTGGTGGCTAGGCATGACCGGGAATACTTACGCGGTGCTGGCGACGGCGCTGGGATTGGTTTACCTGGCTTACACGATCCGTTTTGCGGGGATTCTGAAGGCGCGCTCGGAGACTGAGAGCCGCATGCTGGCGCGCGATTTGCTCAAGGTGAGCGTGCTGTATCTGCCCCTGCTGTTTACCACGCTCATGCTGTGCGCCCGGGCAAGACATTAAGGAAACCATGACCTTGGCTGCTCCCACCTCCGCTTCACGGTCCGGTACGCGACCGGCAATTGCCGCGATTCTGGCGATCTCCGCGGCGGCAACGTTGTTTCTGTTCTGGCTTATTTATGTTCATCCGGCGGCGGCATCGAGCACGCAATACGCGTTTCTGCCGGCGCTGAACGCGATTCTGAACGGGCTTGCGGCGACGGCGCTGCTGATCGGCTATACCTTCATACGCGCGCACCGCATCCGGGCGCATCGCGCGGCGATGATTTCGGCATTTGTATTTTCGACGCTGTTTCTGGTGAGCTACATCCTGCACCACTATCTGCACGGAGACATTTTTTATCCCCCCCACGCCGCCTGGCGCAGTGTGTACCTGCCGTTGCTTGCCAGCCACATTATTCTGGCCGTGGTGACGCTGCCGCTGGTGCTGGTCACGTTTTTCTTTTCGCTCTCGGGGCGCATCCCTCAGCACCGCAAGGTGGCGCGGTGGACGTTTCCACTGTGGCTCTACGTTTCGGTCACCGGCGTTATCACCTATGTGATGCTGCGCCTGGCACAAGGATAGAAAGCCAAATGCCGTCAGCCCCTCCCATCCCGGGTCCCACCCGTTCAGGCCTGCCCGACGACGGTACGCGTCAACTGCTCAAATGGGGCGGATCGATTGTGGGCGCGGGCGTGGTGGCCGGGGTGTTGCTGCTGACTGTGCTGGGGGGCTATTCGCGCATTGGGGCCCGGACAAACGGGGGATGGTTTGCGCTGATTGTGTTACTTGCGTGTCTGCCATTCGGAGGGTTGTTGCTGACGCTGGGGGTGGCCAAGTGGTTCCGGAACCGTCGGCCCGTCGGCCCGCGTTGAACCCTGCTCCGCGACCACGGCGCTATCTTGCAATAAATCATTTATTATTTGTTATTTAGCATGATTTTCGTGCTTTCCAGCCGGCTATTGAACAGCCGCCAGGGACGCTATCCAAGGAGACAAAGCGATACGTTACATGAGTAACTTTTTATAGGTTACCTAAAGTCCAAAAAAGCTGCGAAAGGTGTATTGCCTGAATCCTCGAAACGGAATTTCCTGTGTAGAGGCCGAGGTATCGGTAGTTGCGCGGCCGGATCATATTTTGCGGTGCTCTTTTTAATGACTCATAATTCCAGACGGCGATTATTAGTAGCCCGAGCGGCAACCATCGCAATGGCGGCGTGTGGTGCGGCCGTCGGCTACGTGCTGGGCGGTGTGTTGGCGCTGCTGCTGGCCGGCAACTGGCTGGCACAGTACTCGCAGCTCACTTCAGCGCAGAACGATGCATCCTTTGTTGAAGCGCGCAGCCTTCTGGATGTTCTAAAGGGTTCGCGGTCAGGGTACTGCACAGACGCGGAGATGGCTTATTTCAGGGAACTGGTATTCCGCTCAGAATATCTGAAGGATGCCGGGCGCATCCACGGGGGAAAGATCGACTGCTCCGCCACCTCGGGGCGCCCGACGAAGACGGTTGGGGAGTTCAAGCCCGATTCCAATAACCGGGACAACGACATCATCGCGTACAGCAATCTGGTTCCGATTCGCGATGCCAACCTGAAAAGAGCCGGCTTGCAACTGGGCGATGCCTATGTGGTGTTTGGGTCCCACTTGCCCGCCAGTCCGGGACCCGTCTCCATGCACCTGGCTATCAACGTGAAAGACGCCGAGGCGGGGGATTCGGGCCTGGCGCCAACCGGAATGCTCGACAACAATGGGCCGAATCCGGCTGCCGGCTGGCGAGCCCACCTGGACAACAAGCTGTTTGCCACGCGGTGTTCGAAGCTTCACTTCAACTGCGTGACGGCGTTTACGTCGATTCGCGAGGCGCTGCATGGCGAAGCCAGCGCGATTGCCGGCACGTCGCTCACCGGAGGCGCGCTGGGCATCTTTTGCGGAATGGCATTCTCATTCATGTACCGGCGCAGCCGCGATCTGTGCCAGCAACTGCGCAGGGCGGTGGAGCGCGACAAATTGGAGATCGCCTATCAACCCATCGTCAATCTCTCCACGCGAAAAATTGTGGGTGCAGAAGCACTGTCTCGATGGACCGACGAAGAAGGCAATGTGGTGGGCCCGGACTCGTTTATCAAGATCGCCGAGGAACACGGGTTTGTGGGAGAGATCACGAAGAGAGTGATTCAGCGCACTTTGCGCGACTTTTCCAAGACGATTCAAAACCGCCCCAGCCTTAGGCTGAGCGTTAACGTTACGGCTCCCGACCTTATCGACCCCGAGTTTCTGCCCATGCTCGAAGAAGCGCTGAAGCGGTACAAGGTCTCGCCCAAGAACGTGGTCATTGAGATTACGGAACGGTCGACCGCCGATAGCGCAGTGGCCATGGAGACGATCCGCATCCTGCGGCGCAACGGACACAGCATCCATATCGATGATTTTGGGACCGGCTATTCCAACCTGGACAGGCTGCTGTACCTTTTTGCCGACACCATCAAGATCGACCAGGCCTTTACCAAGGTGATCGGCACCGAGTCGGTGGCGGTGGCGATTCTTCCGCAGATTCTGGCGATGGCCAAATCGCTGAATCTTGAAGTTGTTGTCGAAGGCGTGGAAACCGACCGCCAGGCCGATTACTTTTCACTGGGCGCCGAGAAGATGTTCGGCCAGGGATTCCTCTTTGGACGCCCGGTTTCGATCGAGGAATTTCTCAGCCTTCTGGCCGACGATATGTCCAAGATGCAGGTCAGCTCCGATCATGCTGCCGCACGCGTCGTGAACCCGGCCGGCTTGCAGATTGTGGGCACCCGCACTGCTTAGATCCCGCGTTGCAAGACGTTGTTTACGTCGAATTGTCCCATTTGCAGAGAAAAGGATCATGGAAAAGTGGAAAGCCGAACAGCGCTTTCTTCTTTCTCAAAGCCTCGGCTGCTGCTGCGAGCATTGATTTTGTTTTTCCAGTACGACTGATTCCCGGGGGCTGAAGCCCCAGGTCCTTCTGAAGCCTCTTTTGCACGACTGAACAGGCTGCGGGAAAAGGTAGGTTCCCGTGCGAGATCGGCAAAAAAGCGTACTTCGGGGGCTGAAGCCCGCGTTGATGTTGCTGATGTTGTGCCAGGGATAAATCCCTGGCCTACCGCCCGAGCGAGTTTTTCGCAGGCTGTTTAGCCGTGCCCTTTCAAGGCAACAGGCGCGGAAAGGGGCCGCTGCCTGGTTCTGAATGCAGCGGCCCTCGTTTTTCCAGCGCCAGCTCACCGGCACAGGGATTCTAGCCAAGATTCTGGTCGGGGTGGACGACGCGGTAGCTTGCGCCACCGTTGGCCCATACCAACAACAGGATGTCTTTGCCTGCCGGGACGGAGTGGACTGCATTTACAAAGCTCTCGGCATTCTCCACCGAATGCCGGTTCACTTCGAGGATGACGTTGCCGGGAGCGAGGCCGGCATCTTCTGCGGCGCTTCCCGGGCGAACGGTTTGAATGGCCGCGCCGTGCACCTGTTCGGGAACGTTGAGCTGCTGGCGGACGTCGGAGGTGAGGTCGGCAACCGCAAGGCCGAGTTTTCCTCCCTGGGCTCCGCTTGAGCCCGCGTTGTCGGCCTCTTCGGTTTTGTTGGCGTGATACTCGCCCACGGTGACGCGAATGGTCTCAGACTTGCCGTCGCGGAGAACACCGAGCTCGATGGAGTTGCCGGGGGCCATTTCGCTGACCGCGACCTGCAGGGCGCTGCCGTTTGCGATCCGCTTTCCGTTGAGCTCGCGCAGTACGTCGCCGGCCTTGAGGCCTGCGTGGCCGGCAGGCGAATCGGGCGTGACCTGGCTGACGATGGCGCCGGTGGCGTCAGACAAGCTGAAGAAGCCGGCGTTGTCGGGCGTCACGTCGTTCATGCTGATGCCCAGGTAGCCGTGTTGAGCGCTGCCGGTCTTGATGATGGCGTCAGCCGAAGCTTTGGCGATCTGGGAGGGTATGGCGAAGCCTGCGCCGGCGAAGGAGCCGCTGTCGGAGATGATGAAGGTGTCAATGCCGATCAGCTCGCCATGCGCGTCGACCAGCGGGCCACCGGAGTTGCCGGGGTTGATGGCCGCATCGGTCTGGATGAAGTCGCCGGGCTTGCGTGGATCGTTGGAGTACGGATTGGGACGGTTGAGGGCGCTCACGATGCCGCGCGTCACCGTGAAGGGGAAGTTGCCGAAGGGATTGCCAAAGGCCAGCACGGTTTGTCCGGGATGAAGATTGGAGGAATCGCCCCAGGGAATGCTGGGCAGGTTGTGGGCGTCGATCTTGATGACCGCAAGATCATTGAGCTTATCCGCGCCGATGAGCCTGGCGGTGAAGACGCGGCGGTCGTCGAGCGTGACGCGCATCTGGGTGGCGCCGTCGACGACGTGGTCGTTGGTGAGGATGTAGCCATCGGGCGAGATGATGATGCCGCTGCCGATTCCATGCTCGAACTGCGGCTGCGGCTTCATTCCCTGGCCGCCCTGGCCAAAGAAGAATTGGCGGAGACCCGGCGGGAGATCCTGCGGTGAGTTGCCGCCGCCGTTGCCGTTACTGTTTTCCGACGCGTCGTCAGAGGAGACGCGGGAGGTGACGGCGACATTCACCACTGCGGGCGTGACGCGGGCGGCGACGGCCTCGACCGCGTTGTCGAGAGCTACAAGGGACGAAACGCTCGAGTCGTCCATGGGCGCGGGAGCGGCGGCCGCATGAGCCGTGTTGTGACCGGACAGGAAGGCGAAGCCAAGGATGAGCGATGCGGCGGCTCCGATGGGGAGCGCGAGACGCTTTGACTTGGCTACTAATGAATTAGTTGTTGTGAACATGGCTACCTCTCTTTTGGGGTTGAATTTGGAGATTAGAGCTGGATGACCAGCCAGCCGCTGCCCAAGGGCAATGCGGCGGTGTGGGCGGAGACGGAATTCGGTTTTGAATCTGTGCTTGTATTGGGCCGGGAAGCGGGAGCCGCTTGCTTGCCGGGCAGAAGACGAGAGACGGAACTCGCGGGGTAGACGCTGAGTATCAGACGCGTGACGGTGATGCGGTTTGCGGACTCGCCCGCGGAGGAGACGCCGGGCGCCGCTTGATCTGCGCCAGCGCCGATGTCGTAGTCGGCTGTTTCGTTGGAATTCCAGGACTGCACCTGCTCCCACGTGGTGAGCACGATCCATTGCGGGGCGGCGCTGGGATCGGTTGCCGAGGCGCGGACGGCGGGCCGTTGTGAACCGAACGAGGACTCCTTATAGGCGGTTTCCCAGGCTACCGCTCGAGATTGCGATCCCGCTGCGGGGATTATCGCCGCACGCTGCTGATTGGATGTAACTGCTGGCGTTGCCGCAACGCGGCTGATGGGCAGAACGGCCTTCGCCTGGATGGCGCGGAACCCTCCCTGGTCCGACGCGGCGTGCAAAGGTTGATAGGCAGCGGGGACAAATCGCGCCGTTTGCGGCTGCTGTCGGTCGGCGGCGAGGGTTCTTGCCGGGCGAGTGTGCGCGGGGACAAACGCGACCATCTGCGGGCAACGCGCGAATTCGACGGCGCCAAACACGAGGCCGCAACCGAGCACACCGAGCAAGGCGCGGGCGGCCAGGGGATGGAGCGTTTTTTTGCGGCGGAGAATGGTGTGAACGCGGTGAACGAGCTCAGGACGGCGTTCAAATGCGCCCAGCGAAAGCGCTTCAGACCGCCGTGCCAAGCCGCGTTCAGCCAGGCTGGCCAGACATGCGGCGTAAGCGCGAGGTGCTTGCGTGACGCGGACTACGCCTTCATCGCTGGCCATCTCCCGTTCCTTTGAGAGGCGGCGCTCGATCCAGACGAGAGCGGGATTGAGGGGAAACAGAACCAGGCAGAGCTTCTGGAGGAGGTTGGTCCAGTCGTCGCGACGGCGCAGATGCTCGGCTTCATGCAGAACCACCTGCTCGAGTTCCTGGCGCGTGAGGCGGGCGAAGAGCCAATCGGGGATGAGGATGCGCGGGGCCAGAAAACCGATTACGCTGGGACGGTCGAGCTCACTTGTAGTACAGATTTGTACGGGGCCGCAGCAGTGCAAAGCCGGGACCAGGGAAGCGGCCAGGCTGTCTTCGATGGGGGTCGCGGACCTCCATAATCTGCGCAAGCGGAGGGAGTGAAGAGCGAGGCCGGCGGCGCGCAGTGCGGCCATGGCGGCCCACAGCGCGGCCAGGCCAAGGCTCCAGCGAGCGTCCAACTCGAGCCAGGGATGGAAGGCCTGCTGAACGGGGCCGGCCGAGGCTCCGGCGGCGTCCGCGGCCTCGACGCCGGCATGCGCCAGCAGCGTGAGCAGCGGCAGGCAAATGAGCGTGGCGAAGGCCGCGGCCCAGGCGGCGAAGCGGTGCGCAGCGGAGATACGGGGCGCAAGACGAAGAAAAACGGCCAGGCCGGCAGCTACGGCCGCGCCTTGCCACAGTGAGGCCACGGCGATCGGCGCCGCGGCGTGCGCGAAAAAGCGGAATGCGTCTGCGGCGAGGTGCATGGGGCCGGGCAGAATGCGTGAAAAGGCATCGGCGATGGGGAAGAGTGTCATGCGCTAAACCTTTTCTCCATTCACGGAATCCCGGTTGCCTGGCTTTGCGCCAGCTTCTGGAGAATCGGGAGCCGTGTCCCGGATTGCATCCTTCAGCCGCTCTAATTCCACGGCGGATATTTCGCCGTCCCCGAGCAGGGAAAGCAGAAGCTGCTCGCGGGAATTGCCGAAAAACCGGCTCAAAACGTGGCGGACCTCCGACTGGCCGGCTTCGTACTCAAGCACGCAGGGACGGTAGACGAAGGCCCGGCCCTCCTGCCTGTGTTCGACGTAGCCTTTCTGCTCGAGGATTCTAATTGTGGTGAGGACGGAGTTGTAGGCCAAGGCCTCGGAGTCGGGGATGGCGGCTACCAGGTCGTTGACTGCCGACTCGCCGCGCCGCCAGAGGATTTTCATCAGCCTCAGTTCGGCTTCAGTCAGCGTATTGGATTTCTTTGGAGGCATGTTGTCGGTTTTATTGGAAAAATCCCCAAATTCGCTTGGCTGCTACACATCCATAGACGTATCAACTAAAGGATTAGTTACCGAATATTGAGAGAATTTGCAAGAATATTTTTCGCGCCGATTCAGGCTGCGCCCGTTGCGGCGGCCGTCTGCTATTCTTTGTGATTACTGGAGAGCACGAAAATGGCCAAGAGCGTTAATAAAGTCATCCTTCTGGGGAACGTGGGGAAGGACCCGGAGATTCGAGCCACACCCGGCGGAGTGACCGTTGCCAACTTTACCCTCGCTACGAGCGACCGCCAAAAGGATGCGCAGGGCAACTGGCAGGATCGCACGGAGTGGCACAATCTGAAGGCCTTCAACCGCACGGCCGAGATTGTCCGCGACTACGTGAAGAAAGGCTCGAAACTATACATCGAAGGCAAGATTACGACCAACAGCTGGGACGACAAGGACTCCGGCCAGAAGCGTTACCGGACCGAGATTATCGTCTTCGATCTGTCGCTGCTGTCCGGGCGCGAAGAGGGGTCGGGCAGCTACAGCCGTCCCGCGAGCCAGTCTGGCGCACCGGCCGGAATGGACCAGCGGCCGCCCGCGGGGCAGGACGACATCTCGCAATCGGCTGAGATTTCCGACGACGACATTCCGTTCTGACTGTTGTGTGCCGGGTTTTGTGCTGAGGCCCCCTACTGGAGGGCCTGAGCGTTCCTGGAAATCCGCAGGTCAACTCGCGGCGCGCGACGGATGACCCGTATTCGCCGTGTGTCTACTGAATCAGCTGATGGAGCTTCATCTCGCCCTGCAGTTGTCCAAGATCGATGGGTTTCATCAGGTATGCATCGCAGAGCTCCTTGAAGCAGAGGATCACTTCCTTCACTTCCTCCACTGTTGTGGTCATGAAGATCCTGGCGCCGACGGTGGAACGAATGCCACGTGCTTCTTCGAGAGCGCGGATGCGGTGAACCGCTTCGCACCCATCCATTTCGGGCATCATGATATCCATGCAGATCAGGTCGTAACTCTGGTCCGCGGCCATCGCCTCGCGGGCCGCTTCCACGGCTTCGACGCCGTTCACGGCGATATGACATTCACCGTAGCGGGAGAGGAAGGTCTGGAGCAGCAGGCGGCATGCGAAGTCGTCTTCAACGAGGAGGACCCGCAGACGGCCGCCGTCTCTCTGCTTGCGGATGGTTGCTTCGGCGCCGCTCGACTGGATCGCGCCGCAGTGCTGCCGATAGAGCTCGGCCAGTTCGGCCACGGGTTCGGCGATGTCGGCCTGATTGCTGGATTCAGGACTGTCGATTAACCCCCTCAGGCAATCCACGGCACGCAGCAAAGTGTGGACACGGCTGGGGGTGGGAACCATCTTTCGGGAGCGGATAAGCGCGAGCACGTTTTCGGCCTGATGCGCCAGGTCGCCGATCTTCACCAGATTGAAGAAGCCTGAGCCTCCCTTGAGCGTATGAATGGCCCGAAAAGCACCATTGAGCCGGTCTTCATCGAAGGCCTCACCCTGCTGTTCGAGGGTGAGGAGGTCCGATTCCACGGTGGACAAAGCGTCACGGGACTCGTCGAGATAATCAATCAACAACCGGTCGTCAAGCTTGAACATCGCTGGTCTCCTCAAGGCATGGGCTTAATCTTGCATATCGGCCGGATTCCGGCATTCTTGAGAGCCTTGAGAGCCGCTCCGAAGCCGGTTGGATTGAAGAGCAAAGGGAGGCCGGCGCGCGGCCGGGGCAGAGAAGGGTGCGCTCTTCGCGACCCGAGTATAGGCTGAGATTGAGGACGGGAAGCGTGCGCGCAGAGCAGAGGAGCGTTGAACCGACGCAGGTGACGGAGTGGTATAACGGCGAGGTGCGTTCCGTGGAGGATTCTCTGGCTGCGGAGGAGCCGCTCGAGATACGCATCGGAGGCCGGCCGCTGACGGTGACCATGCAGACTCCGGGACACGACCGGGAGTTGGCTGCCGGGTTTCTGTGGACCGAGGGGCTGGTGGATGCGCGCGATCAGATCGTGGAGATCCGGCAAGCTGGCGCGGGCGCCGGCGCGAAGAACAACGTGGTCGACGTGGAAGTGCGGGACGGCGCATTTGAACACGAAAGCCTGCAGCGGAACTTTTTCGCGGCATCAAGTTGCGGCATCTGCGGCAAAGCATCCATTGAAGCGGTGCGCGTGCGCGGCTTGCGCGCTCCGAATGCGGCCTTCAGGATCGATGCGGAGATGTTGTGCGGACTGCCGGAGCAACTGCGCGCCGGGCAGCAGGTCTTTGGACGAACGGGGGGATTGCACGCGGCGGGGCTGTTTAACGCGGCCGGGGAACTGCTGGCAGTTCGTGAGGACATTGGGCGGCACAATGCTGTAGACAAGATTGTGGGATGGGCGCTGCTTGAAGGGCTGCTTCCGTTGAGGACGCATGTGCTGATGGTGAGCGGGCGCGGCGGCTTCGAGATCATGCAAAAAGCACTGGCAGCCGGCATTCCGGTGGTGGCTTCGGTGTCGGCGCCTTCGAGCCTGGCGGTAAAGCTGGCCAGGGAACTGAATCTCACGCTGGTGGGGTTTCTGCGCGGACGCCGCTTTGTTGTCTATGCGGGCCAGTCGCGCTGCCTTCCGGGTGGGCGCTGAGGGTAGGGAGAAGTACATGTATTTTCAGTAAAATGGCTCGATTTTCCGGAGAGCTGGGTCTGGATTTCAGTTTTATAGCAGGGCGCGGCTTTGACAAAAGGAGCAATTGGAGCGAACCTATAGGCGAAGAAAAAGCGAATATAGGTCTTCCCGATGCCCACCGCTACCGCCCTTCGCCTGGAGATCGAACGCTCCCTCGAACGCAGCTTTCCGGCGGCGCTGACGCCTGTGCCGCGCACCATCCGCGAGGTTGCCGGAACAGGGATTGCCGAAGTGGACGCACACCTGGAAGGCGGCTTGCCGGTGGGCGCGATCAGCGAGGTGACGGGGCCGGATTCGTCGGGACGGACGAGCTTGGCGCTGGCTTTTGTGGCGCGCCGGACCGCGGAGGGGCGGAGCTGCGCGTGGGTGGATGTGAGCGATGCGTTCGATCCGGAGTCGGCGGCGGCGAATGGCGTGTTTTTGCGGCAACTGCTCTGGGTGCGGTGCCGGGATGCAGCCGGGCAGGCACGTGCATTCGCAAAGGCTGCCACGGGGCAGGCCAGGATGTTGACCAGGCTCGACCAGGCCTTGCGGGCGACCGATCTGCTGCTGCAGGCGGGGGGATTCGCGGCCATCGTGTTTGACCTCGGCTCGACGGCGCGCGAGCAGGCAAACCGCATCCCGCTGGCGACGTGGTTCCGGTTCCGGCAGGCCGCGGACCGCACGCGGTGCAGCCTGGTGGTGCTGGGCCGGGCTGCATACGCGCAGTCGAGCGCGGCAATGGTGCTCAAGTGTGCGCCGCTACACGCGAGGACCGCGGGCGATACGGCGCTGAACGGTTTTTCGTTTGAAGTGCGGCGCCGGAGGGAACGGTTCGCGCCGGTCGAAATCGGCGCGCGCAAGCCGCCTGCATCTGCATGGGCCGCGGGCGCGGCGTGGGATGCGGAGAAGCGCGCATGAGCCGCGAGTTGTATGCCTGCGCATATGCGGCGGAGTTTCCGGCGCAGGCGTTGCTGCGCCTGCGCGCGGATCTGAAATCAGGACCGGTGGCGGTGCTTGAAGGCCGCGCTCCGCAGGAAGCAGTGTGCGCGCTGAACCGTCATGCGCGGCTGCGCGGCGTGGCTCTGGGCATGACGCGTCTCGAAGCCGAGAGCATGGAGGGGTTGACGCTGCTGCTGCGCTCCGCCGAAAGCGAGACGGCGGCGCGCGAGGTGTTTTTGGAGTGCGCGGCGCATTTTTCTCCGCGCATTGAAGAAGCAAGCGCGGGAACCGCATGCGCTTTGCTGCTGGATATTGCGGGTACAGAGCGGCTTTTCGGGCCTTCGGAACGATTGGCGGGGCGGTTGCGCGCGGCGCTCGCGGCTGCAGGTTTTCGCGCTTCGATTGCGGTGAGCACAAACTATCACGCGGCGCGAATGAAGGCGGCAGCGACGCGCGGGATTACGGTGATTCCAGAGGGCGGAGAGGCGAGAGCGCTCGAAAAGCTGCCGGTCGCGGCTCTTGAATTGGCCCAGGAACACCAGGAAACATTTGCGTTGTGGGGCATGCGCACGCTGGGCGAGCTGGCCGGCGCGCCGGAGGACGAGCTGGTGTCGCGGCTGGGCGCAGAGGCTCGCGTTTGGTGGCTGCTGGCGCAGGGCGCGGCGGCACATGCATTTCAGCCCATCGAGCCCGCGCTTTTGTTGCGCGAGTTCTGCGAGTTCGAGACGCCGGTGGAGCAGATGGACTCGCTGCTCTTTATCGGCGCGCGGATGATCGACTGCCTGGTTGCGCGCGCGGCGGCGCGGGCGCTGTCGCTGGCGGTGTTGACTGTGGACATGAAGATGGAAGCAGAGCGCGTGCATCGGCGCGTGCTGCGCCCGGCCGTGCCCACTACCGACCGCAAGTTTCTGCTCAAGCTGTTGCAACTGGAGATTGCGGCGCATCCGCCTCAGGCGGCGGTTGTTGCGCTCACGCTTGCTGCCGAGGCCGGGCAGTCGAGCCAGGTGCAGCTGGGGCTGTTTGCGCCGCAGACGCCCGAGCCTTCGCGGCTTGACGTAACCCTGGCGCGGCTGAAGGCCATGGTTGGCGAGGATCGCGTGGGCTCGCCGGTGCTTGAAGACACGCATCGCGCGGGCAGTTTTCGCATGGAGGGTTTTGGGATGGCGGGCAAGCCGTCCGCGCCCGAAGCCGAGCCTGCGCGGATAGCTCTGCGGAGGGTGCGGCCGCCGAGGCCGGTGCGGGTACGTGCTATCCCAGGTCTCACAATCGAGACCTGGTGCACCCGGCCGGTGTCGTTCAGCGATCAAAACGGCAGCTTTGAAATCACGGCTGCTTACGGACCGTGGCGCAGCAGCGGTTGCTGGTGGGCCGGCGATGGATGGAACGATGAAGAGTGGGACGTGCTGGCCACCAGCAGCGACGGCGCATCTGTTGCGTGCCTGCTGACCTGCGACCGGATGCGGAATGCGTGGCGGCTGGAGGCTTTTTATGATTGACGGCATCTTGTATGTTCCTAACGCGCGCTCGCCGGGAACACCGGTGTGCCATCCGGACGATGAGCATCGGCCGCCGGCGCCGGATGTTTGCATCAGGCCGAAATCCCTGGCGACAATCGGCGACAGCGAATATATCGAGCTGCACGCGGGCAGCGCCTTCAGCTTTCTCGCCGGTGCCTCGCAACCGGAGGCGCTGATGGAACGCGCCGCCGAACTGAACATGCCGGCGATGGCGCTGGCGGACAGGAACGGCCTGTACGGCGTGGCGCGCTTCCACACCGCGGGCGCGCGCAGCGGCATCAAGGCGCACATCGGCGCGGAGATTGCCGTCGCGTCCTTCGGGAGCCGGCTTGTGCCGCCGGCGTGGCTGCCGCACGAGTGCCCGCAGGAACCGCCCCGGGTGCTGCTGCTGGCGGCATCGCAGGTTGGATATCAGAATCTTTCGCAGCTCATCACGCGCTTCAAGATGCGCGAGATGATCAAGGCTGAAGGTGCCGCGACGCTTGAAGATCTGGAAGAATTCTCTGCCGGTTTGATCTGCCTGAGCGGAGGCGATGAAGGACCGCTGGCCGCGGCGCTGGCACGCGGCGGCGAGAATGAGGCGCGCAAAGTTGCCGGGCGCCTGGCATCGATTTATAGCCGCGGCAATTTGTATATCGAACTCCAGCGCCACCAGGAGCGCGAGGAAGAATGCCGCAACCAATCGCTGCTTGACGCTGCAGCCAGCCTGGGTTTGCCGGTGATCGCGGCCAATGGAGTTCGCTACGCGCGAGAGAGGGACCGCGAGCTGCTGGACGTGTTCACGAGCATTTGCCATGGCGTCACGCTCGACAGCGCGGGCCGCCTGCTTACCGCAAATTCCGCGCGGCACCTGCGTTCCGCGCGCGAGATGACGGCGCTCTTCCGCGACATTCCCGAAGCTATAGCCAACACGCGCATCGTGAGCGAAAGGCTGGAATTCACGCTCGATCACCTGGGCTATGAGTTTCCGCATTATCCGGTTCCCGACGGTGAAACCATGGACAGCTTTCTTGAAAAGCGCGTCGAAGAGGGCGTGCGCAAACGCTATGGCGCGCCTGCGCGGCGCGGGCTGCTGGACAAGGCGCGAGCGCAGGTCAGACACGAGCTTGCGCTGATTGCGAAGCTCGGCTTTGCGGGCTACTTCCTCATCGTGTGGGACATCATCCGCTATTGCCAATGGCGCGGTTTTCTGGTGCAGGGACGCGGCTCGGCGGCCAATTCCGCGGTTTGCTACGCGCTTGAAATCACGGCTGTCGATCCGGTGGGCATGGAGCTGCTCTTCGAGCGATTTCTAAGCGAGAACCGCGGCGAGTGGCCGGATATCGACCTCGATCTTGCCTCCGGAGAGCAGCGCGAACAGGTTATCCAATATGTGTACGAACGCTACGGCTCGCTGGGCGCGGCGATGACCGCCAACGTGATTACTTATCGCGGTCGCTCGGCGGCGCGCGAGGTGGGCAAGGCGCTGGGTTTCGATGCGGAGCAGTCGGTGCGGCTGTCGAGCCTGATGGGGCACTGGGAATGGCGCGGCGAAAACGACACCATGGAGAAGCACTTTGCGCAGGCAGGCTTCGATGCGCGCCATCCACGCATCGCGCGCTATCTCGACCTTTGCCTGCGCATGCAGGACCTGCCGCGCCATCTCGGCCAGCACTCGGGTGGCATGGTGATCTGCGCCGGGCTGCTCAATCGCGTGGTGCCGATCGAGCGCGCGTCAATGCCCGGCCGTACGGTGGTGCAGTGGGACAAAGAGGACTGTGCGGACCTGGGGCTGATCAAAGTGGATTTGCTGGGTCTGGGGATGATGGCGGCGATTAAGGAGTCGATTGAGCTGATACCGCGCCACTACGGCAAGCAAGTGGATCTGGCGGCACTGCCCGAGGACCCGCTGGTGTACGAGACGCTGCGCAAGGCCGATACGGTGGGCATGTTCCAGGTGGAGAGCCGCGCGCAGATGGCTTCTATTCCGCACAACGCGCCCACGCGCTTTTACGACCTGGTGGTGCAGGTCGCAATCATTCGCCCTGGGCCGATTGTAGGCAAGATGATGCACCCGTATATGCGCCGCAGGCAGGGCAGGGAGGAAGTGACTTATCCGCATCCCTCGCTGGAGCCGGTACTGAAGCGCACCCTTGGCGTGCCGCTGTTTCAGGAGCAGTTGCTGCGCATGGCAATGACCGTAGCAAACTTTACGGGCGCGGAAGCCGAGGAGTTGCGCCGCGCGGTAGGAATGCGGCGCTCGATGCAGCGCATGAAAGATCTCGAAGGCCGCTTGCGCGCGGGCATGACGCGCAACGGCATCGGCCCTGAAGCGCAGGACAATATCGTGCAGGGCATTTCTTCATTTGCCATGTATGGATTTCCGGAGTCGCACGCAGCCAGTTTTGCGCTGATTGCCTACGCGTCAGCGTACCTGAAGGTGCACTATCTTGCCGCCTTCACCTGCGGCCTGCTCAACAATCAGCCGATGGGCTTCTACTCGCCGGCGGTGCTGGTGAAGGATGCGCAGCGCCACGGATTGCGGGTGCGCCCGGTCGACGTGCAGCACGCGGAGTGGCTGTGCGCGCTGGAGCAGGAAACCGATGGTTCGCCGGCGCTGCGCATCGGCCTGAATTATGCCAAAGGTTTGCGGCAATCCTCGGCGGAAGCGCTGCTGGCGGCGCGCAGCCGCGATGGAGCCTTCGCCTCGGTCGATGACTTTGCGCTGCGCGTGCCGGAGCTGAACCGCAAGGAACTGGTCGCGCTGGCCGCGATCGGGGCGCTGAACTCGCTGGGGCGCGTGGAACACAGGCGCGATGCGCTGTGGCAGGTGGAGCAGGCGGGCCGGCCGGTTGGCGGGTTGCTGCGCGGGGCAGGAAACGCGCGCAGCGAAGCCGGCGCGCCCATGCCGCTAAAAAAGATGACCACCGACGAACGGCTAGCCGCCGATTATGCTGGAACCGGCCTGACCACCGGCCCTCATCCCATGGCCTATCACCGCGCCGCGCTGCGCAGCCAGGGCATTCTTGCGGCCGATGAGCTGGCGCGTTGCCCCAGCAATCAATCCGTGCGCGTGGCCGGCTGCGTAATCGCCCGCCAGCGGCCCGGCACGGCCAAGGGTTTTGTCTTCCTGTCGCTGGAAGATGAAACCGGGATCGCCAACATCATTCTCACGCCGGATATCTTCGAGCGCGACCGCACGGCCGTTACGCGCAGCCGCTTTCTGCTGATTGAAGGCCCGCTGCAGAACCAGGACGGGGTGATTCACGTGAAGGCGCGCCGCATTGCGCGGCTCAACATCACCAGCGCGCAGGTGCGCTCGCACGATTTCCATTGAAGCAGTACCCCAATTGCCAAGAAGTTAAACTGCATCCTCGATTACGCGCCCCAGCGGGTCGTTGCCGCGATCGGTGACATCAGCGAGGGCGGCGAGGCGCGCGGCCAGTTCCGGCGTCCAGCAGTTTTCCGGCGCGCGCCAGCTCCAGTTGCCGGCGGGAACGGCGGGGGTATTCATACGCGCCTCGGAGCCGAGCTCGAGCAGGTCCTGCGCGGGAACGATTGCGATTTGCGCCACGCTGGCTTCCGCGGCGCGGATCAGCGGCCAGACCGGGCGTTCGCCAACGGAACCTACGTAGGCTTTTACGGCGGCGCGCTCGATCTTGCCGGCGGTCTTCCACCAGCCCTGGGTGGTGTCGTTGTCGTGGGTGCCCGTGTAAGCCACCGTCGCAGGCTCGAAGCGATGGGGAAGGTGCGTGTGCGCGCCCTTGCCGTTGAAGCCGAACTGCAACACTTTCATGCCCGGCATTCCCAGCTCGAGACGCAAGGCGTCCACTTCCGGAGTGATCAGGCCCAGGTCCTCGGCTACCAGCGGGAGCGGCCCGAGCGCGGACTCGAGGGCGCGGAAGAGCGCGAGGCCCGGCGCCTTGATCCACGCGCCGTTTACCGCCGTTTCTTCGTCGGCCGGAATCGCCCAATAGGCCTCGAAGCCACGGAAATGGTCGAGGCGGACGATGTCGTAGAGCTGGACTGCGCGGCGGATGCGGTCAATCCACCAGCCGAAGCCGCGTTCGGCGAGCACCTGCCAGCGATAGAGCGGATTGCCCCAGCGCTGCCCGGTTTCGGAAAAGTAGTCGGGGGGAACGCCGGCCACGCGCACCGGCTTAAGGTCCTCGTCGAGTTCGAAGAGCTCGGGGTGAACCCAGACGTCGGCTGAATCCATGTTTACGAAGATGGCCACGTCGCCGAGGATGCGTATGGCGCTGCGGGCAGCGGCTTCTCGGAGATGATTCCACTGCCGCGAAAAGGCAAACTGGAGCGCCTGTTCCTGGGCCAGGGCGCGAGCGCGGTTGGCGGCAACTTCGGCCAAGGCTTGCGGATCGCGGCGGCGCAGGGGCTCGGGCCACTCGGTCCACGCGCCGGTGTCAAGCCGGCGGCGCAACTCGGAGTAGAGCACGTAGTCGGCGAGCCAGAGAGATTCCGCGCGGCAAAATCGTTCGAACTGCTGCCACTGTTGGGCGAGTGCGGGATCGTGCGGGCCGCGGTCGAGGAAATTGCCGGCGGCCTCGTACAGCAGAGGGAGCTTTCGCTCTTCGACCTCCTGGAAGTCAATTGTGCCAGAACGGCCGGCGAGTCCGGCGATGCGGCTGCCGTCGATCCAGCCCCAATCGGAGAGGAATTCGAGGCTGATGAGATAAGGATTTCCGGCAAATGCCGAGGAACCCGCGTAGGGCGAGTTGCCGTAGCCGGTGGGGCACAATGGCAAAACCTGCCAGAGGTGCTGCCCGGCGGCGGCGAGAAAGGCCAGAAACTCGTGGGCGGCGGGACCAAGATCGCCGATCCCTCCATACGATGCCAGCGAGCTAATATGAAGAAGAACTCCGGATGAGCGCTTGAATTCCATCGAATCCTTGTCAAAAGGGCAGGCTGCGATTCAATGCGCCCTTCAGAGCAACTATAATCCCTGTGACCGGCGCACGAAGCCGCGAAGACCTCTCAAGAAAGCCTGGGTGCGATTGCATTGAAAACTCAAAACGGCCGTTTGTGTCTCGTTGTCCTGGTAACGCTATCAGCATTTGCCGTCACGGCGCCTGTTTACGGCGCGCCGAATGCGGCTCCTCCGCCGCCCCTGGTTGTCAACTCGGGCTGGCAGTTGCAGGATGTGGCCAAAGCGCCGCAAACGGGGGCTGAAGTCTCTTCAGCGGGATTCAGCGCCGCCGGCTGGTACGCGGCCACGGTTCCCGGCACGGTTCTAACCACGCTGGTGAACAATCATGTTTACCCGGAGCCGCTGTACGGCGAAAACAACCGGCCGGAAACGATTCCGGAGAGCCTGGTGCACAGCTCTTACTGGTACAGAACCACGGTCGAGGTGCCGAAATCGTATAGGCGCCAGCAGGTCTGGCTCAACTTCGACGGCATCAACTACTCGGCGGCGGTGTGGGTGAACGGGACCCAGGTGGGCACGATCCGCGGTGCATTCATCCGCGGCAAATTCGACATTACGAAGCTGGCAGAACCGGGAAAGACGGCTGTGGTCGCGGTGCTGATCACGCCGCAGCCGAATCCCGGAGTTCCGCATGAGCACACGGCGCGCGCCGGAATTGGCCCGAACGGCGGTATCAGCGCCATCGACGGTCCCACATTTCTATGCACGCTGGGCTGGGATTGGATTCCCGCCATCCGCGACCGCGATTCCGGCATCTGGCAAAAGGTCTTTCTTTCCGCCTCGGGACCGGTGCTGGTGAAGAATCCGCTGGTGACCACCGATCTTCCGTTGCCCAGGACCGACTCTTCCGATGTGTCGGTGCAGGCGACGGTGGAGAACGTGAGCGACCAGCCGCAGAAAGGCGTGGTGGAAGGAGCCATTGAGAACATCACGTTCCAGCAGGAAGTGGAGCTTGCTCCGCACAGCAATCAGAAGGTGAGCTTCGATGCGAAGAACACGCCTGCGCTGCACATTCTGAATCCCCGGCTGTGGTGGCCGAACGGATACGGCGCGCAGAATCTCTATCATCTGCATCTGGACTTCAAGATCGGCCGCAAGGCTTCCGACGCGCAGGACCTGGACTTCGGCATTCGCAAGATCAGCTACGCAGTTCCGGGCACCGACACGCTAACCATCTCTGTGAACGGCGTTCCGGTTTTCATTCGCGGCGGCGACTGGGGGCTGGACGAGGCGATGAAGCGGATTCCACGCGAGCGCCTGGAGGTCCTGATCCGCTTGCACAAACTGGCAAACCTGAACCTGATCCGCAACTGGGTGGGACAGAGCACAAGCGAGGATCTCTACGAGCTCTGCGACAAGTACGGAATCATGGTGTGGGATGAATTTTTCCAACCTAACCCCGGCGACGGCCCCGATCCCACCGATCTCGCCACGTATATCGCCAACGTCCGCGACAAGATTCTGCGTTACCGCAATCATCCTTCGATTGTGCTATGGTGCGCGCGCAACGAAGGCTATCCGCCGCCGGAGATCGACGCGGCCCTGCGCAAGATCCTGGCCGAACTAGAGCCGACGCGGCGCTATCAGCCGAGTTCGACGGATGGCGCCGGCGTGCGTTCGCATGGACCCTACTTTTGGCGCACGCCGCGCGAGTTTTACGCCGTGACCGACGACTACTTCAAGACCGAAACCGGCAGCATGTCGGTGCCCACGCTCGAATCCATCAAGGGCATGATGCCGAAGAAGGATTGGGAGACGATCAACGACGATTGGGCGGAGCACGATTTTGCGCGCGGCAACTCCGGAGCGCAAAATTACCGCGGCCAGATGGAGGCGCGTTACGGCACGATCCGCAACCTGGCGGATTTTGCGCGCAAGGCGCAGATGGCCAACTATGAGGCTTTCCGCGCCATGTACGAGGGGCGCAACGCGCAGCTCTTTCATCCCACCACCGCGATCATCACGTGGATGAGCGACCCGGCGCAGCCAAGTTTCGTGTGGCAGATTTATCACTACGACTTCGAGCCCATGTCGTCGTTTTTTGGCGTGATGCACGCGTCGGAGCTGGTGCACATCCAGTTCAACGAAGCCGATGGCGACGTGCAGATCATCAACAATTTCCCGCAGCCGGTGACCGATGCAACGGCGACGGTGGCCGTCTATAACCTCGACGGAAGCGTAGCTTCACGGCACGAAACCAAGGTGACGGCTGCGCCCGAAGCGGCCACCAACCTCGGCCTGGTCGATTTTCCAGCCACTGTCTCCACCGTGCACTTCATCCAACTGGAATTGCATGACGCGAGCGGCAAGCTGCTGTCGAGCAATCTGTATTGGCGCGCGCAGCCCGACCATCAGGACGACCTGACGGCGCTGAATCAATTGCCGACGGTCGCTCTGACGGCGCAAGTGGAGCACACGGACGCGGACGGCAAGCGGGTGCTGACGGTGACGTTGCACAATCCAACGGCTAACATTGCGCTGATGGCGCATTTGCAACTGCGGCGGAAATCGGGCGAGCGCGTGCTGCCTGTGTTTTACAGCGACAATTACGTCTCGCTGGTTCCCAATGAGACGAAGACAGTCACGATTGAAGCCGCGTTGAGCGACTTCAACGGCGAGGACGCGCTGGTGGTCTTCGATGGATGGAACGTGACGGTGACGCCGGCATCGTTTGCCGGTGCGGCTGTTGCGCCGAATGTGGAGGCGGAGCCGGATCAGTCGCCGGAGACTGGGCTGCCGATTGCGACGGAGGGGCTGCGGTAGAGGCGCTTGATCGCAGGTCGAAGAGAATCCGGTAGCCGGTCGGTTTCCTAGTTGACCGTTAACGGACCGCAGCTACGCGAGGAGACCCTCGCTTAATGGAAAGGCGATTTGGCATGAAGCGAGGCAAAAGGGCGGTAACTTCCGGATTGGCGACAAACCAGGCGGAACCGCCGATTTCTTGAATATCGGCCGGGGGCACGGTGCCTAACTTGAACGGGGCACCCGCCAAGCAGTTGTCATTCTCCATCCGAATTGAAGCGTCTTCCAAACGAGAAGACCGAACCACCAGAGCCAGGCCAACATCGCAATTAATGCAGGTAGCCTCGCAAAACCGTCAATGACGGGAATCAACGCAATAGCGCCCGCCATAACCCCGCAGGCGGTGATGAAGGACCCTGGGTCAGCCCACCATTTCTGCTTCCGTACAAGAGGTAATCCGCCCACGAGAAACCACTGTATGGCGATGAACACGCACAGGCCGAGATCGATCTTGCGCTGCGTCTCCATCCACAAGGGCGTTGGCGGCCAGGTCGTTCTTCCGCGTAGTCTCCCCGCAAGCGACCAATGCGGGGGGCAAGTGCCCTCCCACCCGGCCAGCACGACGGACGGCAAATCGGCACCCTGCATGACACCGACTTGGACAGGGTAATGGCCCCACATTGCGCAGAGGTCAAAGGTGACCGTTTCCTCCGCTTGCTCAG
>Ga0182014_10001371_pt1 | contig 32638 bp, 26 predicted proteins | sample 612S2DmetaG_FD_120489 | JGI IMG/M metagenome (GOLD analysis project Ga0182014, IMG submission 120489) | Permafrost microbial communities from Stordalen Mire, Sweden - 612S2D metaG | ecosystem: Environmental > Terrestrial > Soil > Wetlands > Permafrost | place: Sweden: Stordalen | collected... | reverse complement strand
TGCTGGCTGATGGTGCTGGCTGATGGTGCTGGCTGATGGTGCTGGCTGATTGGCGCGCGTTACTGGCTGATCGTCGCGGCGGTCTCGCGCAACTGCCGGTGCGCACCGCCGTAGGCGGCCGCGGCGGGAAGCAGTGCCTTCGGCACCTTGGTGACCGCGCTGTAGTTGACGTCCACCACGTTGGCCAGCGGGGACTGACTGGTCTGTGACAGCAACTGGTAGGCGTCCATCTTGTCCAGTCCGTACAGATCCATCAGCCACGTCACCATGCCGACCTGGCTCACCCGCCAGGCATCTTCCAGCGGCCGGCTGGATCCCACCACGATCAGGTGCTCGTCGGTTTCCAGGCGCGGCCAGGCCGGGCCGCCTCCCTTGATCAGCTCCACGACGAGGGTGACGTCCATCGCGCCTTCGACCGCGGTGCCGCAGGCCTCGCCCTCGCCCTGCCGGTAGTGCCCGTCACCCAGGGAGAACAGGCCGCCGTCCACGTTGACCGCCAGGTAGCACGTCGCGCCGGCGCGCATCTCCGGGGTATCCATGTTCCCGCCGAAGGTGTCCGGCACCAGCGAGGACCGCACTTCTCCGGCCGCCGGGGCCACTCCGACCGTGCCCAGCATCGGGTCCATCGGCAGTTCCACCCGCAGATCGCTGGCCTGGGCCTCGAACGCGACCGTCTGCCGTTCGGTGTCCACCTCGTATATCCAGGTCCGTTCCGGCAACGGGTCCTGCAGGGTCGCGGTCCGGTCGGTGCCGGTCAGCCCGCCGAAGAGCGGGATCGTGCAGGACGCGCCGAAGCTGCGGGCGGGGGTGAGATCCACGAAATGCAGCGCCAGGGTGTCACCGGGCTCGGCGCCCGCAACATGGAAGGGGCCGGTCTGCGGGTTGACGAACGGCATGGTCAGCGCCGAACTCGGCAGGTCCGTCGGCTGCCGGATATTGCCGCAGAACGCGTCCTCCGTCCATAGCCGCAGCACAGTTCCGGGCTGAATCTTCCGGACGGGCGCGACCCCGCCGAACGTGAACGCGTACTGGGCGCGTTCCGGGCGGAACTCGATTACCTCCATCGAGGACCTTTCTCTGATGCTCAGCGTCTGCCGGTCTGTGGTGCTCGGTGTCTCCGGGGTGTCCGCGTCGCAGCGCCCGGCTGGGGCCGTTACAAGATCCCGGCATACCCGATCGTCCTCGCCCATGCCCGGTGATTGTCAAGCAGGGTTAGCAACCAGGGTCAAGCAGCGGCGGGGCATCAGGGCCGGTGTGGGCGGGGGCTCGGGAGGCGCGGGCCGTTTCCTGGTAATGTGCACCCGATCCGGGCCGCGCGGCGGTCCCGGAGCGGGGCGGTAGCTCAGCCGGTTAGAGCAGCGGACTCATAATCCGCCGGTCCTGGGTTCGAGTCCCAGCCGCCCCACTTACCTCTGAACTGCGTAAACGTTCGGTATAGCCAGTAAGATCGCCGCTGCGCGGCGCAGCTCCCGCTTGCTGACAAAGTCGCCCAGCATCGTGGTGCTGTCCACCACCACGATCGAGGGCTCCTCATCCAGCGTCTTGCGGACGATCTCCGATGTCAGCGCCTCCAGGCCGTCCTGGCGCGAAGCCCCCAGGAAGTCACCCATGGGGATGTACTCGACCTTGGGCCCCAGGGAATCCGGATCGAAGAAGGCAAAATCCTTCCACGCTGGCTGCGGCTGTAGGTGGCCGCAGGCATCCGTATGCGGCTGGCTGCGGGACTTCCGTTCTTCCGCGGTCAGCACAACCGTCCGGGCGGCAGCCAGGCGCGGCGATAGGTGATCGTTGACAGCTCCCCCCGGACGCCGATGAATACGGCTGATGCCCTGCTGCCTATCCGCCGCGAGATCTCGAAGGGCCCTAACCCTGGGGATGTACAAGACGCCGAAAGGGGTTCAGCGAGGGCCAAGCTGATTGACTAACGCTAAAGGGACCGCGAGCGCTACTGAGTGACCCGCACCCAGTCGACCAGCATCTCGGCGGACCTGGTGGACGCGGGGACCGGGCCGCCGCCGGACCCGCCGACCGCGAGGTTCAGGATCAGGTACATCGGCTCGTGCGGCCAGCCCGCGAACTTCCCCACCGTGAGCAGCTGCTTTCCGTCTTCTGCGAAGGTGATCGCGGTGGCGGACCAGGTCATCGTCCAGACGTGCCAGCCGGTACCGGCGTGGGTGTCGCCCGTGCTCCGCTCGCGGGTGTCGTTCTCACTGAACACCGCCGAACTGCTGTCCCCCCAGATGCCGTTACCGTACTTCTCGACTACGTCAATCTCGCCGTCGGCCTCGCCGTGCTCGCCGAGTAGCCAGAACGCCGGCCACATCCCGGCGCCCGAGGCGAACTTGATCCGCGCGGCGAAGACTCCGTACGTGTGCGAGAAGTGGCCCCGGGTCACCAGGCGGGCGCTGGTCCAGGTCCCGTCTGGTTGCCGTACGGCCCGGATCACCAGGTGACCCGATCCGTCCAGGAACGCGTTCGCCCGGCTGGCGGTGTACGTTTCCTGCTCGTGGTTGCCCCACCCGCGGTTCCCGAGGTCGTAGCTCCAGTTGGCGGGCGGCGGCTGCCCCCGCGCCCCGGTGAACTCGTCGTCGAACAGGACGGTGGGCGACCGGGCGCAGCCGACCGTACTCAGGCAGGCGGCCGCCGCCACCGCGGCCCAGAATCTCCTCCGGGCCGCAGGCGCGACGGGCTTCGGGTTCCTCACCCGGTCCCCGTGTTCTGTTCGCTGTTTTGGGGAAGCAGGTCTCCTCCGGTCGCGTCGGCGGGGACGGCGGCGGTGGCGCCCAGCTGGTGTGCGTTCATCCACCGCACGATGCCAGGCATGGCCGCGATAGTGAACGGGGTCAGCACGGGGCTGCCGTCGTGGCCCGCGACGATCGACCCGCCGTGGATCACCGCGCCGTTGGCCCAGCCCTTGGTCTCGTTCCGCAGGATGCGAGCCGCCGTGATGCCGAGTAGCCAGTCTCCGTTGTCGGAGATCGTTCCGTTGACGGACCAGGGCATAACCAGCCGTAGGCCGAGGTGGGCGGCAATGGCCACGTCGCGTGCGTTGACGTCGCCGTAGGGCGGCCGCCATAGTGTGGGGCGGGGCGCGCCCGCGGCGACGATGGCGTTGATGCACTTGACCAGCTCCCACCGGACCTGCGCATCGGTCAGCGGCTTGGTGTGGGTGGAGGCCCCGGTCAGCGACCGGTGGTCCCAGGTGTGAACTTCGATCCGGAATCCGGCCTTGAGTTCGGCCTGGACGATGCGCGGGTTCGCGGCAACCCGGTTTCCGATCTCGAAGAACACGGCGGGGACATGCTCTGCCTTCAGCTCGCTGATCAGCTGGAGGGAGTGCGGTCCGGGCCCGTCGTCGAAGGTGAACGTGACCTTTCCGGCCAGGGCGCGGTTGGCCAGCACCGGCAGATCCTTGGGCGGCCGCGGGGGCGTGAGCGGCAGGCTGCCGGCCCACATCGCGCCGCCCACCGAGATCGCGAGGACGGAGACGTTCAGGCCGACCGCCGCGGTGTAGAGCACCCGCTTCACGCGGGTCAGCCGCACGGCCGCGCCGCGGGTGCCCCAGTGGTGGTCGCGCAGCTTGACCAGTGCGATGTACTTGGTCGGGTTGAGGAAGATCAGGTTGTAGACGGCCTCCAGTGGAGTGAGCAGGAGCCAGGTCAGCCACCGCTGACGCAACCGCAGGCCGGGCCGCTCGACCATGTAGAGAGCGGTCATCGAGTAGCGCACCACGAGATAGACGCTGAGGTACAGCAGCAGCGTGCGCGGGTGGAAGTCGGCGTGCGCCACCGCGTACAGCGAGTAGCAGAAGATGTAGGTGATGGTCAGTGGGGCGATGGCCAGCTGGGTCAGCCCGAACAGCGGAAAGAACATCTGGCGGAACCGCGTCATGTTGGTCAGGACGAACGGGATCATGCACCACCAGCTCTTGCTCCACCGGAGCCGCTGCTTATAGGTGAGCTTGACACTGGTGGGCATGGCCGACCACACGACCGCCTCGTTCACGCCGACCACCTCGCCCTCCAGTGCGGAGTACATGGCCAGGGCCCGGTCATCCCCGTAGGTACCCTGCAGGTACCGCTCCTTGTGCTGGAACAGGATGTGTGCCCGGTAGACCGCCAGTGCCCCGGAGGTGGTCTCCAGGGTACCGAGCAGCGAGCGGCTGGCCCGCATCATCACACAGGACGTGCCGATGTTCAGGTCGGCCAGCCGGGTGAGCAGGTTGCGGGTCCGGTTCCGCACCAGGACCATGCCGGTGGTGGCCATGACGGAGCCGCGGGAGAACGCCCGGAGCTGGTGCTCCAGCGCGTAGCGGTCCAGGATGCTGTCGCCGTCCACGGTCAGGATGAAATCCCAGTCGGCCGGGTCCATCCGGTCCAGCGCGTACACCTGGGCGGAGCGCTTACCGCCGTTTTCCTTCCGCAGCCAGGTGACCTTCGGGTGCTCGAAGGGCCGGCCGACCGGAATCGCCGAGCCGTCGTCGACGACGTGGATCATCTCTGGCGGCATCGACTGCCCGAGGATGGACTCGACCACGGCCCGCAGTTCGGCCGGGTCCTCATCGTAGGCGGGCACGATGGCCGCCACCCGGCCGGCCGCCGCCGGATGGCGGTTGAACCGGCGCCCGATCAGGAACGCGATCATGCAGAACAGCAGCGTCCCGTTGGCCAGCAGCCAGTAGCTGAGAACGACTGGGCTGCTCAGCAGGCCGTGCCAGCCGAGCAGCGTGGTCGCGGTGAGCGCGGTCAGGACGACCAGGATGATGAGCGAAATCGCCAGCCGGCCACCCGGGGTGCCGGACCGGGAACATGGGAGGACGCCCCGTCCGCGGTCCGGCGGACCGGCCTCGAAGCTGCCCCAGGGGACGTCGGGCACGAGGCGCCGGTCCCTGGTCCGCACCCGGTACGCCACGCAGCCGGCCACGACCCCGGCCATGGCGGTCGCGATGATCACGCCGAGCAGGGCCGACAGGTGCAGTGACAGGGCGAGCCGCGCCGTCCGCGAAACAGAGGCCGGCAGGCTGAATCCAGCCGTCGTCGCGGCCAGCAGCGCCACCCCGGCCAGTAAGGTTATGCCGCCCAGAAGGGCTATGCCGCCCGGCACCAGGTAGTGGGCGAATCGCCGCTGGCGGCGATGTGAACCGGTCTTTCTGCGGAAATTCGATGGTGCGGAGGGCGGCCCGACAACTTCGTGCGGGACTCCGTAGCTCCCGCGGGCCGGCGGGACCGGCGGGATATGAACATCGAGCACATCCAGAGGTCTGGTCGCCGCCCTTAATTCGGGCCAGGCATCGGATGAGCATTGCGGCTGATCTTGGATAGCCTTAGACTCATCACCGACCATGATGTAATTTCCTCCCAGTGCCGATGCGCGGACCGGCGTCGACGCCCCAGGGCACCGCGGACAACGCGCCTATGTTTACATATGGGAGACGCATCTGCCCGCGGTCCGGGTTACGCCGGAATCCCCCAATTACTCAGTGTGATGTCGCGCGGTGGTCCCCAGAGGCATGAATTCGCAGCTCAGGAAGCGATCACGGGTTTTAAATATTCAGCAGTTTTTTTGGGCCGCCGGCAGCCCGTGATATTTCAACCCGCGATAAATGGTGGCCGATTGAGTTATCTAGCACTCAAAACCCCGACTTGTGGCGGGAGCGGACAACTTGTGGCGGGAGCGGACAAGTCGCCCACTAGGAGCCGGCGGCGAGCAGGTGGGCGGAAATAGGAGCCCGGCTCGGGCAGGAAGCGCCGCCAGGCCGTGACCAGGTGCAGGTCCGCCCAACGGGACGGGCGGATGCCCCGGTCGCTCAGCTCGAAGATGCCGCGCCGCTTCAGCACCCACGTTAGGTGCCCTTGACCTGCGGCTATACATGATCAAGGGCGCCTGACGCGAGGTCGGCCTATGCGTTTCCCGTCATCCTTTACTTGGCCCATTCCTGGCTAGCGGTGGGGCCGTGACGGCCCTGGGCAGCCTGGGTGAGCCGGGAGCCCTGCGCGGTCAGCAGGTTCCGGTTGACCTTGATGGTGGCGTAGCGGTGGTCCCTGCTGTTCTGGCCAGGAGCAAAGTAGGTTCCCTGCCGGCCGAGACTGGCACCGAACGAGCTGACGGTCAGGTACTTCGCGTTGCGGCCCTGCCCGTACTGCAGCTCATATTGGCCGCGCGGCTCCGCCACCTTGATGAACCGGGCGGCGTTGCGGGCGTTGTGTCCCACGGTGACGTTCCCGCGGGCACCGACCTGGACGTACTGCCCGGCCTGGTCCTGCAGGGTGACGGTCGCGGGTGGCCGCGGGGTCAGTGCCGGCTGGGAGGCCGCTGACGCGGCTGCGATGGTTCCGGCGAACCCTGCCGCCGGGACGAGTACGATCGCTGCGACCTTGGCGGACGTTGCATACTTGCTGTTCATGATGAGTCCTCCTCATCAGGTTCGGGGCTGGAGTCTCCAGCTCCGGCGGCGGGCGCGGGCCCACGGGACCTCCGGCGTCCGTGCCTTCCGCAGGGGCTACAGCCGACGCCGTCTACTGCTTGAGCTGCAGGAGTAGTTCCGCATGTTGCCGACTGCGCTGCTCGGCGTTGCGCTGGCTGCGGCGGATCAACCGGTAGGGCACCAGGCAGACGCCGAATGTCGCGTACCGTGCCCAGGAGCTTGCCCTACCCGGCTGTGGCGCAGTCTTCAGCGGTGCCGGTGCCGGCTTGGGCAACGGCAGAGCAGCTACATGCCCCGCATGCCCTGCACTGCTGCCCATCTGCATGAGCGCCATTGAGCCGCCAATGCCGGCGAACGCCACAAGGACACTGGCAGCCACGATGGGCACTGGTAATCCCTTAACGTGCCTCCTTGGATGAAATTCAATCCATGGCTGCTCAATTTCTCCGATGACGGGGATGTCCTGTGTATCTAAGAATTCCCACGTCCTTGCTGTCCGTGTGAAACGCATCATGATCGATCTTCCTCTCAAGCTGCCGTTGCAGCCTCAGGCCCTCTCATTTTTGGTTAGCCCGCTCTCTCCCGTAGCTGGAAGTCATTAGCCGTGGTTTAGCCGGCTGCCCGGCGGCTGGCGCAGCGCATGTGGCCGGCTGCTGCCTCGGCCTCCGAAACTGTAATGATCTTGTCAGCGTCCACGTCATAGACTTGGACCTCCGGTCCCCGGGCCACTGGCCCGGCTACTGCGGGCCGGCCGGCGCGCCGCACTGGCCGGCGAACCTCGTGGGGTTGAACCGTGGCCGGTGCCTGGCCATCTCTTCCGCAAACGCGGCCACCAGCCCGGCGCGGTGGTTCTGTCCGGAAGCTCATGGTGTCCCCAGTAGCCGAACGGGTCCCCTCCTGTGTCCCAGCCACCTGCCACGTTTTATGTCCCAGCCACCCGCCATGTTTAGCAGGAAACCTAAGGCAAGCCGGTTAAGCTAGAGCAAAACGTCCCGATCTGGGCGCGCCAGATGGCCGGAATTTGTTAGGCGGATTCCCGGCGAGTAAAGGCTCATCTCGGTCAAAACCAAGACAAATGGTGGCAATGATCACCAGCGTGGTGGCGGTGCAGAGGTAAGCATTCAGCCATTGCCGGATGAGTAATCTTTACCGATGAAGCGGAGACACGTTAGCCACGGGCACGCAGGAAATCGATCGAGCGCCGGACGATGCCGCTCACGTCGCTCGCGCCGTTCCAGAGGTGCGTCGCGCCCGGCACGAGTTCCAGTTCAACGGTCGCCCCGGCCGCGCTGAGCGCCTTGGCGAGCCGGACGCTCTGCGCCGGCGGCACCATGTCGTCCGCGGCCCCGTGCATCAGCAGGATCGGCGGCGCGCTGGCGGTGGCGTGGGCCACCGGGCTGGCCTGACGCGCCAGATCGGGTAGCGAGGATGCCGGCCTGCCGAGGAACTGCGCCTCACGGGATTCGGGTCCGGGGTCAGGAACACCGCCGGCGTCCGCGACGTCGGACGGCAGGCCGGCCAGATCGGTGACCGGGAACCAGGCGACGACACCGTGCACCGTGCTGCCGGTGAGGGCGGCCAGGAGTGCGAGGTGACCGCCGGAGGAGTCGCCCCAGAGGAACACGCGGCCGGCGTCCAGCCCGTACGAGGGGGCGTGATCCCGGACCCAGTTCACCGCGGTGCGGACGTCTTCCAGCGGCGCCGGGAAGCGCGCCTCGCCGCTGAGCCGGTAGTCGATCGCCGCCACCGCGAAACCCTGTGCGGTCAGGGAGCCGTAGAAATCCGCTCCCAGCACGGGCAGTGGCTCGCGACGTGAGCCGCGCCGCCACCCGCCGCCGTGCACGTGCACGATGGCGGGCGCCGGCCCGCCGGTCCCGGGCAGGTACAGGTCGAGCTCTAGCGGCCGGTAACCGAGGACCTCGCTGTACACCAGGTCCGCCACCCGCCGGACGGGCGCTGTCATGCGGTCGGCAGCTGTCCGGACAGCTTGTGGAAGGCCCCGTTTTGCATGATCGCGAGCAGGTTCCCGGTGTCCTGCAGCACGCTGACGTCCTCGGCCGGCTCGCCGCGCACGACCAGCAGGTCGGCGAGGTAGCCGGGCGTCAGTAGCCCGACCGGCAGGTCCATCACCTGGCCGCCGTACTGCGTGGCCGCGCGCAGCGTCTCGGCCGGCGAGTAGCCGAAAAGCCGGACGAACAGCTCCAGGTCCCGGGCATTGCGCCCGATCGGGTTGTTCGGGAAGCCGTAGTCCCCGCCTGGCAGCACCCGAAGCCCGCGTTTGCGCAGCTCGGGGTAGAGCGCACTCATCGCCCGCAGCGCGCGGGTCGATCCCATCTTCTCCGCCGTCGCGGTGTCGATGCCGTACTCGGCACCCTCGTGCACGTTGGCCCACATGATGCCGACGGCGGGGGAGAGGAAAATCGAATCCCGGTGCTCTTCCAGCAGGTCGATCGCCTCGGCATCGGCGTAGGTGCAGTGGTAGACGGACCGGAACCCGCTGCGGACCGCCAGCTTGATCGACTCCGGTGCCTGGGCGTGGCAGTTCAGCCAGACCCCGGACTCGCGGGCCTGCTCGCCGGCCGCCTGCGCTTCCTCCCGGCTGTACTGGGTGATCATGGAGCCACCCTCGACGAAGACGTCGTCGTTGCTCATCAGCAGCTTGACGCTGTCGAAGCCGATCGCCGCCTGTTCGCGGATGAACTCGCGCACCGCGTCCGGGCCGGTCCTTTTCGGCTTCGGGCCGTCCGGGCCCATCTGAACCGGGTTGTTGTCGCGCTCGAACGACGCGGCCCGCAGCCGCGGACCCGGCGTCGCGCCCGCGGCGATCTGGTCGCGCAGCCACACCTCGGTCGGCACCGGCGTGAGCGAGCCGGCCGAGTAGGCACTGGTAAAGCCGTGGTCGAGCAGTATCTTCGCGTTGCGCTTGACGATCGCGAGGTGCTCGTCCGGCGTCGGCATGTGGCGGAAGAAGCTGACGTCGAGCGGCGGGTTGAACGACGGGTCGATGTGCCCGACCGCGGACGGGAACGTCAGGTGCGCGTGGGACTCGACCATGCCGGGCATGACCGTCGTGCCGGCGCAGTCGACCACCTGGTCGCCGTCCTCGATCGCACTGCCGCCGCCGGGCCGCACGGCCTCGATGCGGTCGCCCCGGACCACCACGTCGGCGGGCACGGCGGGCGCACCGGTGCCGTCGAAGACCCGCCCGCCGGTGAAGAGGATTCGGTTCTCGCTCATTGCTGCCTCCCTGGTAGTGGCCCGGCCATGTCCTGCACTACGCAGCCGGCGGCCGGTGCAGGAGTTCGATGAGGTTGCCTTCCGGATCGGCGGCGACCCAATCGGTGTACCGTGCGTCGTCGGCCGGTTCGGTGTAGATCGCGTACGTCGCGACGTACACGCATCCCTCCACGGAGAACGCCATGTCGGGGCGGGAGCGGTGTGGTGCCCACCCGTACCAGATAGAGAACGAGTGCTCGGTGTCCAGCTCGCTCCACAATGCGTGCAGCAGCGGGGCCAGGACGTGGACCGGCGCATCACTCCACGTGCAGTCCACGGCGTACCGGTAGCCCTCCGGGTTCTGCGCCGTCTGGGCCATGTTCTCCTCCGGAATGCTGGTCCGGCCCCGGGCGTGCCCGAGCTCACGGCCGGCCAGCGGGCCGTCCCCGAACGCCGCCAGCAAGGTAAGGGCCTCGGCATCGGAGTGAGCCATCACCGTCGTGTGCAGGAGCAGGACCGTCCCGTCCGGGCGGCGCGCACCCTCGTCCAGGGGGACGTCCGGCAGGCGGGTGGCCGCGACCACCGGCTCGACGCGCCGGTCGAGCCCGGGCAGGACCTGGTGCAGCCAGGTCAGCAGCTCCACCGTGTCGTCGAGGCGGAACGTCCAGGTGTCGTGCCACATCACCCGGGGTGCCCGGTACGTCTGCAGGCGGAACCGGGTGACCACCCCGGGGAAACCGGGGCCGGCTCCGCGTGCCGCCCACAGCAGGTCGGGGTTCTCCCCGGCATCCGCGTGCACCAGGCGGCCGTCGGCCGTCACGACGTCCAGCCCGGCCACGCTCTCGCAGGCCCACCCGCACGCTCGCCCGTTCCAGCCCTGCCCGCCCTGAAGCAGGTAGCCGCCGAGGCCGACTGATGCGCAGTGGCCGCCGGGGAATGCCCGGCCCCGCTCGGCGAGGAACGGTGCCAGCTCGAGGCCGCCCTTGACGGCCGGCCGCGCCGAGACGACCCCCGTCTCCGGCTCGTACGCGATGTCGCGCAGACGTGCGAGGTCGATCAGCAGGGCATCGTCGCGCAGGCTCCACGCCGCCCACGAGTGCCCGCCGGACCGCACGGTCACCGTCCACCCGCGGTCGGCGGCCAGCCTGATGCCCTCGATCACGTCGTTGTCGCATCGTGCGAGCAGCACCCCGGCGGGGAACCGGTCCGGCCGGCGCGCGTTGAAGATGGGGCCCACGCGGGCTTGCTCGTACCCGGGGTCGCCGCGCAGGAGCAGGCGGCCGGCGAGCCTGCCGCGAGGGGGCGCCGTCATCCCACGACCGCCGCGCCGCCGTCGACGGGAATGTTCGCGCCGCTCACGTGAGAGGACTCGTCCGACGCCAGGAAGAGGATCGCCTGAGCGACATCCTCCGGCTGGCCCCACCGGCCCAGCGGCGCGCGTTCGGCGATGCGCGCGGCCGGCCCGTCCGGGTCTTCGAGCAACGGTGCGGTGTGCGGCGTCTCCGTCATCGCCGGGCTGACGGCGTTGACCCGGATGCCGTGCGGACCGCCCTCGACGACCAGCTGGTACGTCAGCGCGAGGACGCCGCCCTTGGCGGCACCGTGCGCGTTCTGCGGCATGAAGAACGCGCCGCGCGAGGCCGAGATGGACGCCACGTTGACGATCGACCCGCCTCCGCCTGCGACGAGGTATGGCCAGGCGGCGCGCGTGACGAGGAAGACGAGGTCAAGCTCGTTGCGGATGGTGAACGACCAGTCGGCGAAGGAGAGCCGGTCGATGGCACCGAACCGGATGGCCGACGCGTTGTTGACCAGGATGTCGAGGCCGCCGGCGAGCGCGACGGCGGCCTCGATCCAGCGCCGGGCGCCCTCCTCCGACGCCAGGTCGACCGGTGCCACCGCGTCCATCCGCCCGCCGTTCGCGCGCACGAGCCCGACGGTCTCGGCAGAGGTCGCTGCGTGCAGGTCGCAGCCCACGACGTGGGCACCCTCACGCGCGCAGAGCAACGCCGTGGCCCGGCCGATCCCGCCGCCGGTGCCGGAGATGAGCGCCCGCTTGCCGTCCAGCCGACCCATGCGGGGCGCCTCCCATCAAGCCATCAAGCCATCAAGCCATCAAGCTGAGTTTCCGCCAGGTTTCTTCGATATACGGAAGTTACTCTCTCACAGTGAGAGTGTGTCTCACAACACTGCCGCCGACAGCGGGCCGGAGCATGCCTCGGGACCCACGGGCTGCGGACGCCGGAGGAGGAAGGCAGATGCCGACGAGCGGAACGGGCCGCCGAGTGCTCGGGCTGGGCTGCGGTCAGCCCCACGGCAGCGCGGAGATCCTGCTGAAGGCGGCCATGCGGGCGGCGGAGGGGGAGGGCGCCGAAGTGGAGGTCGTGCGGCTCGACGAGCTCCGCCTGCCCAGCGGCGCCGCGGAGGGCGCGGAACCGGACGACGCGTGGTGGCTGTGGGAACGGCTGGTCGAGTGCGACGGGCTCGTCGTGAGCACCCCGATCATCAGCCGGACCGTGGCCGCCCGCCTCAAGCTGTTCGGCGACCGGCTGCTCGGGCCGAACGCCGACGCCGCCATCATCGCCGGGCTGATGGAGCTGCGCAGCCAGGGACGGGAGGCTGCCGTTCCCTTCCGGGTGGACGAGCGGGTGCTGAAGCCACGGGTGGCCGGCTTCCTCGCGGTGGGCGGCTCGCTGACGCCGCAGTGGAAGACGCTGACCCTGCCGATGATGCACGCGACCACGTTCTCGATGCACATCGCGGTCGTCGACCAGGTGCAGTTCGAGGGCGCCGGCACGCCGCGCTCCGTGATACTGGACGCCGCCGCGATCGACCGGGCGGCGCTGCTCGGGCGCAACGTCGCCAGCCAGCTCGGGGTGGCGTTCGACGAGGCGCGCTACCTGGGCCCGCCGGGACTCTGCCCCATGTGCCACCTGGACGTCATCGTCCTGCACGGCGCGGACGTCGAGTGCGCGACGTGCGGCGCGCGCGGCCAGCTCGGGCCGGACCTGCAGGTGACCTGGACGAACCTGTCAACCTCCGTCATCTCCATGGACGAGAAGCGGTCCCATGCCGCCGAGATCCAGGAAACGGCCGGACGCCACCGCGAGCAGCGCGCCGAGATCGAGGAGCGTGCCCGGGCGTTCGAGGCGTACGACCCGATCGTCCGGCCGCCGCGGCCCGAGCGCGCCGCGGCCGGGGGCTGACCCTTCCGGGAGCCACCAGCACAGGGCCGGCTCGTTCCCGTGGCCCGGAGCGTCCCCGCCGATGATCTCGGTCCACACGCACCCGGGTCCGGACCCCGGATAAGCGGGCACATAAGCGGGCACATAAGCGGGCACCAGGTACCTCAGGCCACGGGGTGGATGTCGCGCTCGTCGCCGTCGACGCTGGGCCCGTCGACGCTGCGCCCGCCGACGCTGCGCCCGCCGACGCCGGGCCCGCCGGCGGCGGGCCCGGAGCCGCCCGCGTCACCGGCCGCCGCCCGGTCCCCGCCGTGATCTGGCCGCCGCTTCTGATACTCCCCGACGGTGCGGTCCCGGAGCCTGGCGATCGCCACCGCCGGGCCCTTGCCGGTCGAGGTGCTGGTCAGGCCGTCCGGGTTCTGGACGGCGGTCAGCACCAGCGCGATGCCGGCGACGATCGCCTGGTACTTGCCGACGTTGAGGTGGATGTTGAGGAAGGTCACGAACAGTCCCGCGGCGGAGAACATGATGCCCGCGACGACCGCCCCGGCGATGCGCCCGGCCCCGGCCACGAACACGATGGCCAGCAGGCTGATCGAGGTGAACGCGGCGAAGCTGTCGGCGGTCAGCTCACCCTGCATGTAGCCGGTCAGCGCGCCGCCGATGCCGGCGATGAACGCGGCCAGCCCGAACGCCATCAGCTTGCCCTGAGCGACGTTGATCCCGACCGAGCCCGCCGCCCGCTCGTTGGAGCGGATCGCCAGCAGCATCCGGCCCGCCGGACCTCGCCGGAGCCGGGCCACGAGCAGCCCGAGCAAGATCACGACGAGGAGCACGAGCACGCCGAAGATGAAGGTGGGATAGGCCTTGCCCTGAGTGATCCCCAGGTTCAGGCCGGGCAGCCGCGGCGCCGGAATCGTCAGGCCGGCCGTGCTGCCGGTAAAGGACAAGCTGGTGAACACGACGGCGTCCATCGCCGCCGCGAACCCGAGCGTCACCACCGCCAGGTTCACGCCGCGCAGCCGCAGGGCCGGCAGGCCGATGATCAATCCGACGGGCACCGCGCAGAGCCCGGCGAGAATCAGCGACCACGGGAAGCCGATGCCCAGGCCGCCGGAGATATGCCCGAGCATGAAGCCGCCGATGCCGGCCAGCGACATCTGGGCGAGCGACACCTGGCCGACGTAGCCCGTGAGCACGACGACCGACAAGGCGATACAGGTGACGGTCAGCGAGGAGATGAAGGCGAAACGCAGGACGCTGTTGAGCACGAACAGCACGATCAGGCCGGCCACGAAGCAGACGGCGGCCGTGCGCAGCGGCGACTTCGGGCGGCCGACCGAGGGATTGCGCTCGGCCGTCTCGCCGCCCCGGGCGAGCACAGAGCGCGAGCGGAACGCCATCACCGCGATGATGACCACGAACGGGAGCGCATCCGACAGGCCCTGCTGGGGGAGCCAGGTCCACACGGTGATGAGCTTGGCGATCTCGGACTGGGCGCAGCCGATGAGCAGGCCGGCCAGCGCGGTGACCCAGAACGAGGAGAACCGGCCGACCAGCGCGGCGGCCAGCGCGGGCACGACGAACAGGGTGTAAGAGGTCGGATCGAGGCTGGCGACCGGGGCGATCAGGATGCCGGCCGCGCCCGCCAGGACCGTCGCGATGACCCAGTTCTGGCCCGCGATCATGTTGGCGGAGATGCCGGTCAGCGCGGCTCCCCGGTCGTTCTCGGCGCCGGCCCGGGTAGCCAGGCCGAACCGGGAGAAACGGTAGACCAGCGCGAGCACGACCGAGATGACGACCACCACGCCGGTGAAGAACAGGCGGTCCTCGGGGAACGTGACGTGCGCGACCGACAACGCTGAACTGGGGAAGATCGGGTTGGTGGCGACGGGCTCGGTGCTGTAGTTGAGGACCGCGATGGCCTGCAGGCCGAGCATGACGCCGACCGATGCGCAGACGCGGGTGAGCGGCGAGGCGCTCCGCAGCGGCCGGTACACGATGACGTACAGCACGAGGCCGAGGACGGCCGCGTACACGAGCGAGATGGCGATGGCGAGCGCCGTGCCGATCCCGGCGCCGCCGTTGAGCGAGATCTGGTGCGGGATCAGGACCACGGGCAGCTCGAGCTCCCCGAAGCTGCGCAGGTTCACGAAGACGTAGGCGATGAACATCGCCACCGCACCGTGCGCGAAGTCGACCACGCCCGCGCTGCGGAACTTCAGGACGAGTCCCTGGCCGAGCATGGCGTAGGTGGCGCCGGAGCCCAGGCCGAGGATCAGGAAGAGGAGGTAGCTGGACATGGTGTCTCGTTAAGTCTCGTTTGACGGCGCGATTTTAACGGTGTGACGCGGCGGCGGGGTCCGCCCGCCCGGGCGGGCGGACCCCATTGTGGTCATCAGCCGTTGATGCCCGCGAAGTAGCCCTTCGAGGTCACCCAGTCAGTCGAACTCGGCTGGGTGATCACCCCGTTCTCGACCTGGTTCATGAGGTAGTAGTCGTTGCAGATCGCGGCGGCGCCCTTCAGGGCCTGCCCGTCACACGTGTAGGGGTGCGACAGGAAGTTCTGATGGGTGCCGGCCTTGAAGGCGGCCAGGATGCTCTGCGTCGTCGGCGTGCCCGAGATCTTGCTCAGCACCTGCTGGACGTTCATCACGGTGGCGAAGCCGGCCGTCGAGATCGAGTCGATCAGCGTGCCGGGCGCGGCCCACTTCTTCATCGCCGCCTCGAACAGCTGCGCCTGCGTGCTGCTCCCGCTCTGCAGCATGAACGGCGAGGCGATGTACATGCCGTTGGCTCCGCCGGCGGCGGCGGCGAGCACCGGCGGTGCGCCGCACGGGTCGATGCCCATGATCTTGCCGGTGTAGCCGACGCTCTTCAGCGCCTTCAGCACGTTGCCGCAGCCGTTCGGGACGTCGACGTAGGCGAGCTGGGCGCCGCTGCTCTCGATCAGGGCGGCCTGCGGGCTCGGGTCCGGCGAGGTCGGGGACAGCGGGATGTCCTTGATCGTGGTCACCCCGGCGGCCTTGAACACCGGCGTGATCTGCGGCAGGATCGACTCGCCCTGGGCGTTGCTGAAGTACACCAGTGCCACGCTCTTGAGGCCCAGCGTCTTGCCCGCGTACACGGCCGCCGCCGCGTTGTCGCCGACGCTGACCGACCAGAACTGGACGGAGTTCGGGGCGGTCTCCGGAACCGGGGTGAACGGGATGCCGCCCAGGTAGGCCAGGTTGGCGTGCGCGTAGATCGGGATCGAGGCGGGCCCGCCGACGTCGGCCGCGCCCAGGATCGCCATCGGGTGATCGGCCACCAGCTGGTTGGCGCAGCGCGCGGCGGTGGCCGGCGTGCCGTCGCCGGTGCACTCATCGATCTGGATCGGATGCCCGTTGATGCCGTCGAGGTAGTTGTTGACGTAGTCGACGGCGGCGATCGCGCCCTGGCGCGCCTCCGGGAAGGTGACCGCGCCGGTCTCGTCATTGATCATCCCGAAGACGTACGGGCTGCCGGTCGCCTTCTTGGGGGTGCCGAACGCCGACGTACCGGATGCGGCCGCCGTGCTGCCGGCCGTGGGCGTGCCCGAGCCGCCCGAGCCGCCCGAGCCGCCCGAGCTGCAACCCGCCGCGATCAGCACGATGGTGGCGATTCCTGCCGTGCCGAGCCATCTGGGATGTTTCATATGTGCTTCTTTCCTGATGGTGGAATCTTTCGGTCCGGATGAGCCAGAGGCGGCCTCGTCAGGCGGCCGTCTCCCCGAGGTAACTGGCGGCGAGCAGCTCACGCCGCTCGCGGAGTTCGGCGGCGGCGCCCTCAAGCCTGATCCGGCCATGCGTCAGGACGTAGGCGCGATCGGAGATCTCCAGCGCCAGCGCGACGTGCTGCTCGACGAACAGCACGCTGGCGCCCATTTCGTCGGCCGCCCGGCGCAGGATCGGGGTCAGCCGTTCGACGATGACCGGCGCCAGGCCCAGGCTCATCTCGTCCACGAGCAGCAGCCGCGGCCGGGTGACCAGCGCCCGGCCGACGGCCAGCATCTGCTGCTCACCGCCGGACAGCAGGCCGGCCTTGCGTCCCAGGCACTTGCGCAGCTCGGGAAGCATCTCCAGCAGTTCGTCCTCGTGGCTGCCGGCCCTTCGTGTCCTTCGGCCCCGCCCGCCCGCGAGCCGCAGGTGCTCGCGGACGGTGAGCCCGGGGAACAGGGCGCGGCCCTCGGGTACGAGCGCGAGATCCCGGCGTGCGAGGAGGTGGGCCGGCGTGCCGCCGATGTTCTCGCCGGACAGCTCGACCGTGCCCGAGATCGGGCGGTTCAGCCCGGCGATCGTCTCCAGGGTCGTGGTCTTCCCGGCGCCGTTCGGGCCGAGCAGCGCCACGACCTCACCCGGGCGCACCTCCAGGTTGAGTTCGCGGACGACCGGGACCCCCCGGTAGCCGGCGGATAGATCCTTCAGGACGAGGGCATGGCCGGGCGCGCCTGCCTTAGTTGCCGGTGCCCGCATGGTGCCCTCCTAGGTAGGCCTCGATCACGCGCGGGTTGTCGCGGATCTCCGCGGGGGACCCTGCGGCGATCTGTCGTCCGAAGTCGAGGACCATGAGGTGATCGCACGTGCCGAGGACAAGCCCCATGTCATGGTCGATGAGGAAGACCGTCACGCCGTGCTCTTCCGGCAGCGTCCGCAGCCGGCGCCCGAGCTCGAGGCTCTCGTCGGTGTCGAGCCCGGCCGCGGGCTCGTCGAGCAGGACCAGCCGGGGCTGGCGGGCGAGCGCCCGGCCGATGCCCACCAGCTTGCGCTTCCCGAGCGAGATCTCGGACGGGTAGCGGCCGGCCACGTCCTCCAGCCCGCAGACCGAGATGGCCCAGTCGACACCGGTACGGTCCGGCGGGCGGCTCGGCAGGAAGAGCTCTCTCAGCGCCGAGGCGACGGTCACGTGCTCGCTGGCCACGAGCAGGTTCTCGTCGACGGTGAGGTCGTCGAACAGCTCAACCGACTGGAACGTCCGGGCGAGACCGAGCCGCGCCCGCCGGTAGGGGCGCAGGCCGCTGATGTCGCGGCCGTCGAACACGATCCGCCCGGCGGCGGGCCTGGTATATCCGGTCAGGGCATCGACCATCGAAGTCTTGCCGGCGCCATTGGGGCCGATCAGCCCGTAGATGGTGCCCTCGGCGATCCGCAGGTCGACGTCGGAGACGGCCACGACCCCCCCGTAGGTCACGCACAGGCCGGCGACGTCGAGCAGCGGCTGTCGTGTGGTCGGTGCGGTCATGGCTCTCCCTGTGCGGCGCTCATCCGCGAGCGGCACTCATCCGCGCCCTGCATAACTTTCACACCATGAAAGTTATTTTCATTTCGAACACGTTAACGTGACACGGGAGGGGTTGTCCACCCTGGCGAGGTCACGAATTGGCGACGCGCCCGGCCGTGCGCCACGTCCTGCCTGGCTAGCCGGACCAGGACTTTTCGAGGCCCTTGACCAGGGCCACCATGCAGTCATGCAGCGGCGTGGGGACGCCGGTGCGCCGCCCCTCGGCGGCTATGCCGCCGTTGAGGACGTCGATCTCGGTCGCCCGGCGGGCGAGGACATCCTGCAGCATGCTCGGCTTGTGGTCGTACGCCTCCGCGATGGCTTCCTCCACTGCCTCCCGCGGCGGATGGAGCAGCACGATCCCGGCCCGCTCGCAGACCGCCATGGCCTCGGTGACCAGCCCGTCGACCTGCCGGCGCAACCTGGCGTCGGTACAGACGCGGCCCACCGGCAAGCCGGTCAGCGCGGCGAGCGGGCTCGTCGCGGAATTGAAAATAACTTTCGTCCATTGCGGGCCCCGGGCGTCTTCGAGCGCAAGGGTGGGCAGTCCGCCCTCGGAGAGCAGCCGGGCCAGGTGCGCGATCTCGTCCATCGGCGCCGGCCGGGGCTCGAACGGCCCGAACCACGAGTTCCCCGGTGCGTCGTACCGCACCACGCCGGGCGCCATGACCGCGCCGGCCGTGACGATGCTGCCGCGGATGACACGCGGTACGAGCCCGGCGATGACCTCTTCGTTCCCGAGCCCGTTCTGCACGCTGACGACGGCGGCGTTCGCCAGCGCCACCCGCGTGCCCTCGACGGCCGCCCGGGTATCTAGTGCCTTGGTGGCGACGAGGCCGAAGTCGCATACGGGCAGGTCGCGGCCGTCGGTTCTGGCGTGGACCGGGGCGGCGAAGTCGGCCAGTCCGATCACCCGCAGGCCCCGGGACTCTATCGCGTCCACGTGCTCGGCCCAGCGGTCGACGGCCCACACCTCGACGCCGGGCACGCGCGCGAGGTGCGCGGCGTACAGGCTCCCGATCGCGCCGCAGCCGATGACGGCGATGCGGACCGGGCCGGCACCGCGGCCGATCATGAGCCGGCCAGGGCGGTTCGTGCGAGGTCGGCGCAGACGGAAGGGTCGCCGCCGCCGACGCCGAGGCCGGCCACCACGCACCCGGCGTCGCGGACCGGCAGGCCACCGGGGATGCTCAGCACCCGCGGCGTCACCAGCGCCGCGACGGCATCGGGCGGGCCGAATCGGGAGCCCATATCGCCGCTGTCGCAGTCGAAGAGTGCCGCGGCGCCCGCTACGGCCTGCGCGACGGCCACCCCGCCGGCCGGGGCGCCGTCCATCAGGTCCTGCTGAATCGGGTCACCGCCGCGGTCCACGACGGCGACCGCCACCCGGACGCCGCGGCGCGACGCCGCGTCCATGACGGCGTCGCAGAGCGCCTTCGCCCACTCGAGCTGGGCCTGACGGCCCGCCGCGGGCGCGGGTGCCATGCCGAGGCTGTCGGCCGGGTTGACCACCAGTTCGCCGAAACGCTGTTCCCAGCGCTTCTGGTCGTCCCCGTGCTGCCCGGAATAGGGAATGCCGAGGGCGTAGGCGATCAGCAGGTCCTCGGGGTTGGCCGCCCTGCCGTCCGCGCTCACGACGCGGGGGTCGACGTCGGCCGGGAAGAACGGGCTCACCGTCGCGCCCGAGGCGGCGATGCCCGCCACGACCGCTCCGTCGACGCTGACCGGCATCCCGCCCGCTCCGGGGAACAATGCCTCCGGGGACGCCCGGGCGAACCCGGCGGCGACCGGCGGGGCGATCGTCGTCATCCGGTGCAGGTGCTCTGAGCTCGGGATCTGCTGTGTCGCGGAGATCCAGGCCTTCGACCGGGCCCGTGCCATTCCGCCCGGCCCCCCGGCGTCCATCCGTGACGCCGTGAGCAGCGTCCCGGTCGCCCCCACGACGGCGACCGCCCCGCGCAGGCCGAGCTGCTCGGCCTTGTCGACGGCGCGCTGCACCAGCGCGCGGGCCTCGGCGAGACCGAGGTCCCGCGGATGCGGGGCGGCCGTGCTCACGCCCCGACCATGTTGTAGCCGCCGTCCGCGACCATGTACCCGCCGGTCATGTGGAAGGCATCATCGGTTCCGAGGAAGAGAGCCGTGCCCGCGAGCTCGGCGGGCCCGGGGATCCGCCCCATCGGCGTGAGCGATCGCAGCTGGTCTCCCCGGCCGGACTGCCAGTCCTTACGGCCGAGGGTGGCCTCGGTCTCGATGAACCCCGGGGCGAAGACGTTGACCCGGACCGTCGGCGCGAAGGCGTGCGCGTACGACTTCGTCAGGCCCAGGATGCCGTACTTCGCCGCGGCGTACTGTGGCGCCCTCGCGCTGCCGCGGACGATGACCGTCGACCCGATGTTCACGATGCTGCCGTGGCCCGCCTCCAGCATCCGCGCGCCGAACTCATGGACGCAGAGCATCGTGCCCTTGATGTCCACGCCGAGGACGTGGTCGATCGACTCCTCGGTGATGTCGCGCCAGGACATCTGCTCGCGGGCAACGTCGCCGACGTTGTTCACCAGGACGTCGACACCGTCCAGCCGCTCGAAGGCGGCGTCGGCCATGGCCTTGATCTGATCCCAGTCGATGATGTCGGCCTGGAGCAGCACCGGAGTGCTGCCCTCCGCCGCTACCCGGTCGGCCGTCCGCTTGGCCCCTTCCACGGAGCTGCGGTAGTGGACGCCGACGGCGCGGGCCCCCTCCTGGGCGGCGCGTACCGCGATCTCGGCGCCGAAGCCGGTTCCGGCCCCGGTAACGACCACCGACCGGCCCTCGAAGCGGCGCGGTATGGGAACGGGTGCGAGAGGCACGGGGTGTCCTTCCGGAGTGGATGTGTGAATGTGGCGATCAGACGAGGACGCGGCCGCCGTCGACGTACAGGACCTGACCGGTGATAAAGCCGGCGCGGTCCGACGCCAGGAACGTAACCGCGTCGGCTACCTCCCCGGGCCGGCCGAGCCGCTCCGCCGGGACGAGCGATTCCAGGCTCTCCCGGTGGTTGTCCCGGTCCAGGTAGTCCTTGGTCAGGTCGGTCTCGATATAACCGGGCGCGACGGCGTTGACGGTAACACCGTGCGGGGCCCACTCGCGCGCCATGACCCGGAGCATCTGGTTCATCCCGCCCTTGGTCGCCGCGTACGGCGCGTGGTGCGGGTGAGCGAGCAGTCCGGAGACCGACGAGACGAAGACCATCCGGCCGTAGCGCTCCTGTACCATCAGCCGCCCGACGGCCTGGCCGAGCCAGAACGCCGACGACAGGTTGAGGCTGAGGGTCTCCTGCCAGTCGGCGTCCTCCAGGTCGAGGATTGGCTTGCGCACGTTACGCCCGACAGCGTGCAGGAAGACCTGCGGCATACCCACCAGCGCGACGGCCTCGCCGACGGCCGCGCGGCAGGCCTCCGCCGTCCGCAGGTCGGCGACCAGCGGCTTGATCTCATCGCCGGCCTCCTTCGCGGCTCGCACGACGGCGTCGAGGTTCTCCTGGTTCATGTCGGCGAGCGCGACCCGCGCACCCTGCGCGGCCAGGCTCAGCGCGCTGGCTCCGCCGAGACCACCGGCGCCAAAGACCAGGGTCGGCCGTCGGTCGAGCGCGAGCCAGTCCTGCATGGGTCTACCCTTCCCGCCAGAATTCTCGTACTATGAAAGTAACTTTCTAAATACCGTAGCCGACCGGCTGCACGGCTGTCCAGGATCCGCCCGTCCGGGGTCCGCCGGTGCCACCGTAGGCTGATGGCGGTCCCGTCTCGGAGGAGGAAAGGCCATCATGCCGCCCCGCCGCACCGCCAGCTCCTCATCCGCGGCACTCCGCTCCGCCCCGGCCGGGCCGGAGTCCCCGGAGCGCCCGGAGTATCGCGTGGAGGCCCTGGCCAAGGGCCTGCGGATCTTGTCGCTGTTCAACGAGCAGCGTCCGTCCTGGCGCGTCAGCGACCTCGCCGCCGTCTCGGGCCTGCCGATGCCAACCGTCTACCGGGTCGTGATGACGCTGGCGTCCGAGGGCTACCTGGACCACCTGCCCAATGGCGACTACCGTCCGGGCGCGCGCACGCTGACGCTCGGCACGGCCGCCCTGCGGAGCCTGGACTTCGTCGCCATCGCCACACCGAAGCTGCAGGAACTGGGTGAGCGCACGGGGGAGACGGTGAACCTGGCCGTGCTCACCGGCGACCGCGTCCTCTATCTTGTCCGCCTCCGCAACGCCGACCTGGTGACCGCGAACATCCAGGTGGGCTCCACGCTGCCCGCCGTGCATACCTCCATCGGCAAGCTCCTGCTCGCGTACCTCGGCGACGCCGACCTCCAGTCACGCGTCACGGACGCCTCGTTCTCCGCCAACTCCGGGCCCAACGCGAAAGTCTCGCTCGCCGAGCTGCGCGACGAGCTTCGCGCGATCCGCGACCAGGGCTGGTCCATGCAGGACGAAGAGCTGGCCTACGGGCTCCGGTCGGTCGCCGCCCCGATCACCGCGCCGGACGGCCGCGTGCTCGCGGGCGTCAACCTGGCCGTCCAGGCCCAGGACTGGTCCACGCAGCGGATCATTCGCGAGCTCAGGCCCGCCGTGCTGGCCACCTGTGCGGAGATCTCCGCGTTGCTGTCCGACACCAGCGCCGGCTCGCGGTGACGTCCGGCGCGCGCGTCCCGAAGCTCGAGCCTTCGTCGCTCGACGCCGAGCAGCGTTCGCTCTACGACGCGATCACCGGAGGGCGCCGGGCCCAGGGCCCGCAGCTGTTCCAGCTGACCGACGGGGAGGGACGCCTCGAGGGCCCTTTCAACGCCTTCCTGCTGCAGCCGCGGCTGGGGACGGCGCTGCAGGCGCTCGGTTCCTCGGTGCGCTACGACACCGGCCTCGATGACCGGTGCCGGGAGATCGCGATCCTCGTCGTCGCGGCGCACTGGCGGTCTGACTTCGAGAAGTACGCCCACGAGGCGGTCGGCCGCTCGGTCGGGCTGGGCGACGCCGAGCTGGCCGCCGTGCGTGACGGCCGGCCCGCCGCCCTGGCCGGGCGCGAGGCCGTCGTCGCGCGGACGGCCGAAGCGCTCGCGGCCCGGGGTGATCTCGATGACGCCGAGTACCGCGAGGCGGTCGAGCACCTCGGCACGGCTGGGCTGTTCGAGCTGCTCACCCTGGTCGGCTACTACGCCACGCTCGCACTCCAGCTCCGTGTGTTCCGTGTCCCGGCACCGGATGGCAACGCCCGGCCCGTGTGATACCGCCCGCGTGATAACGCTCACCTGACATAGGCCGCGTGGCGCGGCGCCGCCCGCGTGAGACTGCCCCGCGTGATACCGCCCCGCGGGCGTGGCCCTGGACCGGCCCCGCGGGCGTGGCCCTGGACCGGCCCCGCGGGCGTGGCCCTGGACCGGCCCCGCGGGCGTGGCCCTGGACCGGCCCCGCGGGCGTGGCCCTGGACCGGCGCCGCCCGCGTGATACTTGCCCGCGTGATACCCCCCCGCGGGCGTGGCCCTGGACCGGCCCCGCGGGCGTGGCCCACTTGACAGGGCGCCCGTCGCCGCCGGATGATTGGCGAAAACTACTTTCATACAATGAGAGCGAGTCGCCGTCAATGAAGCTGGTCACGTTCGATGCCGGTCGGGTGGGTCGTCTGGAGGGCGACGTCGTTGTCGAGCTCGACTGCGCCTCGACTCGCGAGTGGTTCGAGCGGAGCGGCCAGGTCGGCGAGACGGGGGAGCGCCTCCCGGTGGCGGACGTCCGGCTGCGGGCGCCGATCGTGCCGAAGAAGTTCTTCCACACGGCCGGAAACTTCGCTGATCATCACGAGGAACTTCAGGCTGTCGACTGGTCCCACCCGGTGCACAAGGGGATCGTGTTCTTCCAGAACGTCGACGCGATCATCGGCCCGGACGACGCCATCGTGTACCCCGAGGGCCTGACGAAGGAACTCGACTACGAGCTCGAGCTCGCGATCATCATCGGCCGCAGCGGCAAGTTCTTCGGGCCCGAGGAGGCCGAGGACTACGTCGCCGGGTACATGGTCTTCAACGACATCACGGCCCGCGACATCCAGCGCCGGGAGATGCAGTCCGGCGTGTTCTCGTTCTCCAAGGCGATCGACACCTTCTGCCCGATCGGCCCCTGGATCGTAACCAAGGACGAGGTGCCTGATGCCCAGGCACTGCCGATGGAGCTACGGGTCAACGGGCAGGTCCGGCAGCGCGGCAACACCGCCAAGATGCTCATCTCCATCCCTCACCTCGTCGCCTACCACTCGGCACAGGGCTACTCGGCCGGGGACATCCTCACCACCGGGACAATCTCGGGCGTGGCCGCGGTCCAGCCCAACCCGTTCGAGTTTTACCTGCAGCCCGGTGACAACATTGAGGCCGAGATCGACGGCGTCGGCGTTCTCCGCAACCACGTCGTGCCCTGGAGCGCCGCACACAGCACCCCGCCGTACTCGACCGACCTCTACTCCTCGACCAGCTGATCAAAGCCGTCTCAACGTCGAGATGGAGATCGTCGTGACCGGCACCGCGCTCAAGGGCCCCGCGCGGCACGACGACGTGCAGGTCGGCTGACGGCCGATGGGACCCGGGCTGCACCACATCGGCTACTGGGTCGACGACCTGGACTCCGCGGTGCAGCGGTGGGGCGAGGATCTCGGCGTCGGCCCGTTCCAGGTCATCGAGCACGTGCCGTTCGACTCGTTCGTGCTGACGGCCGGCGGTCAGCACGACGACCGCGTCGTGTTCGACCACTCGGCCGCTTTCGCCGCCTGGGGGCCGGTCGTGGTGGAACTGGACCAGGTCCACGGGATCGATGGCCGTCTCGCGGCCGCATACGGCATCGCCCCGGGCACGGTCGGCCACATCTCGTGGGTGGTGCCCGATGTGGCGCAGGAGAGTGCCCGGCTGGCGCGGCTGGGATGCCGGCTGATCAACACCGCCCGGTCGGGTCCGATCTCGGTCGCCTGGCACGACGGCGGCCCGCTGTTCCCGCATCCGATCGAGCTGCACCAGCACAACGACGTCATCGCCGGCCTGCACGACCGTCTGGTCGCGCTGGTCGCGCTCGACGACCGCTGACGCCCTGGAGGGAACATGCCGGCCGGCATCAGCGCCGCGGCCGAGGTCCAGCGCCGCCTGTGGGGCACCGACCCGCGGGCGTGGGCGGACCTGGCCGAGGCGCACAACCGCCCGCTGTTCGAGGCGGTACTCGACGCCGCAGGCGTTGGCCATGGCACTCGTGTGCTCGACGTGGGCTGCGGATCCGGCCTCACGCTGGTCCTGGCCGCCCAGCGCGGCGCGACGCCCAGCGGCCTGGACATCAGCCCGAGCCTGCTGGGCCTGGCCCGCGAGCGGCTCCCGGAAGCCGACCTGCGCGAAGGCGACATGGAGTCCCTGCCGTTCGGCGATAGCGCCGTTGACGCCGTAGTCGGCGTCAACGCGTTCCAGTTCGCCGGCGACCCGCGGCGGGCGCTACGCGAGGCGGCCCGCGTCGTCCGGCCGGGCGGCCACGTGGTGGCCAGCCTGTTCGCGGCGCCCGAACGCTCCCAGGGCACGGCTGTGCACGAGGCCATGAGCGCGCTCATCCCGCCCGAGCAGGCCGACGACCACGCTCCGTACGCCCTGTCGGCGCCCGGCAACCTGGAGGCGGCGATGGCGGACGCCGGCCTGCGCGCTGCGGAAAGTGGCGAGGTCGTGTGCTGCTGGCGCTACGCCTCGATGGACGACGCGGTCCTCGGCCTCCTTTGCTCCGCGGGCGGCGCCCGGGCCATCCAGGCGGCAGGTGAGCCCATGGTCCGCGACGTCCTGCGGCGTACCCTCGGGCAGTTCCAGGACCCGCAGAGCGGGGTCGTCACCATGCGGAACACGTTCCGGTGGGTAGCGGCCCGCCGGTGATCCACCACGTCGGCGCCATCGTCCCGGTATCCGCCCGGCGACAGCGGGGATGCCGTCGGGCGTGGCGAGACAGGTGATCAGACCGGTCAGGAATCGAGAAGCGCGGACCACCGAGCCGCAGCTAGCGTGGCCGTCATGGACGTCACGGGGCTTCCCGTTCGTCTTTAAGCCAGACAATCCCGACCAGACCCACGACTTCAGGAGTGACCATGACCGGCTCTTCCACCCAGGGAATCAAGACCGTGCTGCATCCCGTTTCCGACCTGGTGAAGGCCAAGGCGGTGTACGCCGCCCTGCTCGGCGTCCCGCCGCAGACCGACGAGTCCTACTACGTCGGCTTCGAGGCCGCGGGCCAGCACATCGGGCTGGTGCCGGGCGGTGGACCGCAGGGCATGACCTCGCCGGTGGCCTACTGGCACGTGCCGGACATCGAGGCGAAGCTGGCCGAGGTGACCGCCGCGGGTGCCATCGTGAAGGAGCCCGCGCACGACGTCGGTGGCGGCCGCCTGGTGGCCACCGTCACGGACCCCGATGGCAACGTGCTCGGGCTGCTTCAGGATCGGTGAGGGCCGGCCCCCGCTCCCGCGCCCAGCGTCACCGGACGTACTGCTCGAAGCTGGTTAGATCGAGCCAGGCGACCCCGGCGGAGGCCGCGAAGGCGGGTCCCGCCTAACAGGAAGGCGGGCCCCGCCGAACAGATGGAGACACGATGAGCATGGCCACGAGGACGGATGCGCAGTCGCCTGCGCGGCACGTTGGTGACAGCCACGATCTGATCCGCGTGCACGGCGCGCGCGTGAACAACCTCAAGGACGTCAGCATCGAGATCCCGAAGCGCCGGCTGACGGTGTTCACCGGTGTCTCCGGCTCGGGCAAGAGCTCGCTGGTGTTCGGCACGATCGCGGCGGAGTCGCAGCGGCTGATCAACGAGACGTACAGCGCCTTCGTGCAGGGCTTCATGCCAACGCTGGCGCGGCCCGAGGTCGACGTGCTCGAAGGGCTGACGACCGCGATCACCGTCGACCAGCAGCGGATGGGGTCCGACCCCCGCTCCACGGTCGGCACCGCCACCGACGCCAACGCGATGCTGCGCATCCTGTTCAGCCGGCTCGGGAAGCCGCACATTGGCTCACCCCAAGCGTTCTCCTTCAACGTCGCGTCGATCAGCGGAGCGGGGGCGGTCAAGTTCGAGCGCGGCGGGAAAACCGTGAAGGAGCGGCGCAGCTTCAGCATCACCGGCGGCATGTGCCCGCGCTGCGAAGGCCGGGGCACCATCACCGACATCGACCTGTCCCAGCTGTACGACGACAGCAAGTCGCTCAACGAGGGCGCGATCACCGTTCCCGGCTACACCGGGGGCGGCTGGAACTCCCGGCTATACACCGAGTCCGGTTTCTACGACCCGGACAAGCCGATCCGCAAGTTTACCAAGAAAGAGCTGGACGACTTCCTCCGCCACGAGCCGGTCAGGATGAAGATCGCGGGCATCAACATGACGTACGAGGGGCTGATCCCGCGGATCCAGAAGTCGATGCTGTCCAAGGACCCCGAGGCGATGCAGCCGCACGTCCGGGCGTTCGTGGACCGCGCGGTCACCTTCACGACCTGCCCGGACTGCGGCGGCACCCGGCTCAGCGAGGAGGCCCGGTCCTCGAAGATCAAGGGCATCAGCATCGCTGACGCGTGCACGATGCAGATCAGCGACCTGGCCGGGTGGGTCGACGGTCTCGACGAGCCGTCGGCGGCGCCCCTGCTCGCCGCGCTCGAGCGCACCCTGGACTCGTTCACGGAGATCGGCCTGGGCTACCTCTCGCTGGACCGGCCGACGGTCACGCTCTCGGGCGGCGAGGCCCAGCGCACCAAGATGATCCGCCAGCTCGGCTCGTCGCTCACCGACGTCACCTACGTCTTCGACGAGCCGACGGTCGGGCTGCACCCGCACGACATCCAGCGGATGAACGACCTGCTGCTGCAGCTACGGGACAAGGGCAACACCGTGCTCGTTGTGGAGCACAAGCCGGAAATGATCACGATCGCCGACCATGTGGTCGACCTCGGCCCCGGTGCCGGCACGGCGGGCGGCACGGTCTGTTTCGAAGGCACCGTGGAAGGCCTGCGGGATAGTGACACCACCACCGGGCGGCACCTGGACGACCGCGCCGCGCTGAAGCCCTCGGTACGGACGCCGTCCGGGCATCTGGAGGTGCGCGGCGCCAGCCTGCACAACCTGCAGGACGTGGACGTCGACATCCCGCTCGGTGTGCTGACCGTGGTCACCGGGGTGGCGGGCTCGGGCAAGAGCTCACTGATCCGCGGTTCGATGTCCGGACGCGACGGGGTGGTGACGGTCGACCAGACCCCGATCCGGGGCTCGCGGCGCAGCAACCCGGCCACCTACACGGGCCTGCTCGACCCCATCCGCAAGGCGTTCGCGAAGGCCAATGACGTGAAGGCCGCCCTGTTCAGTCCCAACTCCGAGGGCGCCTGCCCCAACTGCAACGGCGCCGGGGTCATCTACACCGACCTGGCGATGATGGCCGGTGTCGCCACCACCTGCGAGGTGTGCGGGGGAAAGCGGTTCGAGGCGTCGGTGCTGGACTATCACCTCGGCGGCCGCGACATCAGCGAGGTGCTCGCGATGCCGGTGGCCGAGGCCCTGGAGTTCTTCGACGAAGGCGAGGCGCGCACCCCGGCCGCGCAAGCCATCCTCGGCCGGCTCGCCGACGTCGGGCTAGGCTACCTCACCATCGGCCAGCCGCTCACCACGCTGTCCGGCGGTGAGCGGCAGCGGCTCAAGCTGGCCGTCCACATGGGGGAGAAGGGCGGTACCTACGTTCTCGACGAGCCGACCAGCGGCCTGCACCTGGCCGACGTCGAGCAGTTGCTCGGCCTGCTCGACCGGCTCGTCGACTCCGGCAAGTCGGTCATCATCATCGAGCACCACCAGGCGGTCATGGCGCACGCCGACTGGATCATCGACCTCGGCCCCGGCGCCGGCCACGACGGCGGCCGGATCGTCTTCGAGGGCGCACCCGCCGGCCTCGTCGCCGCCCGCTCCACCCTCACCGGCAAGCACCTCGCGGCCTACGTCGGTACCTGACCGAGGCCCACGCGGGCACCGCGAGACGAGTGTTGGCTGGCATCTGCCCAGGTCAGCTCGGATGAAGGAGGCTCCAGGCAGTCTGGACCCATCATCCGCCGGTCCTGGGTCCGAGTCCCGGAGGCGAGAAATCTGGGTTCGAGTCCCGGAGGCGAGAAATAACGGCTCGCGGCGGATCGGTGCGGAGGAGTACAGTCACGCCTGGCGGTTTCCGGCCGCCTCTGGGTCCGCGGGCAGAGCTGTAAGGTCACCGGCTTCGCATTTTGATCGATGGCATGTCTTTCCAGCCCGATGTCGCGGACCCGCGGGCGCCGAGGAAGGACTGCCTTGTCCGATCAGTCACGCGCGTTCCCCGACCGGCCCAGCCTCCGGTACCTGAAGCTTGAGGCGAAACGGCGCCTTTCTGCCGGGGAGTTCGCAACACTCCATGATGCTCAGCTCGCTATCGCCCGTGAGCACGGGCGGCCGAGCTGGGCCGCGCTGAAAGAATTCATCGACGATCGTCCCGGCCCGGCCGGCCCGGCGCTCACCCAGGTGAGGTGGGTCATATCGCGTTTCCAGGAGGCCGGCACCCCGGACTGGATCGTCCCGGACGGCGGCGAGCTACGTGAGCACTTCGGCGAGCATTATCTGACCCTGGTCCCGCCCGACACGATGATCAGGACGCTTACCCAGGTGGCTGAGCGGCTGCAGGACGAGCTCGTCGTCACGCGCGAGACACCCCTGGCCGTGCGCGCGCAGATCGGCGGCATGGCGGTAGAGGGGGCGGCCGAGGTCGCCGCGCCGCACCGGCTGACCCGGCTGCGCATGTACAGCCTGGGCCAGCGGGTCACCGGCCCGCGCGTCGCGGCGCCATCAACCCGCACCTCCGGTGAGGTGCCCGGCGCCGCAGCCGAGGTGGCCGAGGAATCATGCACTGAGCTCGGCCTGCCCGGCCTCGCGCTGGCGGGCGCGGCCAGCGGCGGCGTGTGGGTGGCCACCCGGGGCTGGCCGACCTGGACCGGGCCGAGGCTCTGGACCCCGCCCACCGTTTCCCGGCGTACTCGATCACCAAGGTCATCACGTCGACCGCCGTCCTGCGGCTTGTTGCCGCTGGCCAGGTCGGCCTAGACGACCCGGCTAACGAGCACCTGCGCACGGTCCGGCTCGCCGACGATGCCGTTACCATCCGGGAGTTGCTGACGCACACCGGCGGCGTGGACAGCCCCGGTGAGCTGTTCGCCGGCCGCGTCCCCGACCTGGTCGCGCTCACCGGCCCGGTCATCGCGTGCAGCAGCCCGCGCGGCACGTTCGCCTACAGCCACGGCGGATACGCGATGCTGGGGCAGTTGATCGCCGACGTCACCGGATCGCCTTACCCGGACGCGGCGGCCCGCCTGGTGATTGAGCCCCTTGGCATGGCCAGTTCATCGTTTCCCGAGCGCTGGCCGGATACCGCCGCGATCACCGGCTACCGGTTGGCCGGCGACGGTACGTTCGAGCCGGCACCGGCCGAGGTCTGCACCCTGCCGGCCGCCGGTGGCCTATGGACGACCGCGGCCGACCTGGTGCGCTTCGGCCGCGGCTGGGCGTCGCTGCTGCCTGACGAGCTCGCACGTGAAGCGCTCCGGCCGCACGTCGCGCAGGATACCGCCGGCGCCGCGCACGTCGGCCTGGGCTGGCTGATCAATCCGGCCAAGGATGTCTCCGGGCACACCGGCGGTGGCCCCGGTGCTGCCTCATCCCTGATCGTCACGCTCAGCAGCGGCCAGGTGGGCGTCGCCATGACGAACCGTCTCGTGCCGATCGAGCCCGTCACCGCCCGCCTGGTCCGGCCCATCGTTTAGCCGGGCCCGTACCGGCAGCAGCCGTCCCGGCTGGCAGGTTCCGGGGCGGCTCGCCGCGTACCTCGCGGTACCTGACCTGTGCAGGCGTACTGGCAGCAGATCACCTTCGATCAGAATTCCGCGGTTCGCTTGCTGGTACCTACGGTCCACCGCGAGAGCATGCCCTGATTGCGTCGTCGAGTACGGATGGGCGCGGCTCGTCCTGCTGCCACCCCTCCCGCCGGAGCCGTTCCAGCGCGGGGAGTGCTTCCGGCGCCCCCAGTTCCGCCGCCGCCTCGACGATAAGGTTGCCCGGCGCATCACCAAGACGGGGCAGCAGCGCTGGCAGGGTCCGGGGATCGCCCCGTCGGGCGAGGCCGAGCAGGGCCTCGCCCGCCGTATCCCCCTCCTCGTCGTCCAGCCGGCCTGCCAGGGCCTCGCGGATAGGCCCGGTGTCCTCATCGAGCTGGGTCCCCAGACCGAACGTTGCCCAGTCGCGAGTGTCCGGGTCAGGGTCGGTGGCGAGCCGTATCAGCGCTTCGACGGCTTGAGAGCTGGGCGGATCGCCGGCCACGCTGGGAAGAGCGAAAGCGGCCGCGAAGCGAACCTCCGCCGCGGGATGGGATGCGTGCCGGCAGACGGCCGGCCGGCCGCGTGGATCGGCGAGGTGGCCAAGGGCGGTGATGGCCGAAGCGAGGACCGCCGGGCGGTTGTCATCGCATGCCCCGACAACGACAGGCAGCGTGTCATCGAGCCAAGGCCGATTCGCCGGTGCCCCGATCTGGCCGAGGATGTCGAGGCCGAGCACCCGTTCGACGATGCCATCCAGGCCGGCCAGCGCGCAGACCGTGTCGAACGTCGGCCGGTCCGTTCGGCGCTGCAGATCGCGGACGATGTCCCACCGGTCGTCGGCCTCATAATCCGCGAAGGCAGCGGCCCGCCTCAGCAAGAGCTGAAGATCGCCCTCGTCCTCCACGCTCATGTGCCGGAGGATATAAGGCTGGTCCGTTTCTGGCGTGCCCGGCAGCGGCTGGCTGCCGTCGAACGAGATCTGGTGGGGCGGAGCTGGCATAGGAGCGGCGAGCCCGGTGGGTGTCGGAGACTGCACCCGAGTCCCTGATCCGGTTGTCGGATCGAGCCGGTGGAGGACCTCTTGGCTGACATCGACCAGAGCCTCACCGCCGCTGGGTGAGGCAGTTTGGCTGGCCCCGGCCGTGGTCTGGCGGGTGTCAAGGAGCGCAGCGCAGGCCGCGCCGTGGGGCCAGGATTCGCGACGCGCCGGGCCGTGGGTAGAGGTCCGCGCAGGGTGCCCGCGCCGGGCCATGCCCGCGCGGGGCGTCAGGGGGCGCGGGGTTTGGTCTGGCTGGGCAGGGGGCTGTCGAGGGTGGGCCAGCCGCTGGGGTGGGTGAACCGCAGGGTGGTGTTGGGGTTGCCGGTGATGGTCCAGCCGAGCAGGTGGACGTGGTAGTGGTGGTGGACGAAGCACAGCAGGGCGGTGTCGTTGAGGCTGGTGGTGCCGCCTTGGCTCCAGGGCCGCAGGTGGTGGGCGGTGGACCATACGGCCGGCATGCCGCAGCCGGTGAAGCGGCATCCTTGGTCTCTGGCTTCGAGGGCGCGGCGGATGGCGGGGGTTTCGGTGCGGTAGCGGCGGCCGACGTCGAGGGGGATGCCGTCGGACCAGCGGATGACCGATAGGTCGGCGCGGCAGGCCAGGGCG
>Ga0182014_10001370_pt1 | contig 32642 bp, 22 predicted proteins | sample 612S2DmetaG_FD_120489 | JGI IMG/M metagenome (GOLD analysis project Ga0182014, IMG submission 120489) | Permafrost microbial communities from Stordalen Mire, Sweden - 612S2D metaG | ecosystem: Environmental > Terrestrial > Soil > Wetlands > Permafrost | place: Sweden: Stordalen | collected... | reverse complement strand
GTTGAAAAAGCGGAGGATAAGGAACTTAGGGGCGAAGCCCCAGCCGAAAGAGATCGCCTCCCATCAACGCCTGACATTCGTAGGCGAGCCGTGTATTTTGCGTCGAAAAGAAAACGATGGTTCCGACAGAGTCGCTGGACTTAACCCGCCGCCTTCTTGCCTACGAAGGCATTGCTGGCAAGACCTCCGAGCCCACGCAATCGGCGGCTCTGCGCGTGTATGAGAAGCTGCGGCGGCCTCTCTTCGCACTCGTGGGAGTTGCCGGTTTCCGGTCGCTTGCTTCTCGTGCTCTGACGTTAGCCCAGGCGGAAACTCCCACTCTTAGCGTAGTGCAGGTCACGACGGATGGATCTTTACAGGGGTTTGGCGAACTCGACCAGAAGATTGAGAAGGACCAGGCTGAAGAGGGAGGTGCCATTCTGATTGCTCAGTTACTCGGGCTGCTCTCTATCTTCATTGGCATAGCTTTTACGCTGCGGCTGGTGCAGAATGCGTGGCCAGACGCGGCCTTCGAGGATCACGATTCCGGAACCGGAGGTAAGCATGAACCCACAAGATAGAGTGACAATAAACAAACTGCCGACCGGGGTTCCCGGCCTTGACGAAATCGTAGGCGGTGGTTTTCCCGAATTCTCGTTTAACATCATCGCCGGTGCGCCGGGGAGCGGCAAGACCACGCTGGCACACCAATTCATGTTCGCCAATGCGACCCCGGAGCGGCCACACCACAACAGGGAAGTTACAGAAGAAAAGGGCCGGAGATTGTTTTCTCCGGCCCTTTTCTTCTCCAAAACAACTCGGTCTTTAGTGTCAACCTGCAACGATTCTGAGTTTATGCGGTTGAGCTTGTCTCGGTTTTGAGCGCGCGCGCCCACCTTGAAGTACGATTACGGGATAAAAATTCAGCGGTGTTTTCGATGTTACGACTTCGGCGGTTTCCAAGACCGCCTGGTTGATGGCGGAAAGTGTTTCTCTACGCTTCTGGAGCCTGTCAAGTTCGAACTCAATCCCTCTAAGTTCCGCTTGAACAACATCTTGCAACGCCGGAATACAATGTTCCGGCGAATCATCATTCGGCACAGATTTTGTCTTCCCTCGTTATAGATTATGAATCGAAGGAATGTACCACAAAGGTATAACCTGATTCAATGTGATGGTCAATTACGTTAGTAATTAAGGTGTAATCTCTAGGAACCGCCCGTAAGTGTCTTCACTGTAACATCCAGTTGGTTTACCAGATTCGTCAGGTTCTGCATATCCTGTTTGTAACCCAGATTGACGTTTCCCAGTGTCTTCTTGAGGCCGGAGATTAACGCACTGAGGTTGGCGAGCTGGCCCTTGACGTTAACCGGCAAACCCTGGCCGTCGATCGCGCCCACGCGCGTCAGAAGGGTATCGAAATCCTGGTTCAATTGATCGAGTGAGCGGTTCATTGGAATCTCCCTAAGTGTGCATGAAGGCCGCTTCCTGACCGAGAATGCGGCGGGCGTTTAAGAGGCTGCTGCCCATTTCGCGAACAGCGACCTGGCGCATGGTGAACGCGGCTTCGGTGTCCTGATATCGGCCGCCCATATTCAGGCGGCGGACATTGCCTGCGAGTTCGTTGAATCCCTGAACGGTTTTCTCGATCCCGGCGCCGAGCAGTTTGTCACCGAGATAACCACCAACGAGGGTTCCGAGATTACCAGCTACGGCACTTCCCGCCAGGACTCCGATCGCATAACCCAGCGTTCGGGAACCGGCCGACAGAGCGTGACCGCGCGGGGCGGTCGCGGCGGCCAGGACACCTCCCAAGAGCATCAGGGGGCCAGCTCCCTTGATATTGGTCTGGTAACCCTTGGCGAGACCGTGAACGGGTTTTCCAAACAGGAGTCCGGAACGCCAGGCGTCTTTCGGGAGGAACGCTCCCTGAAACAACATCCCGCTGATCATCTATTGGCTCCCGTTCTGAGCGATCGCTTCTAACATGGCGTGGACCCTGGAAGGTGCATCCCTGAGATCGTGTTCCCAGATCACGATCACATCGAAGCCGGCCGACTTCAGGAACGCATAGCGGTTGGCGTCTTTCTGGACCACTGCGAGTTGTGCCTTCGTGAGAGGTTGTTTCTGGCAAATAGCGCAGGAGTGCCAGAAGCAGCCATTCAGCTCGATAACCGTCTTTGGCGGAAAGAAGATGTCAACGTGGCACTGGCCGATTGCCATTTCCTTCTGGTAGACGATGCCGGCCTCATCAAGCATCTCGTAGACCGCTATCTCCAATCCGCTAGGCGCGCGCCGCTGATTGTGCTTGCGCATGGCGGCCCGGGGAATCCGACTCGGCCGTTTGATTGTCTTGGCGCGGGTTCGCTTCTTACGAGGGCGGGCTGCTGAAGATTTTGGTCTGGGAGACGATCGAGGAGACCGGCGACTGGCCATCGTTACACCTGGGTTCCTGTGGCATCAATCCAGTGAGACCCGTTCCAACAGATCGGTTTGCCGAGCGTGGTGTCGAAATAGGGAAATCCCTTAATGGTGACGACCGGCCGGGCGGCAGTCGTACCTGAGACCGGCCCCAGAGCGTTCAACTGAGCCTGTTGCGTGGTGAACGTGCCTTGCAGGTTTGCCAGTGAAGTCGAAAGCGCCTGGATCGAACGCGCGATATCGTTCTGATTGGTGGTCGAAAGTTGTGTCGCCAGCCCGGTAACGCGCAGGCCAATATCATTGATCTGAGACTGGATGGCCGTCACCATGCCGTTCAAGAGTCGCAGGGAATCGGCGACACTGAGAGCGAGCGACGTATTCGCGTCGAAGAATAGACTTGTGTTATCGCTGGAATCCGCATAGATCGTACGGCCTTCGATTCCGACCGGATCATTTGTTGGGACCGCGGCCGCCGCCGGCAGGCCGTTCAATAGGGGTCGAAGACTGTCGTTGATGTACTCGGTAATGCTCGCGAGATCCGTCAGGATCTCCGTCATCGAGTCATTGTAATCTTGGCTGTCTGGCGCCCCGTTTGCGCCCATCGGACGCAACGTGGATTCCAACTCGATGGTATCGAGGTTAACGGTTGAGGTGGACATTAAACCTCCTGGAAGCTCACACCCCTCAGGGCGGGAGTTACGGAACGGTCGGCCGTGGTGATCTGGGCACGTACCTGGATGGAAATCGGGGATAGACCTGAAGTGTAGGCGACATCAAAGGTTTTGCCCGCATCCGTGGCGGAGACGAAATTCACAAGATACAGTGCGGTATTCAGGATCGACACGTACTTGGAAGCCAACTGGGCAACGCCGGGGGCTGTAACGGAAAGTCCTGAAACGATCGGATAAGGAGTCTTGGAGGTCGAATCCACAACCGTCAGGGTCGAGAGGTAAATATTCGAAGGAATGATCGTTCCCAGTTTGCCAGTACCATCCACGGCGACGGCCGAAGTGGTGACGTTCTGCACTCCCGGAATCTGAATCGTATCCCCATTGGCAACTTCGACATAAGGTTGGCCGGCAACGGAGAGAAAGAAGATCACACCGGGATCGGCATCGGCGACAAACTGAAAACTCGGGCTTACAGGGTTAATTAGTATGGCCCTGCTGACAACTTCTGAGAGGAGTTGAAACTGCACGGACGATGCATCGATGTCTGTGATCCCGAACGTATAGGAGTTGCCTCCCAAATCATCCGGATGCGAGGGCGAGATCGTGATACGGATAAACCGCACCGATTGTTGGGGAAGCCAGGTTGAAACACGATAGCCGCTGATGTTACTTGCCAGGGCATCGGTGTACTGGACACCGTTTGAGGATACCTGTACGGTCACGACCGGCACCGATGGAGTTGCAACGATATCGAAGACCAACAACGTCACACTGAGCGGTTCGACCAGCTCAATATTGAACGTGCCAGTTGGAGATCCGACACCATCGACATGAACCCGTTTCAGATCCCCCATGTTCTCGGTCGTTCCGATATCGGTCGAGAACAGATTGGACTTCACCGCAGCTTCGCAGGGCTCACTGCGCTCCCGAAGCGTCGCGCACTGGGCATCAATTCTCACCGTGGCAGTCGAGGCCGCCTGGTCGATGTCGTTGAAATCTCCCATAGTGAGCACTCCCAAAGTCCGCAGACTGGAAAGTCGGTTCATGCGCTGACGCCGGGCATTGAGCGCGGAAAGTCTTCGTTCCAGATCCACCAAGGTCTGCATGTAAGCAGTGTTTAGAGACGTCAGGATTTGACTGCCTTCATTGCGAACACTGTTCAGGGCGTCCATCATGATTTGACGGCTTCCCTGGTCCCCATTCTGAAATACAGTAATCATGGTCTTAGGCCTTCTCGAAACAGAATTCACGGAGGATCGGGGTATAGTAACCTTCACGCTCCAACAGAGCCGCGAGCCCGAGCGAAGACGTCTGGTACGTCATGGAAATGTTGTATTTCTCGATCGGAAAACTGAGGATTCCGTTGGAGAATGAATAGTTCGAAGAGTCGAGGCCGGCTGCCCCTTCCGACACCTGGAAGGTTCCTGGGATCGGGGTTTCTCGAAGCGTCACTGGACCGGATATGCTGCTGAACACCAACGTCCGTTGCAAGATACCGTTACCGAGATCCGTAGAGGTGCTGCCAGTCAGCGCATACAGCGTACTCTGACTTGGATCGGCGATCGGAGATGACGTATCCGAGAACGCACCCGGCACTCTTTGCAGGGACACCTTGTAATAAAAAGGTTGAGAAACGGTGATGACCGATCCCGGCGTAATCACCGAGAAATGAACCCCGTTGGTCGAAATCTGATGTACGAGGGTCGTAAACGCTTCCCAGGTATCCTGATCGGTCGAAAACTGCACTGAACCCAAGGGAGCCTTGATTAAGGTCGATGTCAGGTCGGCGGAAGTCCCGTAACTTCTTTGGCTGAATGTCAGGGAACGGAGAGCGATACGGCCCACATTGATGCGGTCGTTGATGACCAGACGGAGTTGACTGACGTATCGCGGAGGGAAATCGAGTATAACGTCCCCACTGAGTTTGCCACTCGTCCCATTCAGAACTTGATGGGTTTCACCCAGATCGGCAAGTACGTCATCAAAGATGATCCCGTCCGGAGAACTCGTCAGGGTGGTCAGTTCCAAACCCTCATAATCGTCGAGTTCCAATTGAATCCGGTTGAGAATCGCAGGCGTACCAAAGGTCACGATCAGTTCAAGGAACGCGCCCGCGAACACCATGCACGACTCTACCGATCCATCCAAAAGAGCACTCAGGTTGGTCATGGTTCCTGCCGGATCGCTGTTGGAACCTGACATGATAGAAGTCGGTTTAAGAATGGTCTCGTTCGTCATGGGCAAGGTTGCTTGCCCGCTGTTGTAGTCAATCGAGGCCGAGGCACCAGCCGCAATGTTCTGGCTATTCAGGAATGCTTCAATGTACCGGCAGACATCTGATTCATAGAAAACTTCTCGGATCGCCTGTCGCAATTGGTTCTGTGTCGCCGCCGCAAGGTTGAACAGTTGAGCTGCGGAAGTTTCGGTCGCGAGCAGAACCTGCGCGATGTCCATGGCATCGTTATTAAGCGAAGTCAGATTATCAGTAAGATCTCCGATGGCGGCCGGCCCCTCAGGAGAGATGTTCGTCAGAGGATGCATCTGATTCCCGAGGTTCAAGACAGCATTGACATTGCTGTAAACCGCAACCTGATAATCCTCCAGCGTTGACTCGCTCAGAGCCCGCAACGTTGTTTTGATGCGCGCGATACGGGCATCCACGAGCGTCTGGTTGACGTCTGAAATCTGGTCATTAAACATGAGCCACCTGCAAGAAGAACTTCTCGACGATCGCGTCGGAGGAACGGAAGATGAACTTCAGATAGAAATCAGTGTAGGAGACCATGCTTCGGTCCAGCGTGGAAGACAGCGGAACCGGGATTGCCGTTCCTGGAAGAAGTTGGGTTCCAGTCAGGTTCTCGTCTACCTTCTGACCGACACTGCTGTACGACATACTGTAAAGCCAGATGTCAACCGAACCCTTAGTCACGAGATTCAACGAAAGCAAATCGGGAATCCCCGCGGCCCGATAAGATCCACTGACCAAAATGCCAGGAACTTGAGGACTCCAATCCACTCCCGAAATCTCTTCGAATCCGAATTCGTAAAGCGCCCCGCGATGCGAAACAGGCAAGGCCGCGGCCGTACGCCGAACCGCAAAAGGCAATACCGACTGAAGAGACGCCAGGGTATCCCGCCTGAGTTTGTCGGGAGGATCGACACTGTATTCCTTGAAGGTGTAATTCTCCTGCACGAAAGTCAGTGTGAGCCGACGAACGACGGTACGCGAGAAAGAGATTGTCATCGCCCGGTCGATCAGGACAGATCCCTGGAACAACACAGTCGGTACAGAACTGACACCTTCACAGGTGACCGACGTGAGTTTTGCCGGATAAGACGAAAATGGCGACAGGGAAAGGCCAGTGATATAAGCAGGGTGTTCCAGATCTACGATCAAATTTGCCTGAGCGCCGTAAGACGATGCGGCTGGAGTCGTGACTTGGAACCTCTGTTCGGCCTGGGGTATACCCGTTAGCCTCATATACAGTCCCGTGGGAGCACCCAACTCATCTGTGAGGGGGAACCGACCGTTGGAGAGCGCGATGGGCAGAAACCCTGTCGTACCGTCAGGATAGGGGCGTCCCAGATCCAACATAACCGGGTCACTCCAATCTTCCTGATTTACAGAGCACTGATAGGCCGGGAAGTATTCCGTGAAGTAAACGATCAGGTCCGTATCCACAGGCAGATCAGCCGAGGTCAGAGTGCCGTCCTGTGTTACCGTGAAGTCGTATTCATTCTCGTAAGTCTGGCCGTTGGCAATAACATCAGTATCATCCGGTTGGACAGAATACGGCGTGATCTTGCAGGAACTTCCCTGATTCAAGCGAACCGTCTGCATGCAACGCCGCGGCAGGAACTGAAGATTCACGTAAATCGGTACAGACCCGCCTTGCACAGTTCCCGAGACTTCGATCAGGCTGGCCAACCCGGCCGGCGAGATCGTCGGTTGATTCGCGAAAACCAGTTTGGGACCTGTTTCGAGTAACGACAACTCGGCCCAGGCGTCTCCATAAAGGTCTTCCGTCATCACCGCGGAATCGAAAACCCACTGAAGTTCCTTCACTCCAAACGTGCGGCCATTGGAGGACGGTGCTATTCCAGCATGCACCTCGCTAGTCGAGCAATCGAGTATGCAAACCTGTGGCGCCCTGGCTGGATAGACAGCTAAAGTTGTGGGATCGACTTGAGGGATGTCCCCGGAAACCGCACCCTGGCCGGCGGCAAAGTCCCAAGCAAACTGGACTGAATTCTCAATCTGTTGAAGTCCCGAGGACCAATCCGCCACTTTCGCAGTGGCAAGGATCTGATCAATAAGGGTGGTATCTTTCTCCAACATCGAGAGCAGAACTGCGGCCCGAGTCGTGAAATCAGATGTTTCCGCTTGCAGGGCGTCATACCGCGCGCCCAGGAGATTCATGGGATTGTTGATCGAGTCGTCGGTTACGCGTTGGCCCGCCGACGGCAACGGCAGACTCTCAAAGTCCTGTCCCTGTTGCTGGAGTTGCTGCACAGCCGTTGTGTCGAAGGAAGTTCCGCCGGAATAATCACCAACCGCTATGGCCTGATTGATCAGCGCCAGCAACGCGGCGTAGTGAAAGCTATTCAGATTTGAGGAGTAATTGCCAAGTAATTTCATTAGATCACGTCGAATGCTGCTTCGAGGCGTACGTTGAAGATCCCGAACTGGTCGGCCTGAGGAGGGATTCGATACCGAAGTAACATACTCGCCGTGGAAAAAGGACCAAGCACTCCATCCCCGTCGCTGGGAGAAATAGCCATCGCGGGTATCGTCAGCCAGGTGCTAGGGTCGGCAGGATCTCCGAGACGCGCCTGACAGAGAGGACAGAATCCGAAACGGTGGAAAGTGGCGCCCCCGTCGAAGCTGATTTCCAGTCCACCATTGAGATCGGTGCGGGGTGGATTGGAGGCGTTCCCGTACGCCGGCCAGATGTTGAGGATGGTATTGAGCTGATCGAGATCACCTTGCAGGTAAAGTTGAAGCCCGGTCAGGGACGCAAACGTCTGATCGGTCTGCGCCGAGGTCTGGAGGGTGACCGTCTGTATATCTCCGGTCACGCCCGGGAAGTTGATCGGATGGATCAAAGACCCATCCGTCGAACCATCCCGGATCGTGTTGCCATTCAGTTGCCAGATGAGATTCAGGGGCATTAGTTCCACTCCTGTAAGTTTTCATCGATGTAGCGCACGATTGCCAGGACTCCCAGGGGAATCGTCTTGTCGATCCTGCCCTGCACGTCTGTACGTGACATCCGATCCAGAATGCTCTTTGGAAGGTACACTACCAAAGCACCTCCGATCGGATAGGGTTTCCCGTCGATGAATCCAATGTCCCAGAAGTTTGCCGCCTGTGGGATGTCTTGATACTGCGTCGCCAGGCCGCCGCCCCGCTGGCGGATATCCGTCACGGTGAAGTCCTTGGCACTGGCGCTGGCCCCGATGTAGGCGTCCCCGATGAGGGTGATGTCCGTGTTGGACCAGGTTCCGGGAACTGGGTTCGGGTCATTCGTGGCACCGGGAACATCATTTCCGGAGAAGTCGAGGACTTGGTAATAGATCCTCCGCAGGGGATCGCTGTCAGTTCGCGAGTAAAACCTGATCAGACAGTTTCGGATCGCCGGGTTCGTAAAAGGATTGCAATCGATCCCCGTGAACAGAACATCTTGCTCCCAATACGGGTAGAACCCGTAGACGATGTCGTCTGGATTCATCGCGGGCGTGATTTGCACCATTCCCGTATGCTGATCGACATCATTGATCTGGTCACGCTTCCAGGGATACGTCGTACCGCGCGCCTGGGCTAACGTCGGGTCGGTTCCTTCGAGAGCGAACCGGAATTGATAGTTGCTGTCGAAAACCAGGACGTCAGGGCTCCGCATCGGATCGTCATAAAGATTGCGGCGCTCAAACTGAACGACATGTGGATCAAGCACAACACCCGGAACCCAGGAGGCTAACAAGTAAGGTTGTTCCGGGAGAAACGGTTGCTGGCCCCATTCAGGAAGCGACGGAGTCAACGGGAAACGAATACGCGAGAACCAAGGTGTGTTTGGCGGAGCGCCATACGGAACAAGAACCTGGAAACAGGAATAAGCAGTGAACCTGATCGAGTACGCAGTCACGTCGTAGACTTCTAAAAGACGCCCTGCGGTCGTGAACTCAGTTTCTGTCGGCGCGACCGTCGTCATCCCGATCACGGGATTGTAGTTGAGCATTTCCTTCTGAAGAAGTCCGGCGTTGTCGATATACCTGATCCAGTAGAGTTGACCATCCAATGAATGATAGAGATTGCCGTTACTTACCAGAGAAGGTGTGCTGACGGAATTCCCACTTGCATCCAGGATGGTGATACTCGACGCTGTTGAATCGAACGGGTGACAATAATAAAGAGGCGTTCCATCGGCCGCGTTCTTGTTCGTCAACTCGAAAAACTGACTGTCGAGACAATACGTGCGCGACCCGCTGATCGACACACTCAGGTTCAGTCCTACTGCCGACCAATGCGCCGGCTGCGTGAGATCATCAACCGGACCCGCGAGGTCGTGCGACCAACGCCAGATCCCCAGACCACCTACCGAGACTGGATTGGTGACATCGATCAGATCTGGAACCAAGGCAGGAGCTGCCTTGACCTGAGCAATCGCCACGGCATTCTGTGGAAGAGTGCGGGTGTAATAGAATTCCTGGATTCCTCTGGGGTTCATGCAGTTATACTCCGATCGCAAACCACGAAGGGAAACCGTAACCACCCATTTCACTACCGGCACCAGAAACCGTAGTGAATCCATTTAAGGTAATCGTTGAGTTATCAATCGAGAAAGCCTGCGAGTGTCCATCTGACCAGATGGTTGAAAGTTGAACATTCACGCAGACGGTATTAAACGGCAGTCTGAATGTCTGGTACTGTGTAGCTCCATTACCATACCGCGTACCAAGACCCCAATTGATAATCACCCCGCCCAGTACATTCGGCAGTCTGATGTAACCATTTGGTTGTAGCAAACACTGGAACCCAGCCGTAAGAGCAGCAACGGCGATGTTCGTGAAGTTGTTAGCCGAGGCTAAGACTCCAGCATCCTGGGTGTTGACGTAGTTCAGGTCCGCGCCGCCAAGATCTCCGAGGGTAAGTCCGTGGGGGTTGGCATGGGAGACCTGGGAGACGTGACCAAACAGGGCATTAAGGGCAGCCGACAACAGAGGATACTGCGCATGTGACGAAAGCAAATCACCATTGTGCTGAATGCCTGCCAGATTGACTCCTGCCAGGGTGCGCAACAGATAGGCAAAGTCACCAGCTACCGGAGCGATCGCAGGATTTCGATTGACGACAAAACCTTTATGATCCGACGTGAACGACGGATCATGCGCAGTATCCAAGGCCGCTCCAACGTGCGAGATCGGAGCCGCGCCCACATCGGAATAACTTGGCATCGGGTGAACGCCAGGACCGAGTCTTTGATTGATATGTGCGGCCAGAGTTGAAACGACGTTAGCAACGGACCCTGCGACCGAGGTAAGCGCCGCCTCAACCGTCTGCGTACCTGCCGCATAGATGAGATGGTCAGCGTCAATCCCGCCCTGGTTGGCGGCATTTGGGTCTACATGCGCACTGCCATCCAGATTCGTACCAACAGCCGCAACAGGAATGACTTTGGAAGTATTCACCGACGCTGCCGTCGGGACTCTCTGGTTTGTGACAGCGACATCGTCGGACGACAGCGCCTTTCCATGGGAAGTGCCTGTCGTTAAGTTAACCAACCCGCTGGTCGTGTTCGAGGCTAACGCCTGCGGGATTGCGTTGTCACTCGCTTGAATGGTTAGCTGGCCGGCAGCATTGGTAAACGCGATGACCGGGATCGCAACCGCATTCTTTTCCAGTTCGTTATTGGCGGGATTCGGAGCCCCGGCAGTATTGACCGCGGCGAGCGAAAGCTGCAACTCCGCCATATCGGCTTCGTCGGAACCTTGAGGCTGGCTGATGACCACATAATTCAGATACAGGATAGTATTCGTACCCATATCCAACGGGGCGCAGGTAAAGATTTCCCAGATACCCCGACAGAAAACCAACATGGGTTTCGTGCTGTCTACCGGTTGGAGCGTGATCACGGTGCCGGCGATCTGGATGTTGACGTTCATCAACGCACCCGAACGATAAATAGCGTTTTGATCGTAGGCGACGGGATTCCCGAAGGCATCCGTCAAGCGATCGATGTACTGCTGCTGCATCAGTTCATCGGCTGCAAGGACACGGGTCGCAATGTAATGGACGTAACGGTAATTGGCAGGATTGGGCATTAGGCACCTACGAGGGCTGTTCCGGGAGTGGTGTCGAACTGGTGTGACCAGCCGAGACGGAAGGAATCAAGTTTGCCGTTGACGGTATCGTCAAGGATTAACCAGGGATTATCCTGGTCTAAGGATGGCGTGATCTGAAGCATCACAGAATTGCTTTTGAGATTCGTGTCTGCAACGGCCAAAGCAAACGTAATTCGATCGACATACGTGACAAAGAATGCGGCCGTACTTGGAAGAGACGGGAGGGCTGTGGCGAATACGAGATTCACAACCGACTGCGAGAAATTAGGATCGGTATTCTTTACCCCTGAGGCATCGTGCGCTTCAATCGGTTGAACAGCACTGCCACTATTGGACTTCCACAAAGTCTTGCGGCCATTGCAGCGGAAAGTCGCTGTCCCCGGCGTGCCTGACTCGACGAAGGGGATTTCCCCGATGGCAACGTTCGCCCCGGCTTTTCCGTAGATTCCAATATCGCTGGTGATGCTGTAGATACTGGTCAACCACTGTTCTGCCGAATTGAACAACTGTGAGAAGTTGATGGGAACTGGCAGGACCAGCGTGTCGTTTGCCTGATAGGTTGTGGCGAGACTCGTAACTGGCAGGTAAAGTCCCGACCCTTGAGCCGGGGTGAAGATCAAGTTAGCAGTGCCATCTCCACCAGTGCGTACCTGAATCGGGGTTTGTGTCGGATCTTGATAATTGATAAAACCCTCGAAGTCCAGGCCTGGAACGACATTCAGCAGGATATTCGGCACGGGGTTTTGATCGCCACCATACGCCGTCGCGATCAGGAGGGCATAATCATTGGGATACACAGGACCAAAGGCAACCAGTCCAATCGGAACATCGCCAACAGGCGGCACGGCAATTCGAGGCTTGTCCACGCTCAAAGAGACCGACGTGGCTTTCTGCCGCGAATGTTGCAGGTAGACGAAACCTCCTGAGATCCCGCTAAACGCCGGATTGAGATCCGCGGGAATGCGCAATGTCCCCTGGGGACCTTCACAGTTCCAGGTAACCGAGTTGTCTTGAGTTTCCTGATCGACGGTTTCAACAAAAGATGGCGCCTGTGAACCTGTAATCCCTGCCTGAGTGCAACGGAAAATAATGTCATCCACTACGATCGCCGTGTCCACATCGACGGAAACACCTGCCTGCCACGAACCACCTTGCTCGTACAGAACGGCGACTGCGGGATCGCAAACGGCATAAATGCCCTGACCGATCAAGGCCCCTGAGATGCTGGGAACAGCGAGCGTTCCCTCACTTGCATCGAACGTGAAAGACTGCGCAAATAACGAAGAAGACCCTAACCCTCGATCGACATAGACCTGGCGGACGTTGGCAACCGGATAAATCGGCATATCGAAGTAATCAACAGCATCCCCACTGGCGGTTCCCACATTGACCGTAACCGGCGCCATCGGCTGATTGATGGACAGACTGCGGGTTTTCCTGTTGAGCGTGAACTGGAGATCGGAAACCGTAGGCTGGAATGCATGCCCGACATAACGGTAGGTAGTGTCTTTCTCGTAGAATCCAAGATCGGAAAGTTTCCAAGTGCCAACGAATACCGTGCTTTGACATCGCGGGCTCTGACGCAGGGTTTGTGTGAGAACGTCGGAATGCAGAAACTCGATCATCTGGCCGGCCGGAAGGAAGTAACGATTCCGTCCCGTGAAATAAAACCCGTCGTTTACCCTGGGAAAAACAGAGTTCTCATACTCTTCGACTGAGATCGCTTCAAGATCGGTGCCAGTTCCAATACCTGCAATGAAATTGTTGTCGGGGATCGTGCTTAGATCGAGATTCCAATTGGTCGGAACGAGCGGAACAGCATTGCGTAGACTGTCATCTCGCCAGCGATACTGACCGACGATGAACCCTGGAAGATCCGCACTGACCTGACGGTCACCAGGAAGCAGTCGGAGCCACTGGGGAAGACCCTGATCCTGACGATTGATCGTCATCGGCGCCGTGATCGTCATCTGTTGTTCTGTCACCAGGACGGCAGATTGATTACTAAACGGCCGCCGGACAAATCCACCACAGATTAGGTCGGCATTGGAAAACACCTGGGACTGACCGGCAACTACAGAGATCTGAATATCGACTGCGATCGCCGTGGTAATGACATTTGTCAGGAAAATCGCAGGCGTACCCTGAAATCCGAACGCCGTCTGGTCGGTTCGCTTGAGACCGATAGCGACTTGGGGATCTGCGCAAGAACTTGCTATCAGGATGTTGTTACTGAAGACGTACGCCACATCGGGTCGGACGAAATATCCTTCTGGAATTACGTCGGTCAACCCGGTCACGCCCTGCAAAGACTTAGCTGTTGTAGCTGTGTACGTGATATGAGTGATCGAGACCCCATTCACAACAATCCAGGCTTGTCCTGAAGCGGGAAATTCAGTGGTCTGGTCGAGGAATAGCTCCGTGTCCGTCAACGCCATGGGCGTCTCGACAGTGGCCGTATAGGCATCTCCCAGATAGAGGCGCGACGCGCGCGCGCCGCCCTCTTCCGGGACGATAAACGGCTTCGGCGTGAACATCGCCGCAGGTCGGGTTAGGATGGCATCCGTATAGAAAGAAAGCATTTATCGTGACCAGTAGGACCGATCAATTTGATTGATCGTTTGCAGGAATTCCCTCACCTGGTAGGCGAGGCCGCCCGTGGGTGTCGCAGCGATGGTGGGGAGTGAAGGCTCCAAAAACCCGATAAGACCGACTTCGGAGACGACGCATTCGTAGGGCATTCCCACTCCGGCGTTCGTCTGGCGGCAGAGTTGTACGGCAGGACCGTCCGGGACCAGCAATTGTGCCTGCCACAGGTTCGACGCATTGATCAGCGTCACGATACTCGAAAGCGACTTCCAGCTCCATGCTTCATCCTCGTCAAGTGTTTCTAAAGGACAGAGTAAAGAAGTCGCACCTTCTACCAAAGCAAGGCCACAGAGATCGCAGGAAATCGTTGTATCAGCCGGACCCGTGATCCTAATTCCAGGTTGCGTCAGTAGGCCAAGTTGAAATGCCAACTCACTCACCAGGCCCTCGTAAACATGGGTGCGGGTCTCCACAGACGCGCGCGCGAGTCGATCGAGGTACTGATCCGAGGTTTCCCCGGGAAGGCGATCGAGGCCAAACGGCATACCGGCGACATCCGCATAAGATGTACTGTTAACCGGCCCGGTCTGCAACAGCACAACAGGTGTGGTGGACATTAGGAAATTCGCACTCCATCAAACGCATCAGTTAAAAAAAGATTCATCGAACTGGAATCAAGAACGTACGCGTCGTAGCAAAAGCTGACGGGTACAGCAAAGTCCCCGGTCCAGATCCATAAACGACCTCGGGAGTCATACGCGATTCCGGCTACAGCCGGAACGATCCCAGAGATGTCGAGCTGTTTTACGGTGTTCAAAGGCAGGTTGGCGTAAGGAAAGTGGTCTGCGGACACGATGTTGTTTACGTCGACGCACTCGACTGAAAAGACATAGGTGCCAGTCTCGGTAAGAGGCACGGACACTTCCGCAGGAACCCCAGTCGACCAACCTGCCCCACCCGAGTAGGTGACGAAGGTTCCGCTCGGCAGGATCGCAAAGACCAGGCCGGAGGGAGTTTGAAGAACGTAACGCCACGCCCTAATGACCGAATCGTGAGCGTGTTCCAACGCTTGAATGCAGGCATACCGGGTACTACCTTCGCGCGTCGGATCGAAAGCCACATTGATGCTGTAGACGGGATCACTGGTGATCGCTGTCATGTTCAACTTGCCGGGAAGCGGTTCTCGACGATCCACGTAATACAGAGACCGGCCGCTGACCGCCAGGAGCCCATAGGTGTTCGGCTCTACAACAATGGCGGATATGACCTCCGGGGTTGAATACGACTGCACATAATTCAATCCAACCAGGGGACCGGCCTCGTAGACTTCGCGCAACTGGCCAGGAACGATCTGCCAGTAACGAGAGAACTGCTGATCTCGAAACATCGGATGGATATAAGGGCGTCCCAGATCAGGGACGGCTGGAAGGTTGAACGGGGCATGCCAACAGGTCAAATGCGAACCTGTGGGTAAATTCCTAACGGTGACACTGTCGATGCGCGACCAGACGTTTCTGGTCGTCTGGAGTCCCTCGGATGAGTAACTGATCGTCTCGGAAGAGGTCACTCGGTTTTTCTGCCAGACAGAGCAAGGGAACGCAAGTCCCTCGATAAAGACATCGATCGTGGCTGACGCCGGCAAACCTTCGAGCCAGAAGGTCAAGGGCATCGGGATAGGGAGGGTAAACGCAGGCGTGACAGATGTCAGGAACGTACCACTACTGATCAGATCGAACAGGATGGGGTTATCGAATGGGATAGCACTACGGGTGGTGTCTATTTGAATACGCGCCGGGGTTGGCAACGTATCATCGTAAGGAGCCAGCGTGATCCAGTTTCCGTTACGCAGTCCCTCGACTTTATTTAGTATATCCCCCGCAGGAAGAACGAACGTATTGGGAATCCGCGCTCCGAAATAAACCCCTCGATTGTCGAGCAAACTCGGACAGGGAGAAACGAAGTGGGCATTGACCTCGCGTTCATATCTCAGATCCAGATCTTCCAATTCGACTGCGGCGATATTGAATAATTGGGCATCGAGCGTGTTCGGATAAGTCCGAACGCGTTGATCGGCGGAGTCGAAATAATTCAAGAACTGTTGGGTGAGATACGAGCGAGGCATTTATTGTCCTTGTCGGGCTTGCGCGCTTAGGCCTGGGTCAATGCGATAGCATTCGCAATGTTTTCCGTGACGATACGTTCGCCCAGGGCGGGCGTGTAATCGTTTACCAGGAACCTGCTATATCGGGTTCCATCCTGACGGGAGCGCCAGATATAGAATTCGGCGATCGGTTTATCAGGATCTCCAATGTCAAGAATCCGGGGATCAGAATTGAGGATCTGGTCGGCTACCTGATTGATGACAAGCGGACTTCCAATCGCGAGATTGTTGATGTAGGTCTGAGCCGCTGACGCCGCGGCGGAAAGAATGTTCGGGACGTCCACAGCCGTCACACCCGGCGCCATGGTGACTGGTGTACTGAGACTGAATCCCACGAGATCAGGAACGATAGCCAAACCGTTCAAAGGAAACGCCACGGCCAGATTGATCGCGGTCTGAACGGCCTGCACAAGCGAGTCTGGGACCGCTGGGGAAATTCCGTAGACGTAGGCGAAGAAGGTTCCAGCCTTACGTTCAAAGACAACATCTTGCAGACCAACCACCGTTAAGACTGCTGCCCGGATATCATCAGCTCGACAACCACCGGTTGATTGCATCTGAAGGCTGATTCTGTATCGATAGTTGTCATCGGTCTCAGCGTCGCACCCTGTAATGATTCCGAAATTATTGGTTACGAGCAAAGTTCCGTAACGAGAGTCAGCATATCCGCTGAAACTGGAACTGTTGAACACATTGGCCGCCGCCTGGCCGGCAGCTCCAGGTACTGCCGAAACCGCACCAAACGATACCGTGGTCTGGGCCGCCGGAAGAAATACATCGTACTGCGTCAGGTACACTACACCGTTCTCTCCGTCGGAGGTGTAGAGTTTCGTTCCGGCCGGCACCGTGATGTCGTTGCCATTATTGATCGAACCAAAATTGCCAAAGCGCACGTAGAACTGGAAGTTGTTGTCGGTCTCCGCTACTGTTGCGTCCTGACGTTGCAGTCGAATTACGTTGTAAGGAGCGCCCAGGAAATCCAACGTGTCCCCGGTCGCGTAAGGCAGAAGTACCTGCACCAGGTTTGAGAACTGTTGCAACTCCAACGCGCTCATTTGGTCAGAAAGGGTGTCAGTAATGGCGCGCGCTTTGCCGCCCGGAGACGTCTGACTGATGCCGGTGGCGACGAGAGCAGCCAGCAAGTCATTCGCATAAACACTTGAAGATTTTGGGGATTGAATCATTAGATTTTTTCGTTAACTGACTGTCACTGCATCGGAATTGGTGGAGACCGTCGCTTGAGCGATCAGAGATTGGTTCAGGTAAACCATGACGGTGATTTCGTCGTCAAGTGCCAGGGTATTCACATCGAAAGTGCCTGAGGGTAAGAAGTTCGTCGTGAGCGAGGACAACACGCGCTTGCGAAGCGCGATCTCGGTTTCGTTGGAGTTGGCGTACCCGAGTGACTGCTTCAAGCCGGCCCCGATGCCGGGGTAAAGTTTCCAGGCATTGATGGCCGCCTTAAGCCGGGAACGCACCATGTCGGCATACGATTCAATGGAATCGGATGTCAAACAGATGTCGCCCGTACCATCCAGCATGATGCCGCCTTGTGAGGACCAACGAAAATCAACTGGCATGATTAAATTCCTAGTGAAGATTCCAGACCGCTCAACATCCCGCTAATATTGGAACTTCCTTCCAGCAACTTCGGAGTGGACTTGACGAGGACCGGAACTGGTGTCGGTGTCGTAGATGGGATGGTTGACAACACCAGGGGGTTCAACCGGAAATATCCTCCCCCAAACGACAACTGATCGGGCATTGCCGAGAATGAGATCGGACCTCCCAACAGAACACCAAAGGTCGGATCAACAGTAATGACGTGCTTGCGATCCCCGACTAAGGAAATACCGTTTTCATCGAAGTAGGCGTAGGGCTGTCCGTTGCTTTCATCTCCGGCGTGAATGTATTTCGAAACCAAGGAGGTCGGATCTTGGTAGCCTTCGCGGTCGATAAAATCTTGGGGTAGATCTGCCATTTAAGCCCCTCGGGGATGATCGTCTTTCTTGGGTCGCGCCTGAACGGGAAAGAAACTATGCAACGTAAGCCTGGCCGCCATACCCTCGATCAGGATGTCGCACTGAGTCGCATCGATGTGTTGACCCTTGAAAGAGGCGACGGTGATCGTGTCGCCTTCTTCAAACCTACCCTTTTGGAAATAGGTTGCCAAAGTGTCCGCAGGAACGACCGGCAAAAGTGAACACTGGATGTAATCGGTGGAGTTGGCGATAAAAGATGGATCGGTGATGGGCGGAACTGAAAGATTCCCCTGGTCATCGAGCAGACCATGATTATCGAGCAGACGCGCGATCCAGACGTAAACCGAGCCACGACCATCGTCATAAACCGGGTTGACCAGCACTCCAGGTTGCGGAGTTGCGAATCCGTTGTATTCCAACCCAGTCAGGGTCAGATGCGCATATTGGGTGTAATCTGTGCCGTTCTGGATGGCGTCATTCTGGCGCTGGATATGCGCCATGCGGGGGCACGCCGGTTTGCCGTCTTTGTCCTGTACCGAACGTCGATTCTTACACGTTGAACATGGACTAACAATGGCCAGGAACGATGCCGCGGAGGTGCGGGAGTCCAGACCTTGTCCGGCCTGGCTGATCTGTTCTTTGGGTGGCACGGGGCTCCTAAGGGTGTGTAGTATAAGGCGCTAGGCGTTCAGGCCCGAGTTGGCCATAATATTCGCCACATATTGCTGTGTTTCCTTGATGTTGGGGATACAGGGAGCATGCTTCGGAATGAAAACATGCTTGCCGTTGTATCCACCGCCGGACACGTTGACCGGCCCCGCGTTGTAGGCCGCCAGTGCTAGATCCCACCGGCCGTAACGGTTGAACATCTGGCGAATGTACTTGGCGCCGCCGTTGATATTCGACTGCGGATCGGTAGGATCGACGCCCAACCCTTTGGCTGTCGCCGGCATGAGTTGTAGTGCCCCAAGGGCGCCCTTCGAGCTGGTCACGATCTGACCATTACTGGTAGTCTGTTTCCCGCCGGATTCCTGACCGGCCATCGCTCGGAGGAGCGAATACGGCACGTCGTTGTTCTGGGCAGCCTGCTGAATCCACTGGTTGATCTGGGCAGGTAACGCTGACAAGCTCTTGCTCACCTGCGGGGTCGGGTTGGTTTTGCCCCCGAACCCACTTCCGGCACTGCTGGGCAACACGGTACCCGATGTGTCGATAACCACGGTCGGTTGACCGTAGGGGTAAAGACCCTTCTGGAGCATCCGGTAACTCTCGATGGTCGGTGCAATCTCTTCCTGGACTGCCTGGTTGAATTTTCCGAACGCGTAGGATGCCAGATCCACCACGCGATAACCCTCTAGGCCGCCGACCCATGGCTTTCCGAAACGCGACAGAGGCGCGAGTAATACCGGATTCAACGTCGTCTGCATGCCGGCCATGGCGCTGGCCATGAACATCAGGCCACCAGCCCCCAACGCAAGCGTGACCATTACAGGAGGCGCGGCGAGGATTGCAGCCGTTGCTCCGGCCGCGATCAGAAGACCACCTCCCCAGCCTCCAACGCCTTTACTTAGGCTGGTCATGTCGTTGTAGGCATCAGGAATTCCCTGAATCATGGCACCAGCAAGCATGGTCGACTGAAACAAAGCCCCCAGGATCGACGCCGAAGCCGCTTCGTTGATCATGACCATCGCACGCGGCCGGACAATCGTGACGGCACCCATATCCTGATCGATCGTATGAATGACGCTCTCGACTTCGACCGGTCCTACCATTCCGGTAGAAGGATCACTGATCAACAACACATCAAACTTCCGAATCTTAGGCATGAGCGTCAATAGGATCTCGCCACGGTACATGCGGCTGATTTCGTCTTTGAGAAAACTCTGTGCGTAACTCTGGAAGATCGGGTGCTTCGTGTTCGGGATGTTTTCTTTCGGGTTGATTACCTGACCGTTGACATCCACAACCCGGCGATGGTGTGAGGGAATCATGGCATTGGCCACGACTGTCGTACCGCACAGGGAAATCGTATTATTGATCTTGGAGTTGACTGTGATTCCGTTATGAATGATCGTGTTGTGGTCAACGAAATGGTACTGACGAACTGCTTTAACGCGCGCGGCAGGATTTCCAGTCAACGCCGAGTTGGGATCACTGATGAAACCGATCGTCTTTCGCATGTCTTTGAGAAGACCATCGAAAGCATCTACAGACGCCCGCACGTTACCCTGGAACCATCCAAGAAAAGAGCGAGCAAGAGCTGCTTTAGGACCGCTATTCAAATCTCCGACGATCTCCTGTAACTTGGCTTCCGCGAATACTGGATTGTTGTCCATCTGTGCTGCAACATCTTCGGCAGAAGGAACAGAGACATCTCCAGTGTTCGCACCTGAACCTATATATTCGGTATAGGCGGCCAGAAAGCGCGCGCGGCCGCCGCCGGACACCCACCAGGTCATAAAGGCATTTTGATCTTGCGGGACAAGAGGAGGAGTGGTCTCGTTGAATCCCTTCGCGCGAGAGTAGTACCAGTCTAAAGGATGCGCAAACACCAACGTAGCGTCAGCCTGATACGGAAAACCGTAAGGCTTTACGTCCAAGATGTATTCCGGATAACGTCGACTGACGTCCTTGATGATCTGCCAGGGAGTCAGGTTCGTGCTGTTCGGGATGTGATATTCAGGAGGTGTCGAAAGTACCATCGCCGGAGTTTCGAAATCAAAACTGCGCTTCATGATTCCAGCCTGAAACGACCCATCCCAATTCACGATATGGTTGATCAGGATGTTTTCGTCCCGGCGATCGTTTAGCGTGCGCACCAGGGCGCCAAGTTCTGAGTTGTCGCTCATCCAACTACCGACTAATCCGGCCCACGTAAAGCCCTTTAGATAGGCATCCGTGATCTGGGCCACCTGCCAGTGACCGAAATGCTTTGCAGGAGAAGCCTTGAGAAGAGACGCGATGATCGAACCGGAATCCCCGGAGTCGCCGAAGATGCGGAGACCGCCATAGGCAGGGGCTTTCTGGAGACTGATGATATTCTTGATGTCCTGCCACGACGCCCCGAGGGAGACAGTGCAGACATCCGTTACCAGGTTAAGACCGTTCTTGAAGATCTCACCAACCATTCCGATTGGCGAGTAACCATCCGTATTGAGATCGTCCGGACACGGTTGTGTCAATTCAATCATGTAGCCCTGGGCTACGACATTGATAATCTCTTCGCCTTCGATCTCGGTGATGACTCCCTGAAATACAGGTTCCAACTTGTCGGGATTGTTGTCGAAACCCATTCGGATCTGGATCTTCGTCCCGGTCTGCAAGGCGAAGTATCGCAGCGGGACTTCTTTTGGCCTTCCGTTGGTATCGATACCTTCCTGACGGTTTTCACCTCCAAGTTGTTCCTGGGCAAGTACTGTGGTTTCGACTCCCGCCTGTCCGACCGTGGCGCTACCGTCCGACGACATAGCCTGTTTCGGCAGGAATTTATTGTAGTGTTGCTCCAGTTTTCCCAAGGTCGAACTGTCGAGCAACTTGTGGGAGAACATGCCTGTCAGGTTGGTCAGTGTTAGTTGTGCAGTCGCACCCCGATTGACATCGTCTTCAGTCTCGATGTGCAAGACACTGGCATAACTGTAGAAGTCATCGAAGCAGTAATAAATACCGGTCGAGTCTTCTTCCATCAGAAACAACTTGAACGTCGGATACGCCGCCTTGAGCGAGTATTCAGGAAGAGACGCGCGTGCGAGTAGACCAATCGGATTGCTATCCGTAATCGCCAACTGATCCTGATAGACAGAAGCGCCGGGAGTCGCGGCGTTGAAAGTCTTAAAAGGGGCAAAGAGGTCCGGAATTAGTTTCTTGAGATTTGCAGTCGCGTTGTTCTGCAACTCCAGACTGTAATCTTTGAAGTAGGATGCCGGGGAGAAATCTCCAACGGACGTCATTAGACCGCGAAGGCCGAGATCCCGATAGGCTCCATGCTGCGCATTGTTTGGTTGCTCTCCGGGTGTGCCGCTGTTTACATCATCAAATGACTTCTTGAGACCAGGATTTGCCAGCATCTGCCGAAGTTCCGATTGGAACTTTGGATCGCTGGAAAGCCGCAACTTAAACACGGCGTCATACAGAGCTTGCATGGCTGCGGTCATTGCCGCAGGATCGGACTCGATTTTTGCCTTCATGGCGTCGAGTGCTGCCGATGATTTGACGTCTACATACGTCTGGTCCGCGCCGATACCCGCAGCTTCCGCTGTTCCGGTCGGATTGAAATTACTCGAAGACCTGGCGAATCTCGTAATCAGGAAGTACTCAACGAACGAAAAACTCCCACTGCTGGCGCGATCTCTAAGATACGGAAATTGAGATTGAAGATTCTCGGAAGCAGTCGCCAACACTTTCTTATCTGCATCGGTCAATGGCGCGGGCATTGCAACCATCCCGGCAATCTGAGGTGCGACCCCTGGATTGCTGGTGAGATAGTTGGACATCCAGGTCTGATCGGCAGCGGCGCGCGCTTGCTGGAAGTCATAAACGCTCCGGATCGCATCTTGCGATTGGGAGTCCATGGTCTTAAAGTTGTCAGTGGAAAAGACTTTGTTGAATTGGTCGCTATATCCAGCCAACGGGCCTTTCACCATGTAGGGTTCGAGATTCTCGAAGATGTTCTCGTACTGAGACGCGACAATCTGGGCTTGCTGTAGATCCGTTGATTCCTCGACGTTTTGGAACGTGAAATTAGATTTCATCAGTCCGTAAATTCCGAACATATTGAGGATCTGATTCGAGACGGTGACGGCCTGCATACGATGGATACTGGACACGGAACGCCACTCGGTACGCATCAACAAATACTGTTCTTCCAGGGACGAGAACATATCTGCGATTGCGTGAAGACCATTGGGATTATCGGCAGTTCCGTAACCCTTCTGTTGCAGGGCAATCGACACTTGGGTGCTGGCCGGTCCTAGATGTTGCGCGGTGGGATACTGGTAACTGGCAAGCGGAATCGATGGAATGTTATTGGTGAAGACCAGAGCAATCTGCTGAACGAAACAATCCAAATCATTATGATTTGTTTCGTTGTCCGTCAACAGGACCGAGCGCCGGTTGAACCTGAACGTCACCGCGTCATTATTGCCCTTCGATGTAAAGTGATCGACCTCCAGATCCTTCAAGGGGAAACCGTCGACCATTACAGTTGGGTCTACATCGCCGGGGGCTCCAGTCTGGGCATAATATTGACGCCAGGACATCTCCAACGTACCTGGATCTTGCTCCATCCAGTTATCAGGTGGTGGTTCATCTTTCGCAGTGCGATTGAAGGGTGTGTCGAGGTTCTCCTGTTTCCAGAGATCGATGTACGTCTGGAAAGCATCGCAACTGTCGGCGTCTCCGGTAAGACCTAGATAGGCAAAGTCTTTGCTGTAGGGCAGATAATTAAAGAGGCTCATCTGCAATGAACAGTCCAGACCATCCGTTATATCCTGCGACGTCAGGATCGTAAGTTGACGCAGCGCGAAAGCCAGCCGCATCGACTTGACGCCGGCATCCTTCTCAGCGAGCAGGTTACGAAGATCCGCATTTTCGACTTCGACGAAGGGAGCTGCCTTCAACATCGCCAGGATTGAACGCACATCGTCCCACTGAGACCAGTCGATACCCCGATTGGCATCGATGTTCAACAGAGCTTTCCAGCGAATTGTGACGTCCCATCGGGAATGCCCTGTCTTGATCTCGTAGGCGTACTTCGTGCGCAGCGGCATGATCTCGTCCTTTTGGGACGGATTATTGACGCTGATTCCCTCGGGTGGGATCTGAAGCGAGACAAATCCTACACGGAAATGGCCCGGAGTCTTGCGATCTGTATTATCTGCAACAAGATAGCTCATTTAGTTTTCATCGCGGGTATCCCGCATCTTCTGGCGAAAGCGCAAGCTGCGCAGGTTGGTTTTGTCGCGGTTGACTACGGTAATGTTGGCGCGGCCGTCGCCGGACATCCGGGCAAGCATCTTCGCGCGTTCGACGGCATCCTGTTGGTTATCGCCACGGACTTGAACGTCGATGTTGGTCTGTGACTTTACGGGTGTCACGTACGTCGACCGGGGAGATGGAGCTTCCTGGGATATCCGGGGCGGTCTCGATGGCGAACGAGATCCCGTGACAGGTTCACCCGGAATATGATCCTGAGCGCCAGCAGCGACCTCTGGACGTAGTTTATTCGCGCTCTGCCGCTTACCAAAGGAAGCCTTGGAGGTCATCACGCCGGCCAGGGCGGCAACACCCAAACCCAGACCCATGACCTGCGCCGCGCCACCCAGACCCATATTCTTGAACGAACGACCGACCTCTGAGAGTGTCTCCCGTGCAGATCCCGCGGCGTTCTTGATCCGTTCATTCCAAGAACCGGCCTGTTGCGCTGTCATGTTCGCCGCGCGCGACCCGCCGCGGCTGGCGCCCTGCATGTAAGGGACGTGATCTTCCAGGGCCTTGAACGCTTGATCCATCGTCGGCATAAACTTCGAGTTTTCCAGCATGTGATCTGAACCGGTCACCAACTGGTAGACCTTGTCTATGTCTTTGTTCATCCCACCAATGAATCGTTCTGAGATATCTTGGCCGTGGAGATTCCACCAGGCAACACCGGGCTTGAGTTTCCCCTCGGAGTTCGCCATATCCCGCCCGATCGCGACGAGATTCATCTCGGGAACCCACTCGGTTTCGTCCTGGAAGTTCTCCAACAGGGAACGCATGGTGCCGAACAACTTCTCGTGATCTTTGTCGTTCAGGTTGCTAGTCAATCGCAACGTCATATTGCGCGCCCATTGCAGATCGAACTTTCCCGATCCGTCTTTCTGGGCCGCGATTGGGGCTTGGCGCAACATCCACAACGCGGTCGAGAACGTACTCTTGCTGTGAATGTCTCTGGCGAATGCAGGGTTCTGTTCGAGCTGCATCGTCATGCGGGTAAGGACATTGGAGAAGCCGCCAACAGCCGCGCCGGTGGTGCGGGCTTTGAGGATTTCCAGTTCGTTTTCAGATTTGCCGATCAGACTCTTGAGGGGATTCTTTTCGTCCCACAACCGAGTCATGAAACTCTTGATACCTGGTTTTCGCAGGCGTCGAGAATCGTCTTCTATGCCAAACAAGGCCCGGTCGATTCGCAATTCCTGGTGCTGGAGACTGTTTTCGTTGGTGATCTGTTCGATCGCGCGCCCTTCACCTTCACTTCCATGGGTGAGAAAGTAAAGCCAACCGGTATCTTTGTCGTCGTCGGCGTGCAGGATATGACGGCCGCCTTCGTCGATACCGAAGATGTTTGTCCCTGTCAGGTTCTCGTCCATCTTTACGCTGACGAAAGGCATCGCAGAGACAGGGTGCCGGGTGATGGCGGCGTGCCGAGATTCACCCCTTAACATCGCGTCCCGGATCTCTTTGTCTTTGATCTTCATGACGGCATCTCGTCCGATGCCGACTTCGAACGGGTTGACGGTGCCATCACTCATTCGCAGAGAAGACGCACGCGTTTGAATGAATCCAGCCTGCGCCAGAGGATCAACAGCGTCAGCTCGCAACAGACCATCCTTGCCATACATCGCCTGTTTCATCTTGAAGAAGTAATCGTCAACCGCAGACTCCTGTTCATCCCCAGTCGCGCCGTGAATCTTTCGAATCGACTTCTCAAGTTCGGTCTGCGAATACTTGTCGAACTCGTATTGGTTGACCCTCCCCTTGAAAGCATCGTGACCCAGGACCGGAATGTAACGGCGTTTGGCGCCCTCGCCGAGATCCAGCGAATAGTTCTGATTGAACGCGGCTACCGATGGGTCGAAGATGGAACCCGCGCGCGCGCCGGCCGATCCTAGACTGTGGGTTCCTTGCGGGAATGCGTCGCCCAGGGTAACGGACGCCCCTAATGGTTTCGAGAAGTCGTTTCCCAGAACGTGTTCGAGAACCTGGCGAGCCTGGGCAGGATCGCCTTGGGGGTATTCGACCCTGGACATGATCTCTTTCAGGACCGAATGATGTCCTCGCATGTAGAGCTGGCTCGCCATGTCGAAGGTCAGTTTGGTCTCGCGCGGAAGATCGACTTGGGTGGTACTCCAGGCACGCATCGTCGCCGGCAGTCCAGTCTGGGTCACGTAATCGAGAAACCCGATACGATTGCTGCCTCTCGCCAGACCTTTTCCAAGAGCATTCGACTCGGCGATGTTGCTGGCCCTGCGGTAACTGGAAAACACGGAATCGCCATATCCGCCATGATCGCGGATATGTTCTCCGACGTTCTCCATGAAACCGTCTGACAGGTTAGCCAGATACTTGAGGCGCTTGCGTCTCTGATCGGCTGAAAGTTTACGAACGTAATCAGCCTGTTCCAGTAACGTGCCGTGTTCCCACATGAATCCAGCACCCGACATTTCATGCAGGTATTCGTTTTGCAGTTGGGTAAACCTTGCGGGATCGCCGACATCTTCGCGGATCTTGTCGATGCGCCGCATGGTGTCGCTGGCCGCTCCCAGAATGCCGGAAACGGGATCACTCTTATCGTGTGTGTAATGTCCGACGGCAATCATGTCTACGTCAGACGAGAGCAGGAATTGCTTCTTACCCCAACCATTCACGAATTCCGTTAATTCATTGAGGACATTGCGCGAGGCATCGAAGGTCTCGTCATCAACGGTATAAGCCAAACCCTTAATGCCGTTCACATCGACTTTTGTTCCCGTCTTAAAACCAAACTGCTCCCGGACTTTGACGGCGATCCTACCGTCTCCCAGGTGCTTAACACTTTCAATGAAGTTCTTCTCACCGGCCGCGGTGATCGCTTTGCCTTCCCGGCTGAATCCGAGAAGTTGGTTCTTGCTAAAGTGCTCGCTGCCAAATCGCAACAGGTCTTCTTTGTCCATGCGGAGGTGGTTGACGTAATAAGTGCTACTGCCCTCTAAACTAAGACCGTGCAGACCTCCCCGTGTCAGGAAGCCACCTTCACCGAGTCTGCCGAAGGCGCGCGCTGCATCGAGGTTCTTCTGGTTGCGCAGACTGCGTTGCATCGATTCCCATACACGCCGGGCTTCGATTTCAGACAGGGTGTTGTGTTCCATTAACTCGGTCACGAAATGCTGTTGAACTTCAGGTCGGTCGAGATCCGCGACCATTCCCGGCAGATCTCCGAGTACGTTCTTAAAGCCGCCGGAGACGGCGCCCACGCGCACTCCGGCTTCGGAGACAAACTTCTCTCCGTACAGTTCTTCGTAGGCTGTCGTATGAACAAACGGGTTGAGACTGTCTTTTACGTGGGATGTCTCATTGATACTGGTCAGACGGAACGGCTTGGAATGCGACCGGAATTCAGCCATCTGTTTCGAGGGGTCGATGACCCCACCGACGTGCAGCAACTCCAATCCCTTCAGGTCCATGACACCATTCGGGAAACTTCCTTCGGCAGATACCTTATTCAATCCTTTGTTCCAGAGGTTTTCGACCAGTCCGACGCGCTCTTGAGGATCTAACTTGCTGAACGTCGTGAATTTGTGATCGCCGTTTTTGGTCTCGAACTGTTCGAGAGAAGTCGGGATAGCTGTCTTCGACTTCATCAGAATAGCCAGGTCGTTCATCCCGGTATCGCCTTCATACTCACGAATGACCTGGAACTCATCGAGCGGATCAACGTCGCCAAAGTAGAACGCACGTTGCTTGTCGAGGTTCAACTTCTTCCAGTGTTCCACTATGTTTGTGCCTGTGATGTTTTCGGCCAGGAAGACATCACCGGCATACACGCCAGAACTGTTGTAGATGTTGCGGCCGACGCCTTCCTGGGCGTACTTACTACCCATCGAGACCTTCCCGGTTTTGGGATCGATGATGGGAATCTCAAACTCATGAGTTTTATTGCCGACGTCTTGTTTGAAGGTCACGGACAATACACGACCGATCTCGCCGCCGACCACGTCTTCGGAAACGAGTTGGACTTCCTTGAACTGTTTCAGGTTTCCCTTGAGCGCCTTGGCGACTTCCGGCCGCGCGGCGACTAGAGCATCCCAGGCCTTGCCGCCATCGTCGCTTAGACCTCGCATTCTGAGGTTCGCCGACAACTTCGCTTCCGACAGGATCGATCCGCCGGAGTCATAGATCTTTCCGGCTTTCGCCAGATTCGAGTTCAAGGTGTTCAGAAACTTCTCGTCCGAGGTGAATCTTTCCCAGCCTTTTTCTTTGCCTTGCAGGATTGCACTCATCTGGTCCGAGGAAAGACTCGGCATAATGTCGTGGATCTCAGCATTGGCCGCCTCCGCCGGGGTCATCGCAGCCAGGCGTGCATTATGAAACGCGTTCGCCAGCAGTTCTTCTTTTCCAGACAGTTTCGAGACTTCTTTGAACATCTTCGAGGCTTGTGTCTGGTGACGCGCGAAGTCGAATGGCTGATTCGCCCTGCGCTGGTAAAACTGACTGGCGGCGTTCTCCAATTCCGAGATGGTCCCGGCTGCACTGAGATCCGCCGGGCTCGGATTGAGGGGAGTCGGGGCAAATATGCTCTTGCCTCGTTTGGAGAAATTGAATAGCTTCCCCTGGTTCTTCTGGATTTCGTTGTAGATCTGGAATCCGGAGATCGCTCCGGCAGCCACGACAGGTGTGGTAATCAGCGAGGTCTTGAAATAACCACGATCGTCATTCTTGGCGAGGGCAGGTGCGAACATGGCGGTCGCGCCGACGCCGGCGGCCAGCCAGGGACGGGAAATGATCTGGCGCACGGCGCCGTTCATATTGTTGAACGCTGGCAGTTTCATGGTGTTATTGGACTTCAGGAAGGTCGGTTACCAAAGGAAGCGGTTAGTCGTCATCGTCGGATCGGTACTTCTCGGGATTACGTTTGGCGTCTTTGATGATCGCATCCGACTGGTCGGAATCCACAGTGACCTGGACGTTAGCATTGTCCTGTTTGGCAGGATGAGAAATGGCTCGGACCTTGGGATGTTTGTTCCGGCCGTTGACCATCATTTTTTCGACGGCGCTGCGAAGTTGTTCGGAAGAACGATCGTCTCCCGATGTCAATTCCCGCGCGGAACCATTGAGATACGGTTTCCGCCATAGAAGCGAAGCGCGATCATCGAAGATTGAGAAATCGTGCGCATCGTATCCTTCGTTCTGAATGATCTTGAGTTTCAGATCCTGATAGTCGATGTTCGGATCGAACACCTCTGACTTTTCATCGGGAAGTCGGAACCCTGTACGGGAAAAGAGACCTGCAATCTCTTTGCTGCGTTGGAAGTCGCCGTAATCGAGTTGAGTCTTGGCTTTCTTGTATTCGTCAAGACCTTCCTTGGTGAACAAGCGGCCGCCTTCGCCAAGTGTCGGGACTTCTTTGCCTTCAGCCTTAGCGATCGCTGCATCCTTGCTGACCCATTGCGTAGTCAGGGCGCGGACCATCTCGGGCGAGACGTCTTCCAGGATGCGCTTCCGTTTCTTGGAGTCGGTTTCGTGAATGAACGTGCGGAAGAAACCGGCTTCGTGATCGGAGAGAGTGCGGGTCAGGGCTTCGGGTTGCGAGAACTGGTTCGCCCCCACCGAGGTCCGTCTTGATTCATTAGTATAGCCAGACGTGACACCACGCAGGTAATGCAACGTGTCGGTCAAACTGACGAGATCACGGCGGAGCTGGACATCCTGGGGGATCGGACGTTTACCGGTGAGACGCCGGGTAATACCACGGGCGTACGGTTCCAGGAAATCATGAATCGGCCGATGCCAACGGCGCATCCTGGTGCCGTAGACCTCCTGTTCTTCATACTGCGCGATCGCGGTTCGGTTCTGCCAGAGCTTTGTGTTGTAGGGTTGCGGCACGTAACGCAGAGGATTGACGGCCGATTCATCCCCGGTAAAAGACAGACCTTCAGCATACTTGCCGACCAACTTGGCCAGACCGCCGTACATGGCCTTGGACTCCGCGCCACCCAGATCCGGTCGCTCGCGGGCGAGACCTTCGCGAATCAGGTCTCGGTTAATGTTGGAATCTTCCGTCTCGAAGACCGCGCGCGCCTGGGTATCATGCTCGGCCGCACCGCCGCGCACCGTGACCTTCAGGCTGGTGCCTGGAGCCAGTTTAGTTTGGATGAACTCTCCGAGGCGTTGCTGACGTGTATCCACGTCGCTTGCGACTTCGGATTCGGTCAGTTTATTGTTCTGTCCAAGCGCAATCGCCGACATGTCGGCGGTGCTCATTCCCAACGAACTGTACGTGAACTTACGACCGGGAAATTCGTTCAACTCGACAGCGTATTGATTGGCGGATTTGACGGTACCCTTGATGGTATCGGTCTTTTCCGAGAAACGCCGTTCACGGACCCGTGTGCCGGATTCCTTCTGTTGGCGCGCGCGCTCCATGACGCGCTCGTATTCGATCCTGGTCGCGGTATCCCGTTTGGCAAGCCCATGTACGACATCGCGATATTTAGCGAACGGCTTCGAGTACGGTGCCACGTCGGCGAGGATCTTAAATTTCTCCATCGCCGAATAATCTTCAGGATCGACACCTTTCAGATCAGGATGCAGTGCCGCATAACCTTCGCCGGGCAACCGCGCGAACCCCTCTGCGATCGAGGCGTAGGGATCTCCCTCATGGAAATTCACCATGTAATCCGAGCCAGGTATCCACGACGGCATCTTGTTCTGGAGAGGATTGACTTGCTTGATGTGCTTTTCCGGTTGGATGAAACGCCGCAGGGCTTCCGAATATCCGTAAGGCTCTACTTCATTGCCGCCCGGATTCGGACCAAGCATGGCTCCAGCCTCTTTCTCGTAATACCTGCGGGAAGAACTGGTCATCTGACGCGAGCCCTGCAAGAACGTCTGTTTGCCTTTGTTCTGATTCGGAAAAAAGTTGTCGTACAAAGCCTTGGCGGTGAAACCAGGCATGCCGATGAAATCGGCGAAGATCGTACCTTCCCGATTGGCGATGTTTTTAATTGAACTGAATTCTTCCCCGGGGCGCGGCGCCGGCAATCCGTCCGGGCCTTTGGGTTCTAACCTCTTTCCGTACAGTGCGTAGTCATCTCCCTGTTTCCATTCTTCTGTGTGCATGTACCGGATCGGTTTGAACAACTTCCCGACCGTTGCAGCCAGGATCGGGCCGACCAGGGGAACGTCGGAGAACGCGGGAGATGTCACCGGGTAAGGTCTGTCCTCCCAATGTCTCTTTTCCAGCCAATACGGATCTTTCAGGTACTTGATCGGATGCAGAATCGGGTTATGCGCCCACTTCTCGGCTTCACTGCCGTAGAGAGATACATCTTCGGCATGCGCCTTCATGCGCGGGAACCAATGCTGCTTGAAATACTTGATCCGACTGCCTTCCCAGGGTGTCGAACCCATATCCCACCAGCGACCCTGTTTGACCGGGATCAGATCTTCGCCACTGTAGATCCGTTTGCGCTCGGCCGCGGTCTTGCGGTCGCCCAACATCCCCGGAAGGAACGGAAGCATGGCGGCCAAGCCGATCACGCCGCCGATAGCAGCCGGTTTGGGAAGGGACTTGACGATGTTCGGAAGATTCTTGGCCCACTTATAGGCGCTGCCAACGGTCGGCAGATCGTTGCGGTTGACTCCGCGCAACACACTGGCGTAGTGAACCATGCCGCCCAGGAACAAACCGCCGGCGGGGAGAGCTAATGGCCCGAGTTGAGAACCTGGGACGTTGTTCGCGTGCCAATCGGTGACCGAACGGGCGAATGGAAGACGGTCGGTAAGTTCGGCATGAAAGACACGTGCCTTGATCGGGACATCGGCGAGAGTCTCGCTGGGTTTGTGACCCAACTTGTAATCGGCGTACTTGAGGGCTTGCCATCCCAGATAGACCGGAAGCGCGCGCTTCAACAACATCTGGTTGACGAGGCCGCCCTCGCCAACAAACGGAACGTTGAAGAGTTTGTTGTAAGAACCCTGTTTTAGACCAAGGCCCATCTGCGCCAGAAGATGCTGCGGGCGCTCGGCGAACTCGAAGGCAACGGTCGCGGCTTTGTTGTAGGCTGCTTTGGTTTTGTTCCAGAACCCGGAACCGTACTCTCCGAAGTAGGGTGAGAACCGCTGAATCTCCCCTTCGACCTCGGTCGCGAAACCGCCGCGCGCGCGCCGCGGATTCTGGATTCGCCGTAGGTGCTTCCACCAGCTTTCGCCGACGGCGCGTTGCGGTGTGAGATCGTGAAGTTCGGCGCCATACCGTTCAGCGGCCCCGGCCAGGGTAGATCCGAATTTACCTCCGGCAGTGAAGCGTACCCGGAAATTCTCATCACCTCGCAGGTGTAGGTACGGATCACCTTTTAACTTGCGCGAGAAAATCAGGCCTTCAGTCGCATGAGCGATATCGACCTTGCCACCCGACATACGGTGCAGGGTCGCGCCCAGCGGGGTAAGTTCTCCACCGCGGAACAACTGCGAGTGCGAGAATTTGACTTCATCGAGGACGTGTGAAGACGCCAGCTCGCCGAACCTGAAGGTCCGGAACATGACGTT
>Ga0182014_10001369_pt1 | contig 32653 bp, 30 predicted proteins | sample 612S2DmetaG_FD_120489 | JGI IMG/M metagenome (GOLD analysis project Ga0182014, IMG submission 120489) | Permafrost microbial communities from Stordalen Mire, Sweden - 612S2D metaG | ecosystem: Environmental > Terrestrial > Soil > Wetlands > Permafrost | place: Sweden: Stordalen | collected... | reverse complement strand
GTGCGGGCAGCGATCGACACCAACCATTATGAAACGGGCATAGTCGTGAGCGATGAAGAAATGGGCCGCGTCAATATGACCCCAGCAAAGTTTCACGGCGAGTGGAACTATGCCATTGAGCCCAATACGTAATTGCTCATGTTATTGTTGCGCGGTGCCTTAAGTGAGGTAATGGAATCGCCGGTGCCTCCAGAGCGCCGGCTTGTGGCCGGATCAAAGCGTTCGAATTGCTTGTGCGGGTGGGGTGTCGGCACTCCACCTTGTTTCCACGCCTGGATAGGTGTAAACCCACGAAATCCCGTCCGTTGGAGCCGACTTGAGGTCCTGGAATTCGGATTCAATAACAAGCCTCATCTTCCGCCCCCTGTTCGGCGATCCACTACCACTGCATCGTAGGACCATCGTAGGACCAACGAAGGACTAACGAAGGACCATGCGTGTTGAATGGGTGTAACTTGCGTATTGCTAAGCAGTTATCTTGGAAATGGTGGAACGGTCGTAAACGGCCATATTTGCGGCGATTTCCACTCTCTGAAGAGCCGCTCATCATTGCGGAGCCGAGACCATTTGTGGTTCAAACCCTAGGCTGGAGCATTATGCGTCAGAGGAGCTACCGCATTGCGGGGTCGCGGGTAGCGGCTTGACGAGGCGACGCCTCGGACTACTTCCCGATGCAAAACTGGCTGAAGATTATGTCGAGCAGGTCCTCAGTGGTGGTCTGGCCGACGATTTCGCCGACGGCATTGACGGCGAGGCGCAGATCCAGCGCGACGAGTTCGAGGGTCTGGTTCTCCTTCAAGGCGGTCAGCGTGCTGTGCGCGGCGGCGCGAGCGCGATTGAGAGCATCCTGATGGCGCGAGTTGATCATTACTTGCAGCATCTCGGCATGAATCTCGCCTGACCAGGCCAGCTCCTTTATGGCATCCTTTAGCGGCTCGATGCCCTGGCGGGTCAGGCAGCTCACGTCCACGACCGGCATCTTCAGGTCGGGCGGGAAATGGAGCTGCATTGGCAAATCCACTTTGTTGCGGACGAGGATGCGGTTTTTGGCCGAGAACTCGGCGAGATACTTCTCGTCCGCGTCGGTCAGCGGCTCGGCAGCATCAAAGACATGCAGGATGAACTCCGCCTCTTGCAGGGTCTGCCGGCTGCGACGGACGCCTTCGAGCTCAAGCTCGTCGCGCGCCTCGCGCAGGCCGGCGGTGTCGATGAACACGACGGGCAGGCCGCGGATGTTGGCGGTCTCGGCGATGGTGTCGCGGGTCGTGCCGGGAATGGCCGAGACGATGGCGCGGTCGTGGCCGAGGAGCTGGTTGAGCAGGCTCGACTTGCCGGCGTTCGGGCGGCCGATGATCGCGGCGCGGATGCCGCGGCGGAGGATTTGCCCCTCGCGGGCTGTGCGCAGCAATTCGTCCATAAAGGCGACACCGTTTTCGAGCCGGGAGATGAGCTGCTCCAGCCTGTCCGGTGCGATGTCCTCCTCGGGAAAGTCAATGTGCGCCTCGACGTGGGCCAGCGTCTCGAGCATTTCGTCGCGCAACTTGTTAATGCGCTGGGAGAGCTTGCCGGCGAGCTGTTCGTTGGCGGCGCGCAAGGCCAGCTCGGTGCGCGAATGGATCAAATCGGCGACGGCTTCGGCTTGCACCAGGTCAATTCGCCCATTGAGAAAGGCGCGGCGGGTGAATTCGCCGGGCTCCGCCAGCCGCGCGCCGTTCGCGAGCACGGTGTCCAGCACCAGCTTCGCCGCCAGAATTCCGCCGTGGCAGGTGATCTCGACCACATCTTCGCGCGTGAAGGTGCGCGGCGCGCGCATGATGGCGAGCAGGGCCTCATCCACGGTCTGCCCGTCGCGCACGACATGGCCGAAGTGGGTCGTGTGCGTCGCCGCGGCGGATGGCTTGACGGACGCTTTGCCGGCCGGAGCAAAAGACCGGTCGGCCACGGCCAATGCTTCCGGGCCCGAGATGCGGATGACGGCCAGCCCGCCCTCGCCGAGCGGCGTGGCAACCGCAGCTATGGTATCGTCCAGCATCCGCAGGATGTTAAGGCTTAAGCGTCGCCGTTGGCAAGCAGGCTGACAGCAGGCTGACGGCTTACGCGGCTAGCCACTAAAGACTTTGAAAAGCCAATGGGCTGAGGAATAGTTTCCACGATGACGCATAAGCCAGAATCCGCCGATGTAAGGTATTTGGGAATCGAAGGCGGGGGAACGCGCACCGTCGCGTTGCTGGTGAACGCTGGTGGAGAGACCCTGCGCCGGCTGGAGCGAGGGCCGGCCAATATGAAGTTGCTCACGGAGGCGCAGCTTACCCGGCAGTTTCGCTCGATTGCGTCCGCATTGCCGCTGCCGGACGCGGTAGGAATCGGGCTTTCCGGCGCTTGGGCGGAGGCGGATTTCAAGCTTATCAGGTCGGCCGCCGCGAAGGTCTGGCCGCGTGTCCCCTGCTACGCCACCAACGACTTGGAGACGGCCCTAATGGCTGCGACAGACGGCAAGAGCACCGCGCACATACCACAGGTTTTGATGGTGAGCGGCACCGGCTCGAGTTGCTATGCGAAGAACCGGCAGGGCAGGGGAGTCAAGGTCGGCGGCTGGGGTCACATGCTGGGCGACAAAGGCAGCGGCTACGACATTGGGCTGCGCGCACTCCAGGCGGTCATTGACGCTTACGACCAGGAGTCGGCCTGGCCTGATTTGGGCCGACGGCTGCTCCGCGCACTGTTACTGAACGAGCCGAACGATCTGATCGATTGGGCGCAAGCGGCCGACAAGAGGGCAATCGCCGGCTTGGCGGAGGAGGTGTTTGCCGCCTGGAGCCACAAGGACAGGATCGCCGCTGAAATCCTCGCCGGGGCAGCCAGGAGCTTGGCGCGCGACGCCGCCGGCTGCGCGCGCAGAGTGGCCAAGCGCGGAATCCCCGTCCAGTTCGTCTTGGCGGGGAGCATACTGTTTAAGCAACCGCGCTTCGCCGCGGAGGTAGGCCGCGAGCTGCGCAAGCTCTGGCCGACGGCGGGGGTCACACCACTCAAACGCGAGAGTGTGTGGGGAGCGGTCGAGCTGGCGAGAAGGGCGTTTAAGTCTAAAGTCCAAAGTCCAAAGTCTAGAGTCGCGGAGCAGAATACGGCGGGGTTAGGGGTGCGGTCGATTAGGCGGTCGCCCACTGAGGAGCGAAATCCCCGATCAATGCATTTAGACAAGCTGCCGCTGCGGGATGCGGTTGCGCTGATGTTAAAGGAGGACGCCGGCATTACGAGGGAATTGCTGGCCGAGCGGCGCGGCATCGAGCGGGTGATCAAGGCGGTGGCGCGGGCGTTTCGGCATGGAGGAAGGCTGTTCTACGTCGGCGCGGGCACGAGCGGGCGGTTGGGCGTGCTGGACGCCAGCGAGTGCCCGCCTACCTTCGGCACCTCGCCTGACCTGGTGCAGGGAATCATTGCCGGCGGACAGAACGCGCTATGGCAATCCGTTGAGGGAGCTGAGGACGACGGGGATGCCGGCGCGTCCGCAATCAGGTTTCGCGGGCTAACCCGCCGGGACGTGGTGACCGGCATCGCGGCCAGCGGGACCACCCCGTTTGTCTGGGGCGCGCTGCGGGAAGCCAAACGGCGTGGTGCAACTACCGTGCTGGTGTGCTTTAACCCGTTTCTCAAGATTCCACGCATGCTGCGGCCAACTATTTTAATCGCGCCCAACCTCGGCCCCGAGTTGCTGACGGGATCGACGCGGCTGAAGGCTGGGACGGCGACGAAGCAGTTGTTGAATATGTTCACGACCATGGCCATGGTGCGGCTCGGCAAGGTGCGGAGCAACCTGATGATCGATTTGAACGCGGCGAACGTAAAGCTGCGCGACCGCGCGGTGCGCATTGTGCAAGAGTTGACCGGGGCGGATTACCGTGGTGCGCAGGGGGCGCTGGAGCGCGGCGGCTGGGTCATCAAAAGGGCAGTCGGGCGGCTACGTCAGAGATAATCACATCCAGTTTGGAGAATTTGCCACGGAGGTAGGCTTCCGTCACGAAGCGCACCAGGCCCGTGACCAACATCAGCACCAGCGCGCTCATGAAGAAGAGCCCGAAGGCAAGCGCTGGGTCGGGCTCCATCATTCGCGGCACCCCATGGTAGAGCGCGGCGATGGACAGGAGGATACCGGTGCACCAAATGACCCAGGGGTTTATGGCGCTGGAGGCGTCCAACATGCGCAACAGGAAGAACGGACTTAGACCGTAAGCCACGGCCGTAAACGCCTGGGTGTAGGTGTTGCGGCTACGGAAGGTTTCTCCAATTGCCTTGATGATCAAGGCGCCTGTGAAGATCACGATCAACGAGAGCAGGACTTGAGCGGTTTCGATGACTGCGGCCTCACGCACGGGAAACTTCTTGAGATGGAGGATCTCGCCTTGCGCCCTAATGAACCAGCCCATACTCTCGCCCTGCCACTTGCCCCAATGAACGAGCCCATACCCTTCGCACACCGCCACGAGCAGCAGCATCGGCAGCAGATAAACCGCCAGGATGTAAGCCATGCTTCGGCTGGCGCGGTGAATCCTTTCCCACGTGGCAATCGGTTCAAAGATCAAGAGCAACGCTTTAATCATCCAATGGAACTGTAGTCAGGGGGTTCCCAACTTGGCAACTCAATACCCGCATCGCGCAGTCTGATTCAGGGCCAGCCGGCGGGCGGCGATGTCCAATCGCCGGCGCAGCAGATTTATTTGCTTCCGTTGTCGCGCGGCCTGTGGTTAACTCGGGGAGATGAAAGTCAACCTTGGCATCTGGGACAAGCTGACCCCCGTGGTGATCTTTCTCGTGTTTGTCGCGGGCATCCTCCTGGTGGCCGTCTGGTATCTGCCGCTCATTAAGGAAAACGAACGGTACCGGAAGGATATCCTGCGACTGGATAATCTGGTCCAGAAGGAGGAGGAAACCGTCAAACAACTAAGGACCTCAATCGATACGTTGCGCTACGATCCTAAAGCGGTGGAACGGCTCGCCCGGGAAACCTTCGGCTACGCCAAGGCAGGAGAGACGGTCATTCGGTTTGAAGAGCCGCGGACCAATAGCGCCTCGCCGAGGTGAGCCGTTTGCTGAAGGTGCGAGCCGCCGCCCATGCCGGCCTTTTGGCCCCTCACGGCATCACCGCATCACTCCGTTGCCCCAGCTACGCGCTGCCTCAGCTAGACCGTCATAATCTCTTTGTCCTTGTGGACCAAGTGGGTGTCGAGCTTGGCGATGTATTCGTCCGTTAGCTTCTGGAGTTCTTTCTCGGCATGCTTGACCTCATCTTCGGTGGTGCCGCTGTCGTGGGTGTGCTTTTTCATTTGCTCCATCGCGTCGCGCCGCACGTGGCGAATCGCTACCCGGCCGTCTTCCGCCATCTTGCGGACGATCTTGACGAATTCCTGGCGGCGCTCCTCGCTGAGTTCGGGGAAGAACAGACGGATTGATTTGCCTTGGATGGATGGCGAGAGGCCCAGGTTGCTCTTGAGAATGGCCTTCTCGATCGGGTGCAGCGAATTGACGTCCCAGGGCTGGATAGTCAAGGTCCGCGGCTCGGGGGTGGTGATGCCGGCCAGCTCCCTTACGCGCATCTGCGAACCGTACACTTCCACAAGAAGGTTCTCGACTAGCGCCGGGGACGCTTTGCCGGTGCGGACGCCGGCAAATCCGCTCACCACAACCTGCTCGGTCTTGCTCATCTTGTCCTCCGCCTCAAGTAAAAAGTCGTCCAGTGACATAGGAGCAAAAAGTAGCAAACTCCGGCGCAACTGTATAGGGGCAACTTACAGCTCTGCCATCAGGCGCCGCTCGGCTTCCTGGTTCCCGAGTTTGTGGCGGACCCGCATCACGGCGACGCTCACCACCGGCGGGTATGCCTGGTCTGCTTTCATGCGCGGCTCGACGTATTCGATGATTTCGAAGAGCAGACGGTTGGCCGCCTGGTAGTCAAGGCCCGTGAGCCTCTGGATATAGCGGGTCGAGCGGTCGATAAGCTTCAGGTTGCTGGGTACCACCCAAATCATGTAATTGCCCATCACCCGCCCCAATCGCACCATGGTGCAGGTCGAGAGCGCATTGAGCAGCATCTTGAGGCCCGCGCGTGTTACACCGTCCAGCAGGAAGTCCGCGTTCGGGACCGGCGCCAGTGCTGCAACGCACTGAGGATTCCACTTGGCGAGGAAGTCGCGGATCTCCTTAAATGACTCCTTGCGCCCGACAAAGATCACTCCGATCCGGACGCCCGCTTTCTGGGCGGTTTCGAGATGCCGGCGATAAAACCCATCCGGCGACAGCAACGACGCTTTCTCAGTCTCGGAAACGATCCCCACCGCGCTGTCACCCTTGCCCAGCGGGCGGTACTTCAGGCCGTCCAGGCCCACCTTGAACCGCATCAGCTCCGCCGTGCTGATCTTGTGCACGATCTCATAGGTGCGCGCGACCTTGTCCTCGCTCACTAGGGCACGCACTTCCTGCTCGGTCCATTCCACGCACTTTGGTTGGCGCTTGATGATGCGCTCCCAAGCCTTCGGGGTATCCTCATAGGGCATGAAGAGGAACGACCACGACTCCGTTGCCGTCGTGTCGTCGAACTTGCGGAACGGCGGCGAGCAATAAGTCGGCGAGCGCTCCGTGGTATCCGTCAGCACATCGATCCCGAAGCGGTCCGCGAAGTAGTTGTTCTTGTGGCCAGACCGATAGACCGTCTCTTCGAGCGAAACGGCTTTGGCAAGCTGCGACCGAAGTTCTGGCGACACGAGGCTGCCGTGCATCTCCACGAGCTGCTTTAGAAACTCGGACGGGACGGAGGCCGAGTTCAGCGCGCAGGGGCCTTTTGGTTCCAGCTCCATCATCAAGTCCCGCAACACCATCTCCAAGACGGTTAGCATGACGCAAAGCTGGATGGTCGTGGCCTGCATGCGCGTCGAGCCGGTGATCGACATGGGGCCGGTCGTGAGGTTGATCTTCTCGATGCGCGGCTCCTGGATGACTTCGCGGCTGCGCTTAACGTGCTTGCAGAGAATATCATCGGGGTTGTTATAGACGAAATAGACCTTCGCGCCCTCCTCAAGCCCCTTCCACGCCGTGCCGATCACGAAGGACGTCTCACCGCCTTCGGTGATGGCAAACACGACGTCCCTGGCCGATACCCCCAGGTCCCCAATCTGCTTCTTGCCGAACTCCGTGAAGTCCTCGAAGCCTTCCACCGACTTGATGAGGGCGTAGTCGCCGCCCGCCATTACACTCAAGGCGCGGTTCTCGAATTCCTCGGGTGTTGGGGAGCAGGCCAGTCCCCGGGCGCGCTGCTGCTGCCAGAAATCGCGCCAGATGGACACCAGTTGGATGCTCAAACGGCCGGTGGAGCCGCAGCCCGTGAAGAACACCTTCCCGCCGTTCTTGAGGGCGCGCAGCACCGCCTCCTTGATGCCTTGCGCCCGGCCCGACTCAGCGAATTCCCTATACTTGCGGACATTGTCTCCGTCCGCCTCGAAGAGGAGGCCCAGCGCCGCGCTCACATCGCGCTTAGCGGTTTCGCTCAGATTCGCCGTGATCGGGTGGGAAGACTCGGTAGTCAGAACGCCCAGTTGGAACTGATCACTGATCTTGAGGAATTCGTCGGATCGCCGGTCGGATGTCATGCTCATAAGGCTCTAGCAGTTGTTGGATTCGCTATAAGTGCGGCGCAGATTGCCGTGCGCGCGAAGGTGGTCAAGCCAAACCAAGCGGCAAATCGGCCAATGCTATTTCTGCCAGGGCATTGTGGCTCGCCCCTTGCGGCGCTAGCACGCTCCGCATGAGTTCGACTTGGCCGGCCGTCCAATGGCCGAAGGCCCGATCCGCCATAGCCGCTGCCGCCTTGCCTAAAGCCTCCGCCTCCGGGCGTCTAATGGCTTTGATGCGGGCGAGTGTGACGTGGCCGGAGAATCGTTCCTCCTTTTGTTCGGATGTGAAGGCGCGGGTCGCGGCGTCCACCGCTTGTTGCAGCCGCGTCAACCGTTCCGCTTGATCTTGCACGCCGGCCCAGACGACTCGCGGATAGCGCAGGTCTGGGAAAAACCCCACCCGTTCCGCGCTCAAGTGCAGAACGCCGAACCCCCGACACGCGGCGCGAATCGCCTCTCCCAGCGCTTCAACCCTCGCCGTGTCCACGTGCCCAAGAAACTTCAGTGTCAGGTGGAACTGCTCGCGTCGGGTCCAGCGGATCCCGTGTTCCGGCAGCGCCCGGCGCAATTCCGCCTGAGCCTCTGCTATCTTCGCTTTGACCGCTTCCGATATCGCCACCGCGATGAAAAGTCGGAAGCGTCCGCTATCAACCATAGCCTACTCCCGTCAGGGAACCGGTTCCCCGCGCGCCGCGATGAGCAGGCGATACCACTCCTCGCGCGTTAGTTCCAGGTCGGCGGCTTTCGTGGCTTCGCGGATTCGGTCGGGATTAATGGTGCCGATAATGGGCTGGATTCTGGCCGGATGCTTCAACAGCCAAGCCAGCGCGACCACCGTGCGACTCACACCGCGCGCCCCGGCAATGGCGTCCAGCGCCGGCAGGAACAGCTCCGTCCGGTAAGTGCTCTGGGAGGGCAGCAGGCGGTTTGCGCCGCTGCCTATCAGACCTGCCGCCAGGGGGCTCCAGGCCATCGGCGTAATCCGGTCAATCAGGCACTGGTCAAGCGTGCCGTCGGTGAACGCATCCAGTTTGGCCAAACTGATTTCGACCTGATGCGCCACCAGCGGCATTGGACAAGCGGCCTGCAGCGCCGTCAATAGGGTTGGACGGAAGTTGCTGACACCGAAGAAGCGGACTTTGCCGGCCGTCTTGAGCTGTGAGAATGCCCGAGCCACCTCCTCAGGATCGGCCAGGTAATCAGGCCGGTGCAGAAGGTAGAGGTCAATGGTTTCGAGGCCAAGCCGCCTAAGCGACTGCTCGCAGGCGTCGATAAGATATGATGCCGAGAAATCGTAGCGCCCGGGAGAGTCCGGTTGCGGGTCGCCTCCAGGCCGGATGCCGCCTTTGGTCACGACTACGACTCGGTCACGCATCCCGGCGACTTCCTTGAGCACGTTGCCGAGTATGCGTTCCGCCTCGCCGCGGCAGTAAATATCGGCGTTATCGAACAGGGTGTAACCCGCTTCATACGCCGCGATGATCGCTAGTCGTCCGGCCGCGCGGCTTGCAGCGGTGACCTCCGCCGGGTCCCAAGTCCCCGCCACGCGCCAGCAACCATAGGCCAGCCGACTGCTTGATAGCGAACTCACGCCTAGTGGAATGGTCTGCATAGTCTTAGCCATCTGCGCCGGAGGTTAGAACCGCTCCCCGCCTGGCGCAAAGCGAAAATCATCAAGGTGGGGTCAACGGGGCGGTCCGTGCGCCCGATGATACCAGTTCGCAGACTCGGCATCGCCGCGGGGCAGCCAAGGAGAATTGCGGATGGCGGGCAGCGCGCGGCGCGTCCCGGCGCGGGTCGGGAACGGCGCCCGCAGGCATTCGGCCTACTCGGACAAGGTCAGGACGTTGGTTTGGCCGGTGCCCGCAAGGATGGCGCTTTCCTTGCTGATGGCCACAACCCGCAAGTCGCCCAGTTTGTCGCCGATGAAAAGCGTCTTGCCGCTGATCATGGCCGATGGCCGCCTGGGGCTGAAGATAATCGCTTGCAGCCGGAGCGGGGCCGGCGTGGGCGGCATGGGTGCCGTCATGGCCGGCGCATTGGTGGCTTCGCTTTCCTGGATGTCGGCAAGCGGTTCATAGGTGGGTGCGGATGCGGCATCCGGCGCGACGGTGGCCGCTGCGCCGCTCACGGGAGAAGGGGGAGAAGCCGGTTCCTGAACTGGAGCCGGTTGGGCTGCGAGGGCGGACGCCGGAGTTGTCGCCAGCGGAACCCGGGTCGTTCGCGCTTGAACCTCGGTTGGTGTGGCCGCGCCGCGGAGTCGGGTCCATTGCCAGACGACAAGGAGAGAGAGAAGGGCTACTGCGGTCAGAGCGACTGGCAGCAGCAGGCCGAGCCCGCGCCGCGCCCTCTGCAGCGCGGGTTCAACTGGCCGGAACGGGAGATCGCGTGACGTGGGAAGCGGAGCGTCCTTCTGCGCCTCTTTGGCGCGCCGCAATGCATCATTGATCAGGCTCATGCGTTGATATTTCCTTCCAGCTCGCGGACGGCCTGGCCGACCATCCGGAAATCAATCCGTTTCTGTTGCTGCACGTACCCCGCCAGGAGGGCTTTGTCGCAAACCGCGTTTACCAGCCGCGGAATGCCTTTGCTGTAATGATGCACCCGCCACAGGGCCGGCTGGGTGAAATACGGCGTCCCGTTCCCGCCGGAGACGTGGAGCCGATGCTGCACATACTGAATCACCTCCTGCCGTTTAAGCGGGTGCAGGTGGTAGCGGACGGTAATGCGCTGGCGCAGTTGTCGCAGACGCGGATTGTTCAGCCGGGCGCGCAACTCGGGTTGGCCAAATAAAATGATCTGCAACAACTTGCGATTGTCCGTCTCGATGTTCGAGAGCAAGCGGACTTGTTCGAGCAATTCGTCGGTCAGATCCTGCGCCTCGTCGATGATGAGCACCGTTTCCTTGCCGCGCTCGACCTGCTGGAGGAGGAACTGGTTAATGACCGCCAGCGTATCCAGCCGATCCAGGCCGTTTACCGGCAGGCCATATTCCTGGGCAATCGCCTTAACCAGTTCGCTGGCGTTCATGACTGGGTTCAGGATCAACGCCGTAGCGTAATGGTCGTCCAATTGCTCGAGCATCGCGCGGCAAAGCGTCGTCTTGCCCGCCCCGACCTCGCCGGTCATCTGAACAAAGCCCTTGCGCTCGCGAATTCCGTAGAGCAGGTGGTTGAACGCTTCCCGGTGCTTGGCACTGTAGAACAGGAACCGCGGGTTCGGCGTAATGTCAAACGGCGGCTCTGTTAGGCCATAGTATTCCAGGTACACGCTCTTCTGGCAGCACAAAGAATGCCTTGCTGCCGCCAAATGGAGAGTTCGGCCTGACTCGGGGCGCGACTGTCTCAAAGGAAGGCACGAGGAGACAGAAGGAACCTGTTTCGTGGTATGAACCGCGGTCTTCAGGTAAATCTCAGGGACAAGGCGTGCGGTTAGGGCTGCGGGATGAAATTGGCGACCGGCAGGGTGGCCTCCTGGAGGCGGCGCAGATCGGCCAAGTCGGCCGGGCTCTCGACCCGTTTCCGGTAGCGCTTGTGCTTGAATGGCTTGGGGCACCGCCATTTCCAGCTTTCGGCGTGCCCGTCCGCAAACGACAGCACCCCCGCCTGCCCGTGCCGATCCGCCGGCATATTGCCCCATCGGTCGTCGGGGACCGGCCACGTGAGGAAATGGGCGTCATCTATGCTGTCTTCGTTCTCATGCTCGACCCGATCCAGGAGTCGGGCGTGCTGCGCCATACCCCACTGGCGAACACCGACTCGTTCGGGGGGACCAAGCCATTGTTGTCATCCACGTAAAGCTGCCAGCAGGTCTGGAGCTGCTTCAGGTTAGGCGCGATGCAGACGGCCTCAAATTGTACTTGAGAATGCACCGGAGGGCGCTGAATCCATCGCGCCAGTTGGCCTTTTTTCCCTCGGTATATCCCCGGCCATAGTACGAAATCGGCACTTCGTAGATACGAACGCCTTTGATGCGGCTGACCTTGGCCGTGATCTCCGGCTCAAAGCCGAACCGATTCTCCTCGATATCGATCTCCTGAAGGATCTCCCTCAGGAACGCCTTGTAGCAGGTTTCCATGTCCGTCAGGTTCAAGTTGGTCAGCATATTCGAAAGCAAGGTCAGGAGATTGTTGCCGACCGAGTGCCAGAAATAAAGGACGCGGTGCGCGCCGCCGCCGGAGAAGCGCGAGCCGAAAACCACGTCTGCCTTGCCGGCCAGGATAGGTTTCAAGAGCAGGTAGTATTCGGCCGGATCGTATTCGAGGTCGGCGTCCTGGACGACGATGATGGGTGCCCGGGCCTGGGAAATGCCCCGGCGCAACGCCGCCCCCTTGCCAAGGTTGCGGTCCTGCCGCAGCAGGCGAAGGCGCGAATCCCTGAGGCCCTGCAACCGCAGCGAGGTCCCGTCAGTCGAAGCGTCATCGACGATGATTAATTCCTGCACCGGGGCTTGTTGTAGCACCAGTTGGGCGATCTCCCGCACAGTGGCCTGTTCGTTATACGCAGCCATCACCACCGTCACGCATGGCGCGATCACCGCGTTCGAGTCGACAGGACCCGGACGACCCCGATGCGTAATGGCGCATTCCACTGCTTCGTCGTTTCTGGGCTCCAACCTCGAAGGCGGCAGAGCTTCCGGCACGGCGGGCCCCGCGAGCATAACGCCGTAAGGAGGACGGTTACGGCCTTGAGGTTCGGTCTTCGGATTCATAAGCAGCGTCGTTCAAAACAACAGCGCCAGATAGAAGTCTGCCAGCCCAAGGAGAAGGGCGACCGCCACCACGAGGACAACGCCGCGCCCGATCCAGCCCGCTTCTTGCCAGAAGTGCCCGATCCCCAGGCCACAGAGGCACGAGAGCGGGATAAAGGCCTGTGCGTAAAAACGCATGTCCTGGTTGCAGGCATAGGCAAACTGAACGGCATACACGACGGCCAAGAGCGCCTGGCAGCCAGCCAACACAAGACAGGTGATCCAGACCGGCCTCAACTCGGCGCGAGGGGCCACCAGCGCGCCGGCTGCCAAAAGCAGCACCAGGCCCAGGCAGCCCCACCGCAGCAGCTCGGGCCAGTGGAACGTGTGCTCATGCATCCCGTATTCGCCGTAAACCAGGCTGGTGAGGAGGGCCGTAGGATACGACTGGCGCACCGGCTGGTCGTAGTACACAGCCCCGCCAAGAAAGGCGGCGAAGTCGAACGAGAGGAACCGGGAGCACGCCGGAGCATGTACGCGCAACTCATCCGGGAGCAGGCGGGCGTTTACGTACAGGGGGTTCCCGGTTTGGGCCAGCGTCCGCAGCGACCAGGCGAGCTCCCAAATAGCCGCCGGCAACGCGGTCAGGCAGGTGTGCCGAAGCGCCGGCCACCAGCCGGAACAGCGTAGTTCAGCCCAGAGCACCAGCGCCAAAGAACCGCCGGCAATGGCCAGCGACGATCCCTTGGTTGCCAGCGCCGCAGGCAGCAAGAAAGCCAGCCACCACAGCCAGCGCCGCGTGCCGGTGCGAATGAATTCCGCCGTCACGAACATCACGCCCGCGCCGAGCAGCGGCAGGAAAACGTCATTATTGATCCGGGCGGCGAGAAAGAGGTTGGCTGGCAGCACGGCCAGCAGACACAGAGCGCCGACCCTTTCGACCGCGTTTAGGTTAAGCTGGCGGAAGATTCGGACCGCCGCCAGGATTGCCGTCAGGTACAGCACCGTTGCCAGGTACTGCACGGGGCGGAACGGATCGTCAAACGGGAAGGCCGAAAACAAGGCGCGCCAAAGGGCTGCCGCCACGTAGTACAGCGGTGGCTGCCACGTTTCCCACCCTTGGAGCACGGGAGGGAGCGCCTTGTGTGTGGATAAGTACTCAATGTACTCACGATGCGCCCCCACGTCGTGCTGCCGCACCCAGGGTGTCGTGACGTGAAGGTACAAAAGCACCAGCAATCCAGCCAGCGCCACAGGAGAGGCTAGCCACGCCGCAGAGCAATATGCCGCTAACCGCCGCATTGTCATGTTGTCGTGCTACGTTCGCTCAAACAAGCTTTGCGGCTCATCGCGGATAAGTACAGTGGTCCTCAAGCCATTTTACATCCCTATCGGCCGACGAGGTATGCGAACCTGGCCGTGCGCGGCCAAGGGGGACAAGGGTGGTGGGTTCGAGCCAGCGATGGGTTTCAACATGGCCGTCGGCGAAGGAAATGCAGCCGGACTGGTTGTGGTAATCTGCCGGGTAATCAATGATCCAATAAGGGTTGGGAGTGCCCTTGCCATCGCGGCTGCCGGTGTTAGTCATGTCCACGCCAAAATAGCCATCGTTGATGCTGTCGCTGCGCTCGTCGAGGATGACGAATATCCAGTCCGGCTTGCGGATTTGCTGGCCTCTGCCGAAGATTTCCCAGGGACTCGAGCCGCCTTCCATGAAGGTGGGCACGCCGCCGATGCGGGTGGGGTTCATGCGGCAGTTCATGGACATGCTGCGGACGAAGCGGCTCTTGTCGCCCGGACACTTGTAAACGCCAGGGGAGCTAATGTATTCGGCGAAAGCGGATTGTCCGCGGTCTATTAGTAGGCTGGTGTTGGTGGCGTCAGAGGGCCGGCTCATAGTGCCGGCGACCCAGTTGGTGAAGACGCCTTTGCCGTCCTGGCCATCGGCGTTGCAGGGCAATTCGTCGTTGTTGTCGTGGGTGTACATCTGCCAGGCGGCGATCAGTTGGCGGAGGTTGCTCGTGCATGCGGCGCCCTGGGCGGCGGCCTTGCCGCGGTTCAGCGCCGGCAGCAACAGGGCCGCCAGGATGCCGATGACGGCAATCACCACAAGCAGTTCGAGTAGCGTGAAGCCGCGACGGTGGCGTTTCTGTTGATTGGCTGGCACTCCCTGCATATTGCTAGCCCGCCCAATAAAAGTTCACAAACCTGGTTACTGCCCAAAACTGCACCGCCGCCAGTAAAATCACATAATACCAGAACACCCAACGGCTATTGGTCGTGTCGAAAAGTCGCGCGAGGACCATGAACACCGGGAAACAAATCATGATATAGCGCCGGTAGGACATGAAATAGCTGGTCAGCGCCGGCACGATGCCGACGGGCAAGGTGTAGAAGAACCAGGTCTTGTTGAGGCGATAAATGAAGGGCAGCAGCACGAGCAAGAGGACAAAAAAGCCGCGGTCGAGGGCCGAGTCCATCATGCCATCGAGACTGGAGAAATGTACAAACGCATCGGTGAAGCCGGCGACGTTGAACATGTTTTTGATCGAGGGAGAATAGGGATAGGCTTTTTGCGCGTCGAAGCCCTCGAAAGCGTTGCCGGTGTTGGCCCACATTAAGGCGAAATAGGCGGCATATCCCACGACCGGGGTGGCGAGAAGGAGCCAGTATGCCAGCGGTTTTCTTTTTTGCCAGAGGTGCCAGGCCCAGGGGATGACGATAAACACGCCGATGGCCTTGGTCAGCGGCATCAGAAAACCCAGCACGCAGGGCCAGAAATAGCGCTCGCTCTCCAGTTCCCAGAAAAACGCCATGACCAGCAGCAGGTACAGCGATTCGGTATAGGGAAATGCAAAAAAAAGGGCGCCGGGAAAGGCCATCAGCAGGATAAGGGATTTGCCGCCCACGCTCGGGCCGCAGGCGCGGGCAATGACGCGGTAGAAGAGCCAGAACGCCGCGAGCGAGAGGCCGTTGGCCAACAGCAGCCCCGCGACTAAGGGCGAGCCGAACGTGAGACAACTCGCGGCGCGGATGGCTGCCGGCCAGAGCGGGTAAAAGGCGCAGGAATCCGATCCGGCCATGTAGCCGTCCGTGCTCAGGATGAGATAGTGCGCGCCATCCCACGTCGAGAAGCGGCTCGAAAGATCGGGGATCTTGGTCTGCGGCCAGCGAGCGTAAGCGTCGAGGAACTGGGCCAAGTTAAACGCGACGAACAACCCAACGGCGATAGCCACGGCCAGCACCGCCCTGTGTACCAAGACCGCCCGCCACACCGGGAAGTTGACGGAGCGTACCCCGCGCTCAAGTTCGCCAGCGCTTGCGGACGGAACGGGTTCCATAACTTTATGGCTTACACCGCCCAGCGAACCTTCCGCCAGCCGCCCGGCAGATGGACATTGAGGCGCGACACCGCTCCCGCGTGGGACATACGCCATTCGTTGACCCTGCCCCGGATCCAGTCCATAACACGCTTCGAGTATGAAGTTGTCCGAGGTGTTAAGTGAATTAAAAAATGAATTAGATAAGCCTTGCTCGGACGTGTCATATAGGCCAGCAAGTAAGTCAACCCTTCGGTTTAATCGTAACTTATGGATTCGCCATGTACATGCACTCGTCGCAGCCTAATTGTGATCTGCGTCTATCTGGGACGCCCCCTTCATAGAGGCCTCCACCGGTCTCCTGGCACCACGAGCCCGAGCGGCCCAACACAGCTCCCGGCCTCGTGGCGCCTCGGTCGGCAATTGCCACGGGGCCAAGGTTCTTAGCACGCCCCTGCGGGCAAGCAAGGCAGTTCGCCCCTGAAACACGCGCCTCGGGCCAAGGCCCTTTGCGAGAAGGAAACCCCTGCGGGCAGCGTGGCTTCTCGGACCAGACCACTGACCTACAGCGTAAGGGTGATTACTGTCAAGGGCCCCGTCCCTTGTGTCTGGACCATCCTATAAGACCCATCGGCATTGCAGGTCGGTGTCGTTATTGTCCAGTGACATGGGGTGGGAGATGTGCCCTCCAGGCAAACCCAATACGTGTTCCCATCCACGCAGTGTTGGTTAGCGTGATCACCATCGGAAGTCGTCGTCGGCAGGCCATAGTAATTCATCGTCCCCCACACGCTGCAATACGCGTAGTCGGAGCTCCAGGTAAAGCAATACGGACACGAAAGGGACCCGTAGGTCGTCGACCCTATGTAGCACCTTTCTGCGGGGTTTAGAGTTGCCCGGGTCGGTCCGTAGCCTGTCGCAGCGATCGATAATGCTGCCACAGCGATGATTAGTGCGCGTTGCAGAACTGATTTGATCATATATGTTAATTTATTGTTGGTTGTTAACTGTTACCGAATCATCCGGCGGTTTCCAGAGCCGCTGGACAAAGTGTTTAACTGGGGTGCATCAAAATGAGACCTCCCCGGAACGAGGTTAAGCGCATTGCGCCGAGGAGCCTCAAAATCCGCAAGTACTTGAGAAGCAACGAGGGCATTTTCAGGTGCATGGAAAAACGATGGTAATCCGGCTTAAGCCCCTCAGCGCCCGGGCGTTCGAGACCCAAGCCTCCTGGCCAGCCATGCGAGCGGGAGGAGAAACACGGCGGCTACGACAACGAATCGCGCGATATTAAGATGCCTCAAATGCTCATAGTGCTTGGCTGCCGCATCGCCGGCCTTCAGGTCCGTGCCTTGAAGTACAGTGCGCTGGTTTCTCGCGACGATGACCAAACTAAATGCGTTGGAATCACGAAAGTAGGGTTCCGGCGTGCAAAGGCGCGCGATGTCTTCGCTCGAGGTATATGACACACGTGAAAAGGTGATTTTCTGGTAAGGTCGAAACTGGGGGGCGGTGCACCGAAGCAGCGCGCTCGGGAAGCCCGGGGGAAGCGCGCCGGACGGATCATATTGGTATTCGGCACGATTGGCTCCGCACCTTAGGGCCACGGGAATTCCGTTCGTCGATTCCAGCACACCCGTCAAATTGGTCAGCCTCCTGCCTGACACGGTGATCTCGACATTATCTGCGAGCGAAGCCGTAAAGGTGTTGTTGCTCCACTGAAATGTGCCCGGCTTTAAAGCCTCGGGCGCGCCGAGCCCCAGGATCGAGTCGAGCAGCAGGCGGTCTCCAAACAACTGGCCCTCCAACACCTCATGCTTTTCGCGGCCTTGTCCCTCCGAGCGCGGGATTTTCGTAACCTGCGCACCCACAATTTCCCAGTCGAAATCGTCGTTCCGCCCGCGGAAGCCCTCGATCTGCGGCATGGTTGTGCTAGACAGCGACGAAGACAAATCCTCTCCCGCAGCATATTCCCGCAGGAAGAAGCTACGTCCATCCACGGCGGCCACATAATGACGAGTGGCGCCGGTGTCGGGATTAATCACCGTGAAATTCAGCGCGATCGGCGGTGGCGCCTGCCCCAGGAAGTCCTTAAATTTCGTGACGCACGCGGAGTCAGCGCCGAGCAGGAGCTTGGGAGCCGCACTCAGCAGGGCTAACATCACTGAGAGAAACGTCCAGGAGAATTGCCGCGAGTGTTGCATGGAGACTGTGTTTATTGATTGGAGGGTGAACATTGCTCGCCTTCAGAGGCTACAAGTGCCAGTGAGAGCGAGGCAAGAAACCGAGCTTGGGACTTTCGCACATGAGCACCGCGGAGCTGCCGACTATGAAGTAGGCGAGAACGCCTCTGAGAGCGATTTGGGCGAACTGCTGGGGGATCCCAATCGCCTCAGTCAACTCGCCGAGGCAGTGGCAGTAGCCGTGGTAGCCTACAAGCACCAGAGAGGCCCGATAGGCGGCAAAACAGCAGGCCAGCCACAACAAGAGCCTAGCCTTCGTTGATACTCTCTTTGCGAACAGGCAAACACAGGCCACCGCCGTTTCGGGCACAGCCACGCAGGGGAGGAGCACGCCGTAGGGTAGCGCAACGATTGGATCCTTCTCCCGGAGAATCGGATTGTCCCCAAAGCTGCTGAGCACTTTCGCAACCGCCGTAACTATGAGGATCGCCCCAGCCGACCAAAAGAACAACCCTTTCCAGCGGTCTCGTGTGCTCATAGCGCAAAGCAGATCCCGAGGCAGGCTCGGCGGGGCCCTTCGCCCACGGCGGGCAAACACAAGTCGCAATCCGGGCAGGTGTCAATCGTCGCTGTTGACGCAAATGCCGTTGTGTGTCTTTCGGTTTGTCTCCGTGTCGTTCTGAGAGCCCATGCCATAACAGTTGCGCCAATTCTACGCGGAAGCTGGCGGAGCATCGAGAGTGAACTTGGCCTAGGCTAGAGAGTAGGCTTGGCTGCCGAGGGAATTGTCATGCACGGCGTCGCACTTCGTCACCTCTTCCTCTTGACTTTCCTCTCTCTCTCTCTCTCTCTCTGCGCAGGCAGGCGTAGGGGCAGCCGGAGTTGCCGAAAAGCTTATGGAGGGCGTCTTCGAGCGTATGGACGCCGAGCTTCGGGTAGAGGTGGTTGGCATGGGTGTGCATGGTATTGGTCGCCCTGTTCAAGAGCAGAGCTGCGCCCTTTTCCCCACGGCCCTGGGCCATCGCCCACAGGACTCTGATCTCGGTGTGCGTGAGGCCGGTGCAGGACGGCGCCGGCTCGGACTGGCAGAGTGCGTCGAGGGAAGCTTCAACGGCGGCCGCAGGGAGGAAGCGCCCGCCCGCAGCCGCCCGCTGGATGGCGGTGAGCAGCTCGCCGCGGTTGAGTGGGAGCAGAAGAAAGGCCGAGGCGCCGGAGTAGAGCGCCGAAAAGCCCAGCGAAGCGTCAGCCTCCTCGGCGAGCAGAACGAACCGGGCCGAGCCGTCGGGCTTCTGCAGCCTGCGGGTCCATTCGATGCCGCAGGGCCCGGGCGACCGGAGGGCCGCGAGGAAGACGCGCACGCCGGCAGGGGCGGTTGGCACGTTGACCGACCCCGCCTCGTCGTTGGCAGGAAGAGCCAGGTCGAGAGCGCCAACCGCCTCGGCAAAGTCGGGGTAGGCATCGAAGCACCAGCGCTGGGCCGCGGCCACCTCGGCGATGAGGTTGCAGATGGTTCGGTCCTGGTGAACGAGCGTGACGCGAAGGGGAGGCGACTGGGGGCTCCGGAGGTGGCTACTTGAGGGAGGCGGAGGTCCGCCGCTGGCCGGGGTGTTGCGAAGGCATTTCTCACCTGCCGGTTGCGATCCGCAGCCTTCACCCGCCGTTTCGCTGCTTCTCATAAGCGCCCTTGTTTCTTGGCAGTCCGCCGTGCCGACACCATTTAGAGCGGAGAATCGGCGGTATGTCAACGCAGAAAAGTGACGTGACGGCAGGGTAAACCGTTGAAACGGTTGGCATCCGACGCGGCGCGCGTAGCACCCAACTGAAGTTGGGTGTTAATGAGAGCGGACTCGGTTTCGCGCTCGCTTGAATCGGCGGTGGGGGGCAGGCGCGGCCAGGGGAATGGCGCGCCGGGCGGCGATGGGAACGCGGAGGGCAGCGGGGGACCGCATTCGAGACGAGACGGCCCAGGCCTTTTGCCTGGGGGGTGTTCGATGGGATCTTCGAGGTTGGTTGTGGCGGGCGCGGCGCGTGGGGCAGGCGTGTTGCTGGCTAAGGGGTCCGGCACTGGTCCGGCAGCGGTCCGAGGTGGATCGCGAAATGCCCTTTGTTTGCAAGGGGTTTCTGGTCTTTTTTGTCTCCGGCGGTGTTTCGGCTGCGGGTGTGGCGTAGTCGCGTCGGATGGAATAATGCTGGCCGTTGAGCGGGCCGGACTGGCCCAGGCGGGGTCGGCTGCGCAGTTTGGATCCCGCCAGGATACAGGTCCGCCGCTCTTCCGGGGTCAAGGAATGGCTATACTTGCTGGAGGCGGCGCCGAACTTCGCTCGCCAGTAACGTTGCCTGGAGGTGCGGGGGTCTCGCGGTTTGACGTATAAGTGCCGCCACTGTTTTCCACGCCGCAGATACCAGACCCAGTCGCCGCAGCGGCCACTCTTGAGGCGGAGGTCGAAGCATTGACCCGAAGGGCCGAAATACGGGCAGCGGCGGCAGCGGTGGACGGGCCGTTTGGTATGCGGCTTTGCTGTCTTTGGCCCGCCTGCGTGGCCGAAGCCGGCGCTGCACCTGCGCCCTGGGGTACTCCGGCGCGGCGAAGGCCCGGCGGGCGCGACTGGCATGGTTGCTTTCATGAACGACCGCGTGACACTTGTTGGGACAGGCGGCAGCCCGGGTACTTTCTTGCTGGGCCGACATCGCTTTAACCCGGGCCTGCCGGCTAGCGTTTTTCTTGTATTATAACCTGCCTCGGATGGCAAGGGGTTTTCGCGGGAGACGGGTGCATGACACGGCCACCACGGCACAGGAGCGCTGGCTTGCGGACGGCGGCATGACGGATTCTGCCTTCCCGCCTACAGGAGCGCGTCAACAGCTCTCACCAGGACCACGGCTTCTTCCGGTGTGCCGATGGTGATGCGGAGATAGTCCCGGACCAACGGGTCGCTGAACCATCGCACCAGTATCCTCCGATTGCGCAACTTTTTGAGCCACGCCTGGGCGGAGTATTTCGGAGGGCGGACCAGGATGAAGTTGGTCTGGCTGGGAAAGACTCGGAAGCCGAGCGCCTCAAGCTCATGGCTGAGATGCTCGCGGGTGGCGATGATTTTGCGGAAGCTCGCGCGGTAGCGGGGCAGGTCAGCCAACGTCGCCAGCGCCGCGACCTGGCCCAGGCCATTGACGTTGTAGCTGTCGCGGATCTTGTGGAGCGCCGCGATGAGTTCCGGGTGGCCGACACAATACCCGATCCGCTGGAAGCAAAGCGAATAGGCCTTCGAGAACGTCCGTGCGACCAGCACGTGCGGGTATTTCAGCGCGAGCCTCATGGCGTTCTCCCTGGCAAAATCCACATACGCCTCGTCCAGAAGCACGACGCCCTGCTGAGCGCGGCAAAGCTCCTCCAACTCTGCGGTGCGGTAGCCGCGGCCACTGGGCGCGTTCGGCGTGGTCACGAAAGTCAAGGCCGCTCGAAAGTCCCATTGCCGGGCGCGCTTCAGTTCGGCCAGGGAGGGGAGTGTGAAGTCAGCACTCAGTGGGACGGCGTTTCGTGCCGCCCCGTGGATGTCCGCCAGTACGGGGTAAAGCGAGTAGCTGGGAGTAAAGAACTGGACGATGGATTTGCTGTAAAATGGGGCAGGCGTCCTGCCACCCCGGGACAGTCGGGATGTCTGTCCCACCTTCGGCTCCGCAAAGGCCCGCACCGCCATCGCTAGCAGCTCATCCGAGCCGTTACCCACTATGATGTTCTCGGGCTTACAATCATGAAGCCGCGCCAGCCTGTCGCGCAGCAATTGGGCCGTCGGATTGGGATAAAGCCGCAGCCGTCCATCCACCGCCGCCCGCGTCGCCTCCAGGACCCTGGGCGAAGGCGGATACGGGTTCTCGTTCGTGTTAAGTTTGATCAGGCCCTTGATCTTCGGCTGCTCACCGGGGACATAAGGCGTCAAGCCGCGAACGATCGGGCGGATCAGCGTTTGAATATGGCGCGATGACATCAGTGGCATTGTCGGGGAAAAGCTGGGCTATCGTGGATTGGTGAACCGGCCCGCCCGGGCCAGGTTGTCGGGCAAGCTATTCACCCGCCCGGATTTCCGCACTCCTCCCGTGCGCGCTGAGCCCCTCCACTTCGGCAAACTTCCGCACAGCGGAGAGTGCTTTCCTAAGCGAAGCGCGGTTGTAATCCACCACGCTGGTCCGCCGCTGGAACTGGTCGATGGTCAGGCCAGCAAACGAGGCGCCCGCGCCGCCGGTCGGCAACGTGTGGTTCGGGCCGGCCACATAATCTCCCAGCACCGTCGGTGAGTACGGGCCGAGGAAGATTGCGCCCGCCGTGACGATGCGGCGGTTCACCTCGCCGGCCTTGCGCGTCATTACCTCGCAATGCTCGGGCGCGAGCTGGTTCGCGATGGCCACGCCTGCTTCGAGCGTCTTGACCTGGATCAGCCAGCCGTTGCGGTCGAGGACCTGCTTGATGAGTTCCCGCCGTGGCAGTTTCGCCTGTTGGCGCGCGATTTCCTTCTCGACCGCTTTGAGCAGCTTGGCGGAAGTCGTTACCAGCCAGACCCGCTCATGCCCGGTGCCGTGCTCGGCTTGCGCCAGCATATCTGCCGCAATGAACTTCGGATTGGCCGTGTCGTCCGCCAGAACAAGCAGCTCGCTGGGGCCGGGGAGCAGGTCAATGGCGACGTGGCCGACTACCAGCCGTTTGGCGGTCACCACGTAGGCATTGCCGGGGCCGAAAATCTTCTGCACGCGGTTGATCGTAGCCGTTCCATAGGCCATAGCCGCGATAGCCTGGGCGCCGCCGACCCGATAAACCTCCGTCGCGCCCGCCGTGCGCGCCGCAAAAAGTACCGCGGGGTTGATGCTGCCGTCTTTGCCGCACGGTGTGCAAACGACGATCTCTGGACAGCCCGCCACCTTGGCCAATGTGATCGTCATTAACGCAGTCGAAACGAGCGGTGCCGTGCCGCCGGGAATGTAGATGCCGACACGCTGGAACGGATCAAACTTCTCGCCTACGACAGCACCGTGCGAGTTGCGGGTCTGCCAATTCTTGCGTCGGGACTTCCTCGCGAACGCTGCGATATTGCCCCCCGCCTCGGCCAGTGCTGTGCGCAGCGAATTGTCCGCTTTGAGCGAAGCGGTCAAGAATTCAGCTTGGGTGACCGATATTTGATCCGCGGTAAGTCTGGCCCCATCGAACCGTTCCGTCAGCTCCAGCAACGCCGCATCGCCCCGCGCCCGCACGTCATCGAGGATGGCGCGCGTCCGCTGCTCGATGACCGGGTCGAACAGGCTGGACGCGGCGGCCAAAGCGCTCAGGCGCTTGGAGAAGCCGGCGTCGGTGTGGCGGACGATATTCATGGGCGAGGAAGCTAGAGTATGCACTAAACGAAGTCAAAATTGGAGTCTCTGGAGTCTCGGGGCGTTGCGGGCGCTTCATCACACCGCCGCCAAAGCTATTGCTAACCAAAAGGAACGGACCGCGAGCCGTCCTCGCAGCTCCTCCGAATCCACAAGCACGTTGGATTCAATAGGGGGCGTCCGGTCGCGCTCGTGGCGGCTGTGAGCCGGAGACGGCTCACGGTCCGGCTGTGTCGCGAAGATCCGCCCGTTTGTTGCGGCGCTGCCGCGTTTCCGTTACAATCCGTACATGCGGAACCACATCATTGTTGCTTTAGATGTACCGTCGGCTGACGCGGCGCTGAAGCTAGTGGAGCAGCTCACCCCGGTTTGCGGTGGGTTCAAAGTGGGCAGCGAACTGTTCACCAGTGCTGGGCCGGACATTGTGCGGCGGATTCGCGGGCTGGGTGCGCCGGTGTTTCTGGACCTCAAGTTCCACGATATACCCAACACGGTCGCCAAGGCCGTGGCCGCGGCGGTGAAACTCGATGTTCAAATGCTCACTGTCCATGCGAGCGGCGGAATGGAGATGCTCAAGGCCGCCGAGCAAGTCGCCCAGGAGAGCGCGTGGCAATTGGGCCATACGCCCCCGCTCGTGCTCGCCGTGACTGTCTTGACCAGTTTGGATACCAACGCACTCAGTCAGATCGGCCTCGACCCCAACGTCAGCCGCCAGGTGCGGCGCTTGGCCAATATGGCTAACCAGGCGGGGCTCCGTGGCTTGGTCTGTTCGCCTCGGGAAGTGGCCGAAGTGCGCCAGATGGTGCCCGCCAGCACGCAACTGGTAATACCCGGAATCCGCGCCCAATCGGCTCCTGCCGATGACCAGAAGCGGACGCTCACCTCGCGGGAAGCGCTGGCTCTGGGCGCTAATTGGCTGGTTATTGGCCGCCCGATTTGCGCCGCCGCAGACCCGCGCGCCGCCGCGGAGCAGATTCTCAAAGAGATTGCCGAATAGGCCGGGAACCGCTACCGTCGCTTGTAATACGATGACTATGAGAACACCAACCCACATCAAGCCTTGCCTCCATCGCCTACTCCTGATCGTTGCAGCCGTCCTGGCTCTTGCTCCGGCCTTTAGTTTTGGCGCCGACAAGACCCATCAGCTCTTCAACGGGAAGGACCTCGCCGGTTGGCGCGCGCCGACTGGCACCTGGACGGTCGTCAAGGGAGTCTCGCTGGATTCTGCTAACCCGGAGCATTTCGTAATCGCCCCCGGTCAGGGCGTGCTGTTAAACAGCGCCAGCAGCCACACCGTTGATCTCATCACAGAGGCCGAGTTCGGCGACATGGAAGCCCATGTCGAGTTTTGCATTACCCGGCATTCCAACTCCGGAGTATATCTGATGGGCCGCTACGAAATCCAGGTTTATGACAGTTACGGAGTAGAGAAGGACCAGTATCCGGGCATCGAATGCGGCGGCATTTACCCGCGATGGATCAATGAGAAGGACGTCGAGGGCCATTCCCCGCGCGTCAACGCCAGCAAGCCGCCCGGCCAATGGCAGACGTTCGACATCACCTTCCGGGCGCCACGATTTGACGCCAGCGGCAAGAAGATCGCCAACGCCAAGGTCGTCAAGATCATGCACAACGGCAAAGTCATCCACGAAAACGTCGAGCTTAATGGTCCCACTCGCGGCCCAATGGCTGAGGATGAAAAGCCGACCGGCCCAATCCGGCTCCAAGGCGACCACGGACCAGTGGCGTATCGGAACCTGCGGGTGAAATCGATTGATCTGAAGTAGCTTGGCTAGAGCGCTGGTTTGGCTATTGCGTTGATCGGTCCTTCTCATTAGCCCGGTGGAGGGACGCGGTCGCGGGGTCTGAACTGTTTCAACAGTTTGCTGCCCTGTGCGAGAAGCCGGTGAAACGGCTCGACCTTCATCGCCTCGCCTATTACCGGGCTGAAGCCACGGTGTTAATGAGATGGCTTGCTGAAGTTCGACAAATTGAGCCTGTGATGTTGGAGCGGTTAAGTGAATTAACTGCGGAACGCAACGATGAGATATTATGCGAAACGACCCTATTAAAGTTTCCCGCCGGGAAATGATTCGGCAGTCGGTCCAGACAACGGCCTGGCTGGCGCTCGCCTCCAATTGCGCCCCGTTGTTCGCGGCGGCGGATAAGCGCCGCTTCAGGCTCGGCGCGTGCGATTGGTCCATCGGCAAGATGGGTGACCCGGGGGCCTTTGAGGTTGCCAAAGAAATCGGCCTCGACGGTGTGATGGTGAGCCTCGGCACCTTGGCGGACGACATGCGCCTGCGCAAGCCGGAGGTGCAGCAGCAATTCAAAGAGGCAGCGAAGAAGGCCGGTCTTCAAGTCGCCTCCCTGGCCATCGGCGAACTCAACAGCATCCCATACAAGAGCGACCCTCGCACCGTGCAATGGGTGAGCGACAGCATTGACGTCTGCAAAGCCTTCGGCGTACGCGTGGTGCTCCTGGCCTTCTTCGGCGACGACGATTTGCGGGACGATAAGGCGGGTGTGGATGAAGTCGTGCGCCGGCTCAAAGCGGTCGCGCCGAAGGCGGAGAGGGCGGGCGTCATTCTCGGCATCGAAAGCTGGCTCAGCGCCGACCAACACCTTGAGATTCTGGAGCGCGTGGGTTCGCGGTCAGTGCAGGTCTATTATGATGTCTGCAACTCGAACGACCGGGGCTACGACATCTACCAGGAGATTCGGAAGCTGGGCAAGCGCATCTGTGAGTTCCATGCGAAGGAGAACGGCTCGTTGCTCGGCCAGGGCAAGGTGGATTTCCACAAAGTGCGCGCCGCCCTGGACGACATTGGCTACCGCGGCTGGTTGCAAATCGAAGGCGCCGTGCCGGACGGCAAGCCAATGCTCGAAAGCTACCAGGCCAACTGCAAGTTCATGCGTGGAATCCTGGCGTAAGACACACTGTCCTACTCCGGCAGCTCGATGATCTCCGCGATAAGCGGCTCTCCAACAGGAGGTTGAGCAGAGATGTCAAAGGCAGCTTGTAGCCGTGCGCATGCGGTTTTAGCCTGAGCACGGTCACTGGCGTGTACGCGCGCCAGCACGCCTCCAGCCTGGACCTCTTCACCGGGCTTGGCGATGGCATCCACGCCGACATCGTAGTTGATGCCCGACTCCTTGGTGAACCGGCCCCCGCCCAGGTCGCGAACGATCTCGCCGAGGATGCGGGCGTCGCAGCGCGACACATAGCCCGAGGCCAGTGCTTTCAGTTCGACCACGACTGGGGCAGTGTGGTCCAGAGCGAGCTTCCGTTTGAAGGCAGCCAGGTCGGCGCCCTGGGCCGCTAGCATTTCGTCCCATTTCTCGCGCGGCTTGCCGGAGGCCAGGCAGTCCTCGGCCTGCGGGCGCGCGACGTCGAACATCTTGGCCTTCCCCGTTTGGACCAGCAGATTTGCGGCGCAGGCCAGCACAAGATCGCGGAGGTCATCAGGCCCCCGGCCCTCCAAACAGAGCACCGACTCTTTGACTTCCAGCCAGTTGCCGGCGGCGCGGCCCAGAGGCGTCTGCATATTCGTGAGCAGGGCGCGAGTGTTGACACCGCATTCGTTGCTAAGCGCAACGAGCGTTTGGGCTAACTCGCGCGCTTGGTCTAGCGTGGGAATGAATGCGGCTGCGCCGAACTTCACATCCAGCACCAGGGCATTGAGCCCCTCAGCAAGTTTCTTGGAGAGGATGGAAGCGACGATGAGCGGGATCGAGGGCACGGTAGCCGTCGCGTCACGTAAGGCATACAGTCCCTTGTCAGCGGGGACCATTCGCGCGGTCTGGCCGCAGATGACACAGCCAACGGTCTGCACAATCTCCGTGATGCGCTCGGTTGGTGGCAGGCTCTGGAAACCGGGGATGGAATCAAGCTTGTCGAGCGTGCCGCCCGTAATGCCGAGGCCGCGACCGGAGATCATCGGCACGCGAAACCCAAGGCACGCGAGCAGCGGGGCCAGCGGCAGCGAGACCTTGTCCCCCACGCCACCGGTGGAATGTTTGTCCGCCAAAGGGCGAGGATCATCGGGGAAACGCAACACATCCCCGGAGTCGCGCATCGCCAGCATGAGCGCGCGAGTTTCCGCCCGGGCCAGGCCGCGGAAATAGACGGCCATGAGGAACGCGGCCATCTGGTAGTCCGGGATTTTACCAGCGGTGTAAGCGGTGATTATTCCTTTGATCTGGGTCGCGTCGAGCGTCTGCCCGTCACGCTTGGCTTCGATGAGGGAAAGGAAGTTCACTCGCTGAAATTGGCAAACACCCCTCGGAGGGCAATCCAAAAATCCGGATGGCGATTGCTACCCGGGCATTGGAGCGCGGCCTTTAGACTGCAGAATTGTGATAAGCGATGGGAGGCCGAGCCCAAATTGGTATCGCCGCCAAATCTTGGACTCCTGCAACCTAAAGGCTTCGCTCCCTGCTTATCCAACGAACTTCTTGGCCAGGATGCTGGCGTTGTGGCCACCGAAGCCGAAGGAGTTGTTGAGGACGGCGTTGAGCGTCATCTGGCGGGCGGTGTTGGGGACGTAATCCAGGTCGCACTCGGGGTCAGGGACCTGGTAGTTGATTGTCGGGGGCACGATCCCGGTTTCAATTGCCTTGGCGCAGACGACCATTTCCACGGCTCCCGCCGCACCCAGCATATGGCCGGTAGCGCCTTTGGTTGAGCTGACGGCAAGTTTGTACGCGTGCTCGCCGAACACCGTCTTGACTGCTTGGGTCTCCGCAATGTCCCCCTGGGGAGTGGAAGTGCCGTGGGCGTTGATGTAAGAGATGTCTTCTGGGTTGAGGCTGGCATTGCGCAGGGCCATCTTCATGCAGCGGGCGGCGCCTTCGCCGCCTGGCGCAGGAGCGGTCACGTGATTGGCATCGGCGGTGTTGCCGTAGCCGACGACCTCACAGTAAATCCTGGCACCGCGCTTTTTCGCGTGTTCAAGCTCTTCGAGCACCAGCACGCCGGAGCCCTCACCCATGACAAATCCATCGCGTTCCTTGTCAAACGGGCGGGAGGCGTGGGCGGGATCGTCGTTGCGAGTGCTGAGCGCTTTCATGGCACAGAAGCCGCCGATGCCAATGGGGACGATCGTCGCCTCAGCGCCGCCAGCGAAGATGATCTGAGCATCGCCCATCTTGATGGTGCGCCAAGCCTCGCCCAGCGCGTGGTTGGACGTGGCGCACGCGGAGCAGGTCGCGAAATTCGGCCCCCGCAGCTTGTGATACATCGAGAACAAACCCGAAGCCATGTTCAAGATGAGCATCGGGATCATGAACGCTGACAGCCGGTCCGGGCCGCGTTCGAGCAGCACTGTGCATTGCTCGGAGACCGTCTGCAGCCCGCCAATCCCCGAACCGATGAACACACCGATTTCGTCCCGGTTAACGCGATTAAGGTCGAGCCCCGAATCGCGCAAGGCCTGCCAGCCGGCATGAACGCCGAATTGCGCAAAACGATCGGTGCGCCGGATTTCCTTCGGTGTTGGAAGTGCGGGCAACGGGTCAAAATCCTTCACCTCGGCGGCAATCTGGCAGTCGAACCGTGACGCATCAAACCGGGCGATTTTGGCGATGCCGCACTGGCCGGCAATCAGGTTGGCCCAGAAGGCATCAACCTGGTGACCCAAAGGAGTAACGACCCCGAGGCCGGTGATGACTACGCGGCGGTCAGTCCAATTGCTGGCCATAAAATCAAACGGGGCAGCTTAAGCTGATGCCAGTCCAAGCTACCCCGGCAAGTGCTCGACTCACGGTTACTTCTGCTGAGCGTCCTCGATGTACTTGATGACGTCACCGACGCTCTGGAGCTTCTCGGCCTGCTCGTCAGGAATCTCGTTGCCGAACTCCTCTTCCAGCGCCATGACCAACTCCACGGTGTCCAGCGAATCTGCCCCCAGATCCTCGATGAACTTGGCGTCGGGTGTGACTTGGTCGGCGTTCACACCCAACTGTTCGACAATAATATCTTTGACTCGTTGCTCGATTGTTTTCTCAGCCATGGTTTACTCCGGTTCTAATTTTTGCAGTGTGTCTATGCCACGATTCGGAAGGCGTCAAGCCCGGAATCGAAAAAAGATACACGGCCATCCCGCCGTCTACTGGCAGCACCTGGCCGGTGATGTAGCGCGCCGCTGGGCTGGACAGGAACAGGACGGCGTCTGCCACGTCATCAGGCTGGCCGAGGTTCCCCAGCGGAATCTGCTTCAAGAGCGCCTCGCGGGCTTCGGGGCTGATCTTGGCCGTCATGGCGGTTTCGATGAAGCCCGGGGCAATCGCGTTCACGGTGATGCCGCGGCTGGCCAGCTCCCGCGCGGTGGACTTGGTGAAGCCAATCACCCCCGCCTTGCTGGCCCCGTAATTGCACTGCCCGGCGTTCCCGATCAGGCCAATCACCGAGGCGATGTTGACAATGTGCCCCGAGCGCTGCTTGAGGAAGCTGCGGCTGAACGCCTTGGTGAAGAGGAAGGTGCCCTTCAGATTGATGTCCAGCACAGCGTCCCAGTCCGCCTCGCTCATGCGCATGAGCAAGCCGTCCTTGGTGATGCCGGCGTTGTTAACCAGGATGTCCACCTTGCCGGTGGCGGTCAGGATCTGTTCCGCCACGGCCTCTACGCTGGCGGCTTCGGAGACGTTCGCGGCGAACGGCCACGCCTTGCGCCCAAGCCCCAGGACTTTCTGCACGGTCTCGGCGCAGAACTCCAATTTCAAATCCACGCAGGCGATGTCCGCCCCGGCGGTAGCAAGCTTTAGGGCGATGGCCTGGCCAATGCCGCGGCCGGCGCCCGTCACTACCGCTACTTGATTCGCTAATTCGCTCATAAGACCCGCTCCTTGTGCGCTATGTTGGCGCGCTTGTCAATGCGCGTCTTGAACTCGCAATCGCGAATTGACACCATTTGCCTCCTCCTCGGGTCGGGCCGCGCTATTCCGGGTTCTAGATGTCAATTAGTAATTCGCGCCAATTAGCGTAATTCGCGGATTATTGCACGGCCTTGACCGTCGCCTCCAAGCTCGCCAGGTCCTCCACGTTGAGGATCTGCGCAGTCTTGTCAATGCGCTTCATAAAACCGCTCAATGCCCTCCCCGGCCCGAGTTCGATGAAGCGCGTGAACCCTTGCGCGATCAAATAGCGCATAGATTCCTCCCACCGCACCGACGAGGTCACTTGCTCGACCAGCCGCGCGCGAATGGCCTCCGGGCCTTCGTGCGGCTGTGCGGTTACATTCGCAATCACCGGCACCGCCGGCTGCCTGAGGTTCACCTGCGCCAACTCCGCCTCCAGCTTGGGCTGGGCGCTAGCCATGAGCGGGGAATGATACGCACCGGCTACTGTGAGCGGCAGCGCGCGCATGGCCCCTTTGGCTTTAGCTAGCGCGCAGGCCGGCGCCAGCTTCTCAGTCGCGCCGGAAATCACCAGTTGGCCCGGGCAATTCAGGTTCGCCAGCACCACACCCGCCCCCGCGCAGACCTCCCGGGTGGCTGCCTCGCCCAGACCGATGATGGCCGCCATGCCGCCCTGCGTGGCGGCGCACGCCTCCTGCATGAAACGCCCCCTCTGCCGCACCACCTTCAAGCCGTCCTCAAAACTCATCGCCCCCGCCGCCGTCAACGCCGTGAATTCGCCAAGTGACAGCCCCGCCGTGGCCTGGAAACTCAGTGAGGGCACACGCTCCTTGAGCAGTTCAAAAGCCGCCCAGCTCACGAGAAAGATCCCCGGTTGCGCGTGCTCGGTCTTCGTCAGTTCCGGCTCCGGTCCGCTGAAGCAGATCAAGGCGAGGTCGTAACCCAGGACCGCGTTGGCGCGTTCGAACCAGGCTCTTGCGCTTGGAGACGCCTCCGCCAAGTCTTTACCCATCCCCACCACCTGGGCGCCTTGCCCTGCGAATAATAGTGCCGTTTTGCTCATAATCGGGCTGGACTAAACACTAAACTCCGTCCAGAGGAAAGCAGAGATACGCAAGCGAGGAGCAGTGCATTCTTTGGAATACTACATCCGCATGGAGGCGTCGCGGATTGAAGTGAAGCCCCAGCTTGACCCTCCGGCTCACCCAGCCTAGAGTTAAATCATCACAGGGGAGCCAACCAGTCGCTGAAGTGGTTTCAGCGCGAAGGCTGAGAGTGCTGTGCGGGAGTGCGGCAGACCCGTTGAACCTGCTCCAGGTAATGCTGGCGAAGGGAACAGTCCAGTTCATCCCTCCGGCTTTCCTTGACAGGAATGCGCGAGAATATATGCTGTTACCGAAAGTCACTCCTGACCAGGCCGACCCGACCGGCTCGGGCCTCTCAACTATTAACTCCCCCAACCATAAACTTCTCCCATGATTGCCACCAAGAATTCCATCGAACCGCAGAGCGGTCAGCCTCTCCCCAACTCCACCCGGATGCATGTCTCGGGTACGCTCAACGCGGACATCCGCGTGCCATTCCGCGAAGTTAAGCTCAGCCCGACCAAAGCCTTCAACGGCCAAATCGAGGCCAACGCGCCCGTCCGGGTTTACGACTGCTCCGGCCCGTGGGGCGATCCCGATTTCGCAGGCAACGTCGAGCAAGGCCTGCCACCGCTTCGCGCGAAGTGGATTCTCGCCCGTGGCGACGTCGAGCACGGCGCCTCGTCCTACAAGCCCATTCCCGGGCGCAGCGATGTCCCTATTCCGTCCGCCCTTCAGCGCAAACCCCTCCGTGCAAAGCCCGGCAAAGCTGTTACCCAACTGCACTTCGCGCGCCAGGGCATCATCACCCCTGAAATGGAGTTCATCGCCATCCGCGAGAATCTCGGCCAGGAGCACCAGGCATCACGCATCACGCATCACGCATCACGCAACCCCGGCGGCCAATCCTTTGGCGCCGCCATCCCCGCCACCATCACCCCCGAGTTCGTCCGCTCCGAAATCGCCCGTGGCCGTGCCATCATCCCGGCCAACATCAACCACCCCGAGAGCGAGCCGATGATTATCGGGCGCAACTTCCTGGTGAAGATCAACGCCAACATAGGCAACAGCGCCGTCGCCTCCAGCATTGAAGAGGAAGTTGAGAAGATGCGCTGGGCCGCCAAGTGGGGCGCAGATACGGTTATGGACCTCTCCACCGGTAAGAACATCCATGAAACGCGCGAATGGATCATCCGCAACTCGCCGGTGCCCATCGGCACGGTGCCGATCTACCAGGCGCTCGAAAAGGTGGATGGCAAAGCCGAGGAGCTGACCTGGGAAGTCTATCGCGACACCCTCATCGAGCAGTGCGAGCAGGGGGTGGACTACTTCACCGTGCACGCGGGTGTGTTGCTGCGCTCTATCCCGCTGACCGCCAATCGTGTTACGGGCATCGTCTCGCGCGGCGGCTCGATCATGGCCAAATGGTGCCTCGCGCATCACCAGGAGAGTTTCCTCTACACGCGCTTCCGCGAGATTTGCGAGATCATGCGCGCCTACGATGT
>Ga0182014_10001367_pt1 | contig 32662 bp, 32 predicted proteins | sample 612S2DmetaG_FD_120489 | JGI IMG/M metagenome (GOLD analysis project Ga0182014, IMG submission 120489) | Permafrost microbial communities from Stordalen Mire, Sweden - 612S2D metaG | ecosystem: Environmental > Terrestrial > Soil > Wetlands > Permafrost | place: Sweden: Stordalen | collected... | reverse complement strand
CGCCGCTACGTTGAGGCCGGGTCGGACTGCCTTATCACCAACACATTTGGAGGGTCGCGAATTATGCTCACCCGCCATTCCGAAGCGGACCATGTAGTTGAGGTGAACAAGGCAGGGGTGGAGATCGCCCGCCATGCATTCGGCGAAAAAGAAGGATACGTGCTGGGAGACATTGGGCCGTTTGGCGGCCTGCTTCAGCCCTTCGGCGAATTCACCGAAGCGCAGGTTCAAAGCGCGTTTGAGGAACAGGCTGCGGCCCTGGTCGAGGGGGGTGCGGATGCCATCATCATCGAAACGCAAACATCGCTTGAGGAACTCTTGATCGGCATTCAGGCAGCCCAGACCGCGGGCGCGAAGTGCATCATCGGATCCATGGCTTACGACTTGACCCTGGATGGCTCGACCTTCCGCACCATGATGGGCATTGAACCCGAACGGGCTGCAGAATTCATGGAGGAGAACGGCGCGCACATCGTGGCCCTGAACTGCGGCACCGGAATGGAGATGGAGCGCGCGCGCCAGGCCGTCGAGCGTTACAAGAGAGTAACCGGCCTGCCGGTCATGGTGCAGCCGAATGCCGGAAAGCCGCGGTTGGTGAACATGAAAGTGGTTTACGACGAAACGCCGGAACAAATGGTGAAAGACCTGCCGCCACTGCTGGAGGCGGGCGCAAATATCGTGGGTGCCTGCTGCGGCAGCACTCCGGAACACATCCGGGCGTTCAGAAAGGTGATGGACGAATTCCTGGATTCGAGAGGAAACGCACTCGGCGGAGGCCAACGTGAAAGTTAAGATTTGTGACGTGAACCTGGCTGCAACGGAGAAGCTTCCCGAGCACACAGGCGATAAATCCGGCATCGGAGTTCATTATGTCTACGCGTTTATCAAGCCGATGAATTCGAAGCTCGAGGATGGAACGCCGGTGAAATGCAAGCGTCGCGGATTGAAGATCGTGCTCTCCGCGGGCGCCAAAAAAGGGGAAGGCCTGATGCGCCGGATCGATGTGAGCGCCGACCCGGTTGCGATGCTGGACGCGGCCCTGCAGGAGGCCGCGAAGGCTGCCGGTATCGAACTCACGGTGGAAGGCGGAGCGATCTTTATCGCGCTTTGATTTGCGCTTCGATGCGATGACAAGGCGCATCGAGTCTGCTTGCCTGGCGGTCAACTCCTGCCGCGGGAACAATTTGGGAGGATTGTTGCGAGGGTTGGCCTCAGATTCACAGCCGGTGCGCGACTTCAGAATAATACTCTTGCGTGATTTTTCTTCCCGATACTCCGTAGCGAGGCAAACGGACGATCCGCAGCTTGTGCGCGACAAACCCAGCCGTGGTGGCCAGCACCCCCAGCCCATACTTCACGCTGCGCCTGAAATTGATGGAAGAGGCTTCTTCAAAGTATTTGGTCGGGCAGGAAATTTCGCCGATCCGGAAGCCGAACATTACGGCTTGCGCAATCATCTGGTTGTCGAAAATGAAATCGTCAGAGTTTTCGAGGAGCGGAAGAGCCAGCAGCAAATCCCGCGAAAACGCGCGGAATCCGGTGTGGTATTCCGACAGCTTCACGCCCAGAAAGAGATTTTGGAATGCGGTCAGCATGCGATTGAATACATATTTGTAAAGCGGCATTCCGCCCTTCAGCGCTCCCGCTCCCAGGATTCGCGATCCCAGAACCATGTCGTAAACCCCGCTGGCGATCATTCCAGCCATGGCCGGAACCAGCGAAGGCGTGTATTGATAATCGGGATGCACCATCACCACGATGTCGGCGCCGGCCGCGAGCGCTTCGCGGTAGCAGGTCTGCTGGTTGCGCCCGTAGCCGTAATTAGCGTCGTGGATGAAGGTTTGCACACCGAGGCTCTTCGACAACTGAGCAGTTTGGTCCTTGCTGGAGTCGTCCACAAGAATCTTGATGTCCACCACGTCGGACAGTTCCCGCACCGTCTTCTCGAGGGTCTTTTCGGCGTTATACGCCGGCATCACGACCGCAATGCGTTTTCCGTTGATCATGGTTCCGGCTCCTGCAACTTCGTTTCTTTGCGCCTTGTGTCCGCAACCGGCTCAGTGCGCGCCTTCGGACTCTAGTCCCGGCATCGGGTAAGGTGAAATTCTCACCGGAACTTCATCCGGCTCGACCAGCCAGACTTTCCGGTCCCCATAGCAATGGATCAATTCTAAATTATTTACGGCATCCATCACTCTGGCCCATACGACTTTGGAACCATCGATGTCTGCCGAGTTATAGACCCACTCGTCCAACAAGTTGTGATCGGGCTGGTAGCGGACGATCACCAATTGCTTGCCCGGAAGCTGTTTCAGCCCCGATTCTATCTGCGCGCGGTCGGTTCCGAAGTGTTCGGGGCCGAACCAGGGGAAGCTCCAGTTGCCCGGCGGCCACGGCCCGGGGGCGAGATGAAGCGGCCGCGCGTCGATCCGAACTGAGGTGGTCCCGGTAGTTCGGATATAGGTGTAAACTTCACACACCTCAACGCAAAGCTCAATGCACCGGGGTTTGGAAGCATGCCATTCGCCGAGCCTCCCTCTTCATTCGGGACTATCTTTGCGCCTGCACGCTCGAAGAGCCGGACGGTCCTGGATACTCGAAGACGACGTGGCAGAGGGTTTCTCCGGGTTCCAACTGCCACGGTTGGGATCCGCAGAAACTATTCACAAACCGATAGCCGTTCTTCACTAAAGACTCATATTTGGGCTTGTCAAGATCGATGCGTGCTACCGGGCTCTCATGTGTTTCTTCAACAAGCACGAAGTGCGGGTGAGACGGCAACATGGCGTTGAACCGATCCTCAGTTGGGTCCTGATCGCTCCACCACCAGAACGGATAAGGAGTATTGGCAAAGATATTGTGGTCGAAATAGGGCAAAATTCCCACTGCGGGATAAGCACGCACGCGCTTATCGGCGGCACCACTGATATAGGTCACGGCAATGGATGCGTCTTCCCCGACAAATGGGCTTAAGAATTTCGCCGCCGCAAGATCGGGGGAGTATGGGTAGTAATGATCATAGAAGAGCGCATAGCCCGACCAAAGAATCTGCGTCACAATCATGACGACCAATACTGTGCGGCCAGCTACTTCAAGTTCGCGGGCGACTGTTCCAGGCGCGGTCCAGGTAATCCAAAGCAGGCAGATCAGGAGCGGGATCAGGAGGCCTGCATGCCACCAGGCTACAGACACTTCACCGGAAAAGATCGCAAAGAACAGGACTGGCAAAAGGCAATAGAGTCTATGCCGCGCATGAAACCAAAGTACCAACGCAGTCCAGAATGGAATGGATACGATCCACGGTTGGCACGTCGGCAACAGCAAGGAGTAGGCCGCACGCAGGAGGTAGAGGCTGGATTGCCCGCGGACCGAGGAAAGGATAAGGTCGCGCGGTGGCCATGCAGTCCAAATCGCAAAAGCATAGAAGGCAAACAGGAGGGACGCGCAAAGCAAGAATTTGCGCCGGTCCTTGAAAGGTTTGCCCCGCCGGTTCCGAATCTGCTCGATCGTATAAATGACAGCCAGTCCGCCAGAGATAACCGCGGCATGGAGCGATACATTTGCCAGTAGCCCAAGCGCCAGCGCCAGCCTGAATGGACTTTTCCTCCATGCAATTGCGGCGAGAAACAACAGTAATGGCACGAGTACGTAATTCCGCGCCACAATCGCGTACTGAAATAAAAGAAAGTAAGTGAAGGGCAGCGAGAGTTTCAGGTAGCGGGGAAAGGGCGACCTGAAAAGAAGATGCCACACCGCCGCAGTGGCAATCGCTCCACAAATCCAGTGCAGGCCGGCGTAGCTGATATGAATCCGAATCATCATCCACAGCAGGAAATGCCAAAGGCCCGGAGACCCCTCGTAACGAATGTACGTTTTGAACAGAGATGTCAGCGGAAGATTTCTCGCTAACTGCCACGCCTGGGCTTCGTCAACCCACGGTTCATGATAGGGAATTGCAAAGGCAACCAGCGCCGCGTAGAAAAACAGCGTGCCCCATTCCGGCCAACGCGAGCGCATCTTGTCTGGCGCGTCCCCGGCCGCCGAAGCAAATCGCGGTGGGCGAGCGGAGTCTCCCTGCGGCAGGCCACCCGGTTCGAGCGTTGGCTCTACGCTCTGTTGCATTCCTTTTCTCCTGGGCGCGAGGGACGTATCGGACTCTGAACCTGGCCTCGTGCCCTTGCACGTCAATGTTCCCCACTTAAGCGATACAAAGCATTTCGATCTGTATCGCCGACGACAAGACGAATCAGCAGTGCTGCCCGACACCTCCCGTGAACGGCTTACTGCGTGGGACGGGCGGCCCTTTCCGTTATTGGGTACGGCGAGATTCTTGCAGGTATCACATCCGGCTCAACCAGCCAGACCTTCCGGTTTTGGTAGTAACGGATCAACTCTAAATTATCAGCAGCACCCGCATCCCGTGCCCATACGACCTTGGAACCATCGATGTCAGCACGGTTGTAAACCCATTCGTCCCCGGGGTTATGGTCAGGGCTATAGCGGACGATCGCCAATTGCCCCGCAGGAAGCTGGCTGAGCCGGGCTTCGATTTGAGCTCGTTCCGCACCAAAATGCTCCGGGCCGAACCAAGTTTCGTTCCAGTTGCTGGGCGGGAATTCGTTGGTGCCGAAATGCATAGGTTTTGCAACCACCCTTATTCCGGCCATCAACACACAGACCACAACCGTGAGCCGCACCAAAGCCAAACCCATCGGCCTCCCCTCCGGCCTCCAAACCCGCAGGTGCCGCATAGCCTGTAAACCGATCGCATAAAAAGCCGCCGTGAATGGCGCCACATAGTGCGGCAGAAGATAGATCTCGATCACCATCCCGCCTGCCAGCACAAGCACGCACACAACAAGGAAGCGGATGCGCCGATCCAGGAAGATGCGGCGCACCATAAGCAACGGAGGAAACAGCGCAAAACAGGCGTAGAAGAGAAATGCAAATCCGACTTTCACCAGAGTGTACGGCACAAACCCCTTCACGGAATGGATGTGATTGTAGAACTCCAATTCGCCTTCGTGATAGAAAGTCCGCATCTCGGTATATCTGTAATTGGGCTCTGGCCGCGCATGCTGCCACACATAATACGGGGCAATTGCGTAAGTGTTGCGATCGACGGTGTACGGCGGAGTCAGAGGATTGCCGAAGGCGCGATAGTCGTAGTAGCCCATCCACGCCACAGCGGCAAAACCAAACGCCAGCATCGCCGCGGCCAGGCGCTCCAGTGCAGCGGCGCTCGGCCGGTTCTTGCCCTTCCAAATCCAGTTGCCCAGCACAACCCCAACCGGCAGGCAAAGCAGTATGCCTTCGTACGGCCGCGTAAGAACCAGTATCGCTACGCCAATGCCCATCAGCATTGCATACCGAAGCTTGGCCGTTTTCATCACCCGCGGCAGGCCGCCGAAGATCAGCGCTCCGCCCAGCGCCGCAAGCGAACCCCCGGCGTGATAAGTGTTGGTCCAGTAGCTGAAAACCCCCAGCCGCAAAACAGCGATCATCCCGCCAAGCAACGCCCAATTGGCCGGAAGCCACGCCTGCAGCATCCAGCAAAGCGCCGCGCACATCAGTGCGCTCACGATCAACAGGCCGATCCAGGAATTACCGAAGACGACCTTGCCGGCGGCAAGAATCAGCCCCTGCCCTGGGAAGTACATCGACTGATACGTCGGTTGCATGGTGATGTGGATGGTCTCGAAATGAGTCCACATCGCGGGCGTCGGATTGGTCAGCCGGCCGTGGGCAAAAGTATCACCCGCTAACAGAAAACTGAAATCGTCGGAAGAAAACGGGAGCGGAACCGGAAATAGAGGAAGAATGGCCAGTCGCAGCAACAGTACGCTTACAAAGACAGATATAACCGCTAGCCATCTTCTTTGCGCCAGCCGCCCAAACCACCGTTCCATTCGCCGGAAAAAGCTTTGAGCGATTCCCGGCCACCCGAAAGAAATCGCGACTGCGAACGCTGTCAGGCTGAACTCCAGGATCAGAAGCGTCGGACTGGTGGCATCGGAAGACGACGTCATAGTATTGCGGCGCAGTGCCGTTCAATAGCCGGGCTGTGTGACCTCTTGTAACTGCCACATGCTGACTTATTGGCCGATTATACTGGGCTGCAATCCTGAAGGGAATCGAAATCGCCTCATGAAACAGGGTACGGCCATGAACATCGGCGCAGGACCAGGCGGGCTTACCGCCGCGATCGAACTTCAGCGCTACTCGTGAGCGAGTTGCTCATATCCGGCGATTTGCGCAAAGGTCTCCTGGTTCATATCAGCACCCTCGAGCCAGTCGCGGTACCATTTCATGGTCCATTGCAAATTCGCTTCGATCCTCAGAAGCGGCTGCCATCCGAGTTGCCTTCGGGCTCTGCTCGTGTCCAGCGTCAGAAAGTGGTTTTCGTGCACGCCTGGAACGGAATCTTGTACCCAGGTGGCTCCCTCGCCCCACATTTCCACAAGTTTTGTCGCGATGCGCTCAACGGACCACGCATCCTCGTCGTTGGGGCCGAAGTTGAACGAGGAGCAAAACTGTGAAGGCGCATCGAGTAGTTTCTCTGCCAGCAGCATGTATCCATGGAGGGGTTCGAGGACGTGCTGCCATGGCCGAACTGCCTTTGGCTGCCTGATAAGCACGGGCTGACCAGCCTGAAATCCACGGACCAGGTCCGGAATCAGGCGGTCCTCCGACCAATCTCCACCGCCAACCACATTTCCAGCACGCGCAGTGGCCAAGGCGACACGGTGCTCATGCAGACGGTTCACCGGGAAGAAGGAACTGCGGTAAGCCGAGCACACGATCTCGGCGCAGGCTTTGCTGGAGGAGTACGGGTCAAATCCCCCAAGTGTATCGGATTCGCGATAAGGCCAGACCCATTCCTGATTCTGGTAGCACTTATCTGAGGTGACGCATACCACCGCGCGCACACTCGAAGTCTTTCGAACGGCCTCCAGCACGTGAGCAGTGCCCATGGCGTTGGTCGAATAAGTGCCCAGCGGATCAGTATACGAACGCCGCACGATCGGCTGCGCGGCAAGGTGAAAAACCACCTCCGGACCAAACTCCGTCATCGAGGATTCCAGCCTGGCGTAGTCCCGAATATCGCCGCGAATGTCATCGAGAACGGTGGCCACGGATGCTGCCGTGAATAGATTGGGTTCAGTTGGCGGGTCGAGCGCATATCCCCGTATCTGAGCTCCCCGGCGGGCAAGCCAGAGTGCGAGCCAGCCGCCCTTAAACCCAGTGTGACCGGTAAGGAAAACTCGCCGTCCGAGCCATGGATTCACCATGTCTTCCACGGCGCCCTCCCGCTGGCCCAAAGTTCCTCCAGCCTCTGCTTGTCTCGCAGTGTGTCCATGGGCTGCCAGAAACCGCGATGGAAATAAGCCTGCACCTGCCCTTTCGCGGTCAGATTCTTTATGGGTTCTATTTCAAACATGGTCGCTTCGTCGCGGATTTCATCTAAGCACGCGGGTGAGAGGACAAAAAAACCGCCATTGATCCAGCTGCCCTCTCCCTTCGGTTTCTCCTGGAATTCGGAGACGACCGTTCCTTGAACGACCAGACCGCCAAAGCGCGCGGGGGGTTCTACAGCCGTCACCGTCGCCAGCTTTCCGTGGCTCTGGTGAAAAGCAATCGTCGCGCCGATATCGACGTCGCTAACGCCGTCTCCATATGTCAGGCAAAAGGATTTCTCCCCCTCCAGATACCGCGCCACCTTCTGCAGCCGGCCCCCGGTGCCCGTGTTTTCCCCGGTATCCACGAGCGTGACCTGCCATGGTTCGGCAACACTCTGGTGCACTTGTGTGCGGTTTTCCCGCATGTGGAATGTCACATCAGACATGTGAAGGACGTAGTTGGCGAAGTACTCTTTAATTAAATAACCCTTGTATCCACAACAGATAACGAAGTCGTTAATCCCGTGCTGGGAGTACATTTTGAGAATATGCCAAAGGATGGGCCGGCCGCCAATTTCCACCATCGGCTTGGGGCGTGTACCGGTTTCTTCACTGAGCCGTGTTCCCTGCCCGCCAGCCAGAATAACTGCTTTCATCCCAGTTTCTTAGCATCCTTTGGACGAGCGCTCTCTGTGGCAAACAAGCTACAGAATTCGTTCTTAAATCGCGCACCGTCGCCATTAGGGTACACTACCGAGTCCCGATTCTGTATGCTTAGCTTACGAAATGTCGATGACGGAAAATGCAGCACATCTTCGGCGGCAAATCCTCGATCTGTCCCATGAGTATTTTGCTGAAGCTTTTCCGGTGGCCGAATTCAAACCCGGACAATCGCCGGTGCCGGTATCGGGCAAGGTGATCGACGGCGGCGATCTCAGTTCTGTGATCGATTCGGCCCTTGATTGCTGGTTTACGACTGGCCGCTTTGCCGAAGAGTTCGAGCGCAAGTTGGCTCGCTTTGTTGGCGTCCGCTGCGCGTCTCTGGTCAACTCCGGTTCGTCTGCCAACCTTCTTGCCGTGAGTGCGCTCACCTCGCCAAAGCTCGGTGACCGCCGGCTCAAGCCGGGCGATGAAGTGATTACTGTGGCCGCGTGTTTTCCCACCACAGTCAATCCGATCCTTCAGAATCGTCTCGTGCCGGTTTTCCTGGACGTTACGTTGCCGGCGTATGAGATAGACGTGAGCCAACTCGAAGCGGCCCGCAGCGAGAAGACCGGGGCAATCTTCATTGCGCACACACTGGGCAATGTCTTTGATGTTGACGCGGTCACGGCTTTTGCCAAGAAACACGACCTTTGGCTGATCGAGGATTGCTGCGATGCGCTGGGCTCGACCTGGAAGGGACGGCAAGTGGGGACGTTCGGTGATATCGCGACGATCAGCTTTTATCCCGCTCATCACATCACCATGGGCGAGGGCGGTGCGGTGCTGACCGATCGGCCCGATCTACAGGTTCTGATCGAGTCGTTCCGCGACTGGGGCCGCGACTGCTGGTGCGATCCTGGTAAAGAAAATACCTGCGGGAAGCGCTTCGAGTGGCAACTCGGCAATCTTCCTCGCGGATACGACCACAAGTACACCTATTCCCACATCGGGTACAACCTGAAGACTACTGACATGCAGGCGGCCCTCGGACTCTCACAGATCGGCAAGCTGCCATCGTTCATCGAGCGACGCAAGGAAAACTTCCGCTATCTGTCAGCATTGCTCAAGCCAGTCGAAAACTGCCTGTTGCTGCCTGAGGCAACGCCCGGCTCCGATCCGTCGTGGTTCGGATTTCCGATTGGCGTCCGCGAGGATGCGCCATTTACGCGTGATGGCCTCATCGGCGCTCTCACAGAAAAGAAGATTGACACGAGACTCCTTTTCGGAGGGAACATACTCCGGCAACCCGCCTACGAAAGCTGCGAGTATCGCGTGGTTGGCGCTCTGCCGAACACGGATTTCGTGATGAACAACGTGTTCTGGATCGGTGTGTATCCGGGACTGACCAAACCGATGCTCGATTTTGTCGCAGAAGTGATGACCAGCTTTGCATCGAACCCAAGTCTGCACGGGCTCGCAAAGCGTGTCTCGGTTGGGTAACAGGACAAGTTCAGCGATACCATGCAGCTGTACGCCGGATCGCCTCTCCCAGTGAGATTGTCTGGCGCAACCCGAGGCAGCTTTCTGCACTGTGGACGTCCGGCACGTACTGCAAAGGCGGCTCACCGGCGATCGGCGCCCTGGCAACTTCTACCTTCAGCGAAGGATCGAGTTCCTCAACAACAACCTGAGCCAGATCGAGAATACTGATCGCGTCTCCAGACCCGACATTGAAAACATGCGGATTCGACCCCGGCAGGGCTTCGCCCAATAGCATGGTCCATAGCCAGATCGCCAGGTCGGCGCCGTAGAGATAGGAGCGGATCGGCGTGCCATCGCCCCGGACTGCAATGTTTCTGCCGGCCAGGGCGTCTTCAATAAAATTGCCGATCGCAAAATGCTGGTTGAGCGGCAGGTGTGGTCCTACAAATGCAAAGCACCGCGCGATGATGAACTCGATTTCGGACTCGCGCGCATAAAGACTGCACAGAAGTTCTGCGACCCGTTTGCCTTCTGCATAGGCCGCATTTGTGTCGAGCCAGTCAGGCCCTCCAGGATAATCCTCGGGAATGTGGCTCAGATGCGGCGGCTGTTTCCCGTAGACTGCGCCGGAACTTGTAAAGAGAAACCTCTTTGCGCCCCGTTCCCTGGCAAAGACGAGCATTCGCCTGGTCCCGTCGAGCAGAGTGCTCAGCAACTCGAGCGGCTCACCAGCCGCAGCCACTGAAGTTGAAGCGGCGGCGTGGAGGACGTATTCGAACTCCTCGCCGGGAAACTTGAAATCGCGAACGTCGCCCTGGAGCAGCCGAATGCCGGGCTCACGTACAAGGTGCGGCATTTTTAGGGCAAATCCTTCGGGGTCACGGCTGAGAACCGTGGCAGAGAGTTCGAGTTTTAGTTCGCGATTACAATAGGCCAGGCTTTCCAGCAGCCACGCGCCAAAAAATCCCGTAGCGCCGGATAGGAAAATACGCCGCTTGCGCGCCCTTTCCCAAAGAGGGAGGGTCTGCTCCAGGATGTAGCTCAAGTCCTCAATCGCCAGTGGCTTCACGCAACCAGCATAAACCCCGGCTCTTCCAAGGAAAAGGAAGGCCCAGATACCGGCTCTCGCCGGCCGCTCAACTTGTTCAATATTTGCGACACTTGCAATAGTCGCGGAGGAAAGGGAACGCATCTCGCTCCGCTCCTGTGCAATCTTGATTCCGCCCAACGCGGCAAGCCGGACGTCAACGAAAAATCCAACCTTTGAACCTGCTATGATGGCCCCTGGGAAAAGCTGAGCCGGCGGATCGCCCATTTGTGCGAGCGTAGGTTGTTTGCGCTAAGCCAAGTCCGAGAGGAGTGCTTTCCATGAGTACGGTCAAGATCGGCGACAAGTTGATCGGCGACGATCAGCCCTGTTTCATCGTTGCGGAGATCGGCATCAACCACAACGGTGACATCGATCTCGCCAAGCGATTGATCAGTCTCGCCGTGGCTGCCGGCTGCAACGCTGTCAAGTTCCAAAAGCGAACTCCGGAACTGTGCGTCCCCGCCTCACAGATGGGCGTCATGCGCGAAACCCCTTGGGGTTATATCTCCTACATGGATTACAGACACAAGGTCGAATTTGGCTTGACAGAGTATCAGGAAATCGACAGTTACTGTGGGAAACAAGGCATCGTCTGGTTTGCTTCCTGTTGGGATCAACCCTCAGTCGACTTCATTGATCAGTTCAATGTTCCGTGTTACAAGGTCGCGTCTGCAACGCTCAATGACGACGACCTCCTGCGTCATATCCGCAGCAAAGGAAAACCAGTCCTTCTCTCCACCGGAATGAGCACGTGGGAGGACATCGACCATGCAGTGACGACCATGGGCAAGGAAGATTTGGTCATTCTGCAGTCAGTCAGCACCTATCCGGCCGAATATTCGGAGTTAAACCTGCGCGCCATTTTGACTCTCAAAGATCGTTATAAAACTCCGATAGGGTACTCAGGCCACGAAACCGGCATCGCATCAAGTGTTGCGGCTATGGCCTTGGGCGCCTGTGTGGTCGAGCGGCACATTACGCTGGATCGCGCCATGTGGGGCAGCGATCAAGCCGCGTCGCTAGAGCCGAACGGCATTACCCGGTTGGTGCGCGACATTCGGCTGGTGGAGAAAAGCATGGGCAGCGGTGAGAAGAAGATCCTGGAGCGAGAAATTCCAATTATTGCTCGGCTGAGGCGCAAAAATTGAAGACGGATAAGCTGAAAAGAGTCCGAGCCGTTGCCATGGACGTGGACGGAGTACTCACTGACGGGACTTTTTGGTGGGGAATCAACGGCGAAGAATTCAAGAGGTTCTGTTGCGCGGACGCGACCGGCATTAGCGTGGCCCTGAACGAAGGCGTCAAGATCGCACTCATTTCGGGTGAGTCCAGTCCGGCCGGAATGGCGCTGGTGCAGCGATTCGCCGACAAACTGAAGATCACAGATGTTTACAAAGGATGCCACGATAAGGCGGCCGCGATTCGGGACTTCGCAGCAAAGAATCAACTTCAGATGTCAGAGATATGTTTCATTGGCGATGACTTTATCGACGTTCCTGCCTTGACGGTCGTTGGCCTCGCCGTAGCCCCAGCCGATGCCCATCCCAATGTCAAGGTCATGGTTCATCTGGTCACAGAGCGCAGCGGTGGACATGGAGCCGTGCGGGAGGTACTAGACGCCATTTTGAAAAATCAGAAATCGCGTGAGTCATGATATGGCTTCTTCTATTAAGCTCTCTCACTATGTCATGGAATTTGTCGCCCGCCAGAACGTCGGGGAGGTTTACATGCTTGCGGGCGGTGGCGCCATGCACCTCAATGACTCCCTAGGGCGATGCGCTGGACTCGGCTATATCTGCAACCTCCATGAACAAGCGGTTGCCATTGCCGCGGAAGCTCACGCCCGAGTGACAAACCGACTCAGTGCCGCTTTGGTGACCACTGGACCGGGCGGGACGAACACAGTGACCGGGGTAGCAGGGGCATGGCTGGATTCCACCCCGGTAATGTTCATCTCTGGACAAGTCAAGCGAAGCGATCTGAAACGCGATTCCGGCGTCCGCATCATGGGCGTACAGGAAATCGATATTGTCTCTATAATCCGCTCGATTACCAAATACGCGGTAACAATCGAAGACCCGCTCACCATTCGATATCATCTGGAAAAGGCTGTTCATTTGGCGCTCAGCGGCCGTCGTGGGCCGGTCTGGATCGACATCCCGCTCGACGTACAGGCGACGCAGATCGATCCCGACACATTGACTGGATTTACGTCTGCCGCAGAGCCGGGCGGAACGACAACGACGGCTCAGATCGATCGAAAAGTCAGCCAGCTTGTCGATATGCTCAACCATGCCGATCGCCCAGTCCTGCTGGCTGGAAACGGGATCCGCGCAGCCGGTGCAGAGAGGATATTCCTTGAAGTCGTCCGGGCCTTGGGCATCCCTGTCTTGACTACCTGGCTGGGGTTCGACCTAATCCCCGATGCACACCCATTGAGCTTCGGCCGCCCCGGATCCTTGGCGCCTCGCGGCGCCAACTTTGCACTTCAAAACAGCGACCTGCTCCTGGTTGTAGGCTCACGCCTAGACATGGCAATGACCGGGTATGCGCACGACCGCCTGGCGCGTGGCGCCGTGAAGATCATGGTGGACATCGACCCCGCAGAAATCCGCAAGATGAAAACCCCTATTCATCTTCCTATCGTCGCTGATGCGAAGAACTTCCTCGAAGCGTTGAAGGCCCAGTCCAGCGCGGTTCGTTCCCATGGTTGGCAACCTTGGATATTGAAGTGCCGAGAATGGAAGGCAAGGTATCCGCTAGTTCTTCCGGAGCATCGCGACATGCCGAATCAATTAAGCATGTACCACTTCTCTGAGGCTCTCAGCGATGAGTTGGCGCCCGGCGACGTAATTGTGCCGGGCAGTTCCGGCTTCGCCATCGAGATTTTTCTACTTTGTCTCAGAATCAAAGAAGGCCAGCGATGCTTTCATAATCGTGGAACAGGCTCGATGGGCATGGCGTTGCCGGCCGCAATTGGCGCAGCGGTCGCATCCGGACGCCGTACGATCTGCGTCGATGGCGACGGAGGCTTCCAGATGAACATTCAGGAACTGGCGACCGTCGAGCGTCTCGGCCTGTCGATCAAATGCTTCGTCGCGAACAACGACGGCTACGCTTCTATCCGTGCCTCGCAAAATGGGTATTTCAAGCAACTAGTCGGCGCAGATCGCAGCAGCGGAATGACTCTCCCGGACGTTGGAAAAGTCGCCTGGGCATACGGGCTGCCGTTTGTGCGGATTGCAGACAAGGCCGATCTTAGTCAGCAGATCCGTGCGGTGTTGGAGATGGCTGGGCCCGTCGTTTGCGAAGTAATGGTCGCGCCAAACGAGGAGCGGATTCCTCGATCCGCGTCTTACATCAGGTCTGACGGATCGATGGGCTCAAAGCCGCTGGAGGATCTATTCCCGTTCCTTCCGCGCGAGGAGTTTCTGGCGAACATGATTGTGAAGCCATTGGAGGAGTGACTCGTAGCATCGCTGGCAACCATGCGCATGAAGCTGAGGAGGACTCGATGCTGCCACAACAGGAATTTCTTCAGGAGCTCTTTTCGCCGGTGATCGAGCGCGAGCGGACTGAACTGGAACGACTGATACAACGGTTAAGAAAAGGAGATCCCAAGGCAGATGATCGAGGTTTCTAAATGCGTGATCTGCGAGGGCGCAATCGTTCAGCTCAAACGCGCCCTGGTCGCTCCCTTCCTGGCCGAGCGGATATGGAACAGGACGCCCTTTTGTGTGGGCCTCGTCCAATGTGAATCTTGCGGATTCATGTTCTACAATCCGCGTCTCGACGACGACGAGCTTCATCGTCTTTACAATAACTACCGCACTCGGGAATATCAGCAGATGCGCCACGCCTCCGAAGTTTGGTACAACGCTAAGTTCAATACGGACTTGGCCTCACCTTCTTCTTACGAAATCCGCCGCGCAAAGCTCGCGCCAATCCTCCTGAAGCAATTAGGCCAGCGAAAGATTAATCGCATTCTCGACTACGGCGGCGACCGAGGCGACCTCGTAGTCAGCCTGCTTGATGGGGCAGAGGCATTTGTATACGACATCTCCGGGATTCCGGCTGCAGCCGGTGTAACGCGGACAAACGATCCGGCTGGATGCGAGGCCGACCTTATTATCAGCAGCAACGTTTTGGAGCATGTTGGATTCCCGCGACTCTTGGTGAGCGAGATCCTCAAGGCTGCTCCCAAGGAGGGTCTGGTGTATCTCGAGGTGCCATGCGAGTTTGTATTTGGGCTAGCAAGAATCTCAAGACGGCTCGCTCAGATCGGAGTCATGGCCCTCACGCGTCCAGCACTTGCACAATACATCATCCGTCCCGCCAGCCTATACATGATGCATGAACACATCAACTACTTTACCGAGCGCTCCTTGATTGAGCTCATGCGCTCCTGCGGCGGCTCCGTGATTGCCGCTGGAAGCTATTTTTCATCGGGCAGAGCGGGCAAGTCCGATATGGCGTGGTGTATAGGGTCAAAAACGTAAATAAGTCAGCGTGGCGCACGGGGAAATATAGAACCAGAAGATTGCGGGCATTCGACACGGCGTCGCTTCCCGATCAGTGACCGCTTCCGCACCCGTAAACCCGAACGAATTCATTTTGGATTATGGGAGTATCTTGCCAAACCCAGCTATCCTTTCTATTCCATACCGGATCGAGAGCATTTACTAACAGTACGTTGATGTGTAACGACTGGCAAATCTCATCTACCTCTGCTTTCGAGGACTTATCACCTAATTGAGGGTCGAAGATAGCCTTTAGACCAACTTGTGTTGCCGGGCATTGGGCCATGGATCCACCGAATTCCGTCAAACAGTTAGAGCCGCCGGCATCGGCCTGTTGATAGCGAGAATAAATCAGCATCGGAGTGCTCAGTTGAGTATCCGGGTTGTATTGGACAACCGCGTTTGACGGTACCACGTGATCCGACTCAGCATAGGCGCGGCGGAGGAAATAGGCATCGCCCCCGTTTGCCAACTGCATAAAGTCCGTCCAATGGTACCGCTCGCTCAAGAACGTATAAACACGGAGCATGCTCAACTGGTAGAGAGAAGACGCACCGCCGATTACCAGTAGCATGACGAGAGTCGCATCGAAAAGCTTTTGGTCGGTCGGGCCCGTGGCCCGGGGCCGATGAGTTGTAAGCCGGTCAGCCAGATAGATGGCGACCCAGAGCAAAAGGACAAACTGCAGCACCATGGCGCCTCTCCACGCGAGATCGTTGGCCCCGATCACAGTGGACCGAATAAACATGATCACGAATAGAGTAGAACCGCCCATGAACCACAGCGCCTTCTGTGCCTCAGAAAGCGATCGCCATTGACGCCAATCGCGGCCCGCCTGCCTCAGGCCCACCACCATATAGATTCCAAGCTCAAAAAAGAGAAGGAGGAAGGCAAGCAGAACCCAGACGCACAAATTCACCAGGTGGTTGTGAAAATCGAATCCAAGGGGGAGCTGTCGCAGAGCCAACGCAACAAAATGACTGCTCGACCCGCCAGGCGCACTCTCATTCGTTCCCGGGCCAAGGAGATCTCGAATGTAGCCGATGGAGAGCATAAGGGCGAGCGCACCGGCGGCGCCATGGAAAACCACTGCGAGGATCCTGCCCCTAAGCAGCAGATATGCCATCCAAACGAGAATAAAGAATCCGAAAGTGAAGGTGACGTAAACGGAAAGCCCGGCGGCGCTGGAGAATCCGAGCGCGGCAACGATAATCAACCAAATCCGTGTCGAGATTTCTCCTTTGCCCACAGCCTTCCAGAGAAACAAATACCCCGCCAGGCAGGCCACTAACGCCGCCACATGATGAGGCACCCATATCAATGCGTCCAGCCACGATGTGACCTGGCAAGTGTCCCACCACTCCATGTCGGCAGGTGGATGAACATGCGAAAAAGCTATGATGCCGAGTGTCGGAATCAAATCCAATCCCGTGATCGCAAGCATTGCAATTCCGACGACAGATGCAACGCGCAATTGAGAGCGCCGCTCCAGGAAATGCTTCAGATAGATCGGAATCATGGATGCGAGGAGCAGGCCGCCCCATATGCAACTGCCGTACAGCGTGATCCGGGCGCTGCTCCCGGAGACGAACGCAGGAACTGCAGATAACACGTTCCAGTAGTAGTAATAGCGTGCGTTGACGAAATGCCCGGGGTAGAAGAATGGGTTCGCGGGGGGAGCGCCGGTGCGCAGTGCCGAAGCGATAAAGGGGCTGCGCACCGAGTAATCCCAAGCTGCCGCAGTCGAGTAGATTTTTTGTCCCAACTGCATATCCGGCAGCGAGACGAGGCAAACCAGAACCCAGATAGTGACCAAACAAAGGGCTAGTTTGGTGGTCCGATGCATTTCGACTTGAAGCATGTGTTTGCTGCGACGCCACTCCAGCAGCAATCTCGCCAGAAACCCAATTCCAAGCAAGAGAAAAAGCGCCGACACAATCCATATCGGGAAAAAGCGGCATAAAAAGTTGATGGCGAATGGAGACACCGCGCCTGAGATCGCGAGGGCCAGCAGCAGGCGCTCCGACAGGCCTCTTCCCCTGAAGCCCAGAACATTCGAAGCCAGACCGATGAGGTAGCCAGGGGCAACCAGGACGAGCGAAAAAGAGGGAAGGACCAGGAGGATCCCCAGAGCATCATGAACTGTAAAGTTGCTAATCAAAGTGCTCTTCCTTTGCTGCTCGAACCCGCAGCCCAGCACACCTTCAGCGGCATAAATGCCGGCGGATGAAATCCAGGAGCCTGCAATAGGCTGAAATCCGATGAGCGGGTGCAGGCGGAGCGTCGAATCCAAGAGCGAACAGATCGCAGCGCAATCACAGGGAAAGGCACCTTCTAAGCTGGTTCTCGTTGCACCGTGAGGTAAAGCGGGTAGTGCCCTTGAAACAAGACAATGAGCCGCCCTATCCAATTTCCGAAATTCAAATGCTGCATGAGGCGGATCAGTCTTCCGAGTTGAGACGCCGTGCGCTCCATATCGAAATCAAAAGGCTGCTTGAGCCTGTCCAAGAAGATCTCGGCTCCAACTGAAATTAGTTTTGCGGGATACTGCTTGCTAACTTGCTTGACGGCTCGCCTGCACCATATCGGATTGATTTCTGTGCGCAACGTGTAGGCAAATGCAGTGTCGCGGCCCAGGAGGCGCACCCATGCAGGCAGCACCCAACGCCAAATGAGCGGCGGTTGCGCCACAAAGTAGTGTCCTTCAAAGTAAGAAAGGAAATTGGGGAGTTCTGCGAAGAAAATACCCCCAGGCCTTAGAACTCGCAGAGCCTCCCTGAGGACCTTTACAGGGTCTTCTGTGTGCTCCAGAACGTTTTCCGAATACACGATGTCGAAAGAGCCGTCAGCGAACGGCAGGGTGTCGTCAGTCACCCGAATGACCCGCTCCGGATCCAGTCCATTTGCAGCAAAGAGTTCTCGAGATGCCTTGAAAGAATTACCGAATCCTTCAGTGTCCCTCTCCGTGCCATATCCATCGAGATGGTATTGCTTGATCCAGGTGGCCAGATTTGCTCCAAATCCCGAGCCGATCTCCAGCAGCTTCTTTTCCTTCAAAGAAGTGAATTTCTCAAGGATCTGGCCTTTCTTCACGGCCCTGGCGGGATCGACATGATCTCGTGCGGAGGCGTACCGATTCAGCCCTGCAGCATGCTCGAAATACGCTCCTACAGCGTTCTCGGCAAGCACTAGAACGGAGTCGGGAACTACGATAAGTTCAGTAACCATTGTGGGCGATTATACGCCGATCACTTTTCTTTCAGCACACTTTAGCGGCGCTGGCGAACATCCATTGCAACAGGTCCGGCCTCGTGTCCACTCGAGGCTGGGATTGATGGCTTGAGTATACTTCGATTCTGCTTAAGCGGCTGCGCCAACCAGGCCACGATCCTTCTGCCGGATTCGCTCTTCGTCCAAAGGAAAGAGGCGGACTGTGCGTTCACTCGGGGGTTCAGGATTTACCCAAACCTTGTGGGAATTCAGAGGCGTGCAGCCTGTAAGAAACATGATTCCCTGATTTTGCCGGAGCGATCGACTGTCAACTCAGGCTAGCTTTGATTGTGACCCCAGTGTTAGGTATTAACGTTCCCCGACTGCGTCGGACTATCATGTTCACAATCGGAAATCTCCTTGCGAGCAATTCTCGATATTGTTCCGGATATCGCACATAGCGCCCTCGATCACATGAAGTGATGAATCTCTCAAGTCGCCCCATCCCGACGACGAAGCACGGGTCTGCAGTTATTAACGTTCCACCCGTTTCGAGCAAAGGAAGTACCTCGTCGCAGAGGACCAGGACTTCGGCGTCGTTGAGGTGGTGGAGCAGAGCCAGCGCAATGACCGCTTTAAAAGGCTTGAGACCAAGATCACGAAGCTGTCCAACCGGAACAGAATAGAATTCCGCTCGATCGCCATACCGTTGGCGGGCATATTCAATATAGGACTTACTATGGTCGCAGCCGACATACTCAATCTCTCGCGGCATCCAGGCGCAATTAGTAGCAGGCCCGCAGCCTACCTCCAAAACACGGGCGCGCCCGAGCGGCGCGATATGCTCTGCAATGAATGCACGGCGAGGCTTGTCGGCTCCCACCGCTCTCTGGAAAAGGTTGTAGATTGGCGGATATTCCAATGCCTTGCGGGGATCCCAAAACGGAAGGCTGGTGGGCAAACCATCTCCGAATTCTTTTTTTGAATCGTGAACAACCGTCGTCGTGCCAGCTCGTCCCAATGTCAGGCTTTCCACGCCGCTCTGCGCCGCCGGTCTGACAAGTTTCTGCCTGAAGGAAATATTCTTGTGGCCCAAAAAGCTGAAAACCACAGTTACCATCATCAGGGCGGCCCCTGCGATATATGGGGCGCGCTCGGGTTTGTGCAGAATGTGGCGCAGAATCGGAACCAGAATGGGAAGACCAGCCAAACCGATGAGCGCGCTGCTGCCGTAGACGCCAAAGCAGCGTATCCATTCAACCAGGTAGTTGCCGCGGGTGCGAAAGACGAACCACTTATATCCCAGAAAAGCCGCGCTGATGGCAATCACATTTCCCAAGATTGCCGCGTACATGTAGTTGTAAGAGCCCAGCCCTCTGAAAGACCAGGTCAGGAGCGCAAAGACGCTATAGCCGAAAACAGCATTGAATCCTCCGACCATGATGTAGCGCACGAATTGCCTGAGCGATTTGTGGGATTCCGGCTTCACTGGAATGGAGAACCTCTCAGAAGTTGATGCGCTCTTTCTCGGTGACCAAGGGGCGATTCAGCACAAATGTGTGAATGGAGCCCACGTATTCACCGATGATGCCCAGCGCAATCAGCTGCACCGAACCGAGGAAAAAGAGGCCCAGGACTACTGGAGCGACGCCGACAGAAAACCTGCTCCAGAACGCAAGCTTATACGCCAGGTAAGCGACTCCCAGCATAAAGCTGATTGCGGCGGAGATGAAGCCGCACCCGATGACGAGGCGCAAGGGCACTTTGGAAAGGTTGGTAATGCCCAGCATGGCGAGGTCATAGAGGCTGTAGAAGTTGTTCGAGGTGAAGCCGCGCTCGCGGCGCTTCTGATTGTAGAAAACCTTAGCACACGGCAGTCCGAGCTCGGCGATCATACCTCGGAAATAAGGGTAAGGGTCGCGGAAGTTGTCACGGATTTGCTCCACCACCGAACGATCGTAGATCCCGAAGCCGGTGAAGTGCTCCAGTACCTCCACATTGGTAAGGCGGGCTACGAGGCGATAGTAGGCAGTGCGCAAGCGATACATCAGACCGCTCTCATCGCTCGAGTTTTTGATGGCGGCTACGATAGGAAAGCCCTTTTCCCATTGGCGAATCATTTCGACGAATAGTTCGGGCGGATCCTGGAGATCGGCCGCTATCGATCCCACAGCATCTCCCTTGGCCTGCAGAAACGCATGCATTCCCGAGCGGTCGGCGCCAAAGTTTCGCGCGTTGACGATGACTTTGACGCTGGGATCTTCGGCGGCCATCTCGCGAAGCACGGCAACCGTGCCATCTTTTGAGGCATTGTCCGCGAATAGATGCTCGAAACGATATTCAGGAAGCTCTGCCGCCATCGCCATCACCCGCCGATGAACCTCCCGCACATTCAGTTCTTCGTTGTAGCAGGGGGTTATGATGGTGATCACTTTTCTGGTCATTTTGCTCTCCGGGACACAATAGGACCCGTGCGGCTGCTGAAAAGCTGAGTGCTGATCGATTCCACTCGAAGTTTAGCATAGACCTGAACAGTGGGCTGCGGCTTCAAAAAGCGTCTGCCGATGGCTTTTGTTCGGCAGCAGGCATCTGCAATGCTGCCCGGAACAAGGGCGGGTGTTCATGCGGAGGGAAGGGCCGCTCCAGTGCAGAACGAATTCGCCCATCTCAGGTTCCGAATGAATCCGCCAGGAATTATCTCAGGTAATATCTCTCGATGATCACTTTCGGCAGATAGAGAAATGTCAGAGGCTGACAGAGCACGACCAAGGCTGTCGCCCACCGGTAGCCCCAGTCCCATTTGGCCACACAAGGCAGGGCAATGCCAGCGGCAATTGCCAGCGGTATGAGATACCTGCCCTGGACACCTTCGACAACAAGCGCGCCGACCGGGGTCCAGACCAGATACTCAATAAAGAAGACGCTTGCAACTGTGAAAAGCGTGGCAAGGAAAACGATCCTGGCAGCTCGGTTCCCGAATCTACCCGTGTAAAGCGTCTCTCCGGCCAACGCAACCAGCAACATCAGAATCATGATTGCGTAGTATGGCCCCGGCATATACGTATCCAGCCACCCAAGCACTCCGATGAAACTGCGCGCGTAGTCGCCAATATATTGGCAGGTGTTCCCCATGACCGGAAGAAGAATCCAGGGATGATGAGCCAGGGCTAGAATCTGCATCCGGGCGCCGACCGGGCTTTGGGTGTTGACGTTGACGACCGTGGTTGCGGATGAAAATGCAGCCAGCCACCAAATGACGGTCAGGCACAACGACAAGCCGGCCAGACTCAGGCCGGTTAACCAGGCAGGTTTCCCGCCCCATCGAGGCACAAGGCCGGGGATGAGAAGAACGAGCAGGAGAGGCACGTATGGAGGCCGTTCGATGGTGACGATCAGGAGCGCTGAGGCGAGCAAAATGGTCATGGGCCAGGAGAGCGGGAGGTCTTCTGAAATCTGTCGGGAGAGCAGCGAAAAAGCCAGGCAACACATTGAGATCAGAAGAGCATCCTGGCTGCAGGATGCGAAGAGAGACAGAGTCATAGGCAGCAGCAAAACGGCAAACATGAACAGTTTGCCGCGCCGGCACCAGTCAAGAGCAAGGAACGAAATGAAGATTGCAAGCGCGCCGTTCAACAAGCGTGCAAGCATCGCCGTATGCAACACGCTCAGGCCCGCCATTTTGCCTAAGACAATGGCCACGGCCTGTACGAGGTAACCAATCGGTGGGGAAGTGGATGTATTTTGAAAATAGCTGCTGACTTTTTTGCCGGTCCATTTCACGCTGGCCGCAGCAAATTCATCTGCGGCAGTGACTCTGGCGTTGGGTTTGAATGGCAGTCCGGAATAATGAGAATATACTTCGAGAATTCCCTGATCGACATATCCGCCGCTGCGGCCGTAAAACTCACCGACGCTGACCTGATAACTGCGGAGAAAATGGTTGATTTCGTCCGCGCTCTGGAATGGAGGCGTGCAAACCGAGAGAAATATGACGGTGGGGGTTGCAAGAAACAGGAAGATCCAGGGAAGCATCGATGGCAGGATTGCCAGCCATGATGCGGCGTGCTTTGAGGCGGCGAATTCAGTGTCAGGCGACGAATGGATCGATGCCGCGCCCTTTAGATCGAGAGGCTCGTTCTCACGACAGACCGCTTTGCCGCCTTCATTTGCAACTGCCACGACCAACCCCTTTGAAACGCCGGAAGCAATGCATGCCGGTTTCAACCTTGAAGCGCAGAAAGCTGTGAGCTGGAATCTCCTTTTTCGGCATCGGTTCCATGGAATTCTATCGCTCCTGAGGCAGATTGCGAGGCCAAAAGAACGTTTGCCCCGAAAAAGCCAGCGTTTGCAGAAGAAAAGCCGGACGATTCGCTACCGTCCTCGCCTCGGCCGCCGCATCGAGAGCCCTCCAAGTTGATTGCGCCAACACCTATCCATTCTCCTTTGCCCTCCGTGATTCGCTTTGCCGTGTTTGCCGTCGGCCGTTCAGCTTGCCGGAAGCGGACCTTGGCCGGGAAAGTACATGGACATGTAGGTCGGCTGCATGGTGATGTGGATGCTTTCGAAATGCGTCCACATCGCGGGAGTTGGATTGGCAAGCCGGCCATGCGCAAACGTATCGGACACAAGCAGAAAACCGAAATCGTCGGAAACAAACGGGAGGGGAACCGGATAAACCGGCAGCAGAGCCAGACGCAGCACAAACATGCTCAGGCCGACCGTTGCAACAGCCAGTCCTTTTCTTCGCGCCAGAGGGACAAAAAGCCGTTCGATACGCGCGAAAAACCTCATCCCCAGCTTCGGCAACGCGAAGGACGAGGCAGTCGCCATGCCCGCCAGGCCCAATTCAATGATTACGAGCGCCGGGTTCATTTGCGAGGCGGATGGCAGCAGCATATGGGTTCAGTTCCGTGTCTGGTATCAATGATCTCATCGCGCACATGGTTCAAGCGCAATCTGGAATCTGAACCGTCTACGTTTTTTCTGAACACGGGTTGAGAGGCAAGAGAGGCGTCCAGCGATGAATGCCAGTTGACGTTTCTCTCCCGCGAAGATGCCAGTCCGTTGAATTGTGCTTATTCAAACTTTTACGTAGGGCAACAGATCGGCTTGCCGGGGCAAGCCGAAGAATCGCGCGCAAGTGTAGCGCCGGATAAAATTGCTTGGGATTATGTGACGCTTATGCCAATTTTGCTGAAGATCGTATTGACAGCAGTCGCAACCTTACCCTCGCCGCTGATGGCAGCCAGAGCTATCAACATGACAAGAAGGCCATACTCGATCAAGTCCTGGCCTTCTTCGCTGTCGATCAATACCCGGAACTTCGTGTACAGCTTCAGGAATTGAAGGTGCATATTGGAGCTCCCCTGAAAACGGCCCGACCAGCGGTACGCTTGCAACTCTAGTCTAGCCTTGGGACGCCGGGTCTTGTAGTCCTTGATTCTGGCCCATTGCAGACACCCGATCGTCGTCTGCTATTGAATACGATTCAGGCTAGACCCTTGCGGGGAAGCATCGGAAGCCGATACTCCCCACGAAGGAGCTGAGGTGCCGGGCACGTCTTCCTGGTGCGTGATGCCACCAGTTAGGCGAGGGTGACGCTGATGGTGCTGAACACACTGTTGACGGCCGTGGCAACCTTGCCAATGCCGGTAACTGCTGCGAGGGCAATCAGGGTGATGAGCAGGGCATACTCGACCAGATCCTGGCCTTCTTCACGGTTCATCAGATCCTGGACCTTAATGTACAGCTTCAGAAAAAGGTTATTCATTGTGTTGTCTCTCCAGTTTTGAATTTCCCAGCCTCAGCCGGGTCACCCTGGATATAGCATCTGGCGTGCCATTCGAAAGAAAAATACTAACTGTATTTAAATCAATCATTTATCTATTTTCCTTTCGTGTCCGTTCATGCATCTTGTATACAATTGTTTACAGAGATTCTTCGATCGAACAGCCTCGTATACATTACCTCGATGCGTAACAGCCGGGAAGTTCAGTAGTTACTTGGGAACGACCCCGTTCGCAAGTACAATAGCGTCCATGGCAACCAGCTCGAATGGTCCTGTAGCACAGTCCCGATACGACTTTGCAGATTTCGCGATTGCGCTGGTCAGCGGCGTGGCCCTCGCCGTGACTGCCATTTTTCTCTGCTCTATTCCTTTCTCCGGCCACATGGCCGGCTCCCGCGACTTTGTGGCCTATTATGCTACCGGTCAACAACTTGCCCACCACGCCAACCCCTATGACTGGCAAGACATGATGCGGCTTGAGAAATCCGCGGGCCTGGTGGCGGATGGCGTTTTGCTCATGCGCAATCCGCCCTGGAGCTTGCCGCTCGCCTATCCGCTCGGCTTTCTGGGACTGAGGGTTGCAGCGACTCTCTGGTCCATTGTCTTGCTCTCCTGCCTACTGGTTTCGGTGCACCTGGTTCGAGTCCTGCACGGTTCGCCTCCTAATTACATCCACTGGCTCGGACTTGCGTTCACACCTGCGCTGATATGCCTCACCATGGGTCAAACCGCGCTCTTTGCCCTGCTGGGACTGGTCCTCTTCCTTCGATTCCATCGTACGCATCCTTTCAATGCCGGGTTGTCCCTCTGGCTTTGTGCGCTCAAGCCTCATCTTTTTCTTCCCTTTGGCGTCGCACTGATCGCCTGGATTCTCGTCTCCCGCAGTTACCGGATCCTGGCCGGCACGTTGGCTGCGCTGGGGGCGAGCAGCGCAATCGCCTATTGCATCGATCCGCAGGCATGGACTCTCTACCTGGCGATGATGCGTTCTCCCAAAGTCCAAGACGAATTCATTCCCTGCCTCAGCGACGCACTTCGTTTCCTGGCCGGGTCGCAGTTGCACTGGCTTCAGTTTCTGCCTGTCTCTTTGTCCTGCATCTGGGCGTTCTTCTATTTCTGGTCGCGCCGACAGACCTGGGATTGGATTGAAAACGGCAGCCCGCTCATGCTGGTTTCGATCGTCGCGGCGCCCTATTGTTTTATTCCCGATCAGAGCCTCGTTGTTCCCGCCCTGCTGCACGGCGCGTACAGCACCCGCTCGCGCGCCCTTCTTGTTGTCCTCACTGCCGCCCTGGTCCTTATCGATCTCGAGATTTGCCGCGTCAAAATTGTTTCCTATCTCTATCTTTGGCCGGCACCAGTTTGGTTTGCCTGGTATCTGTTTGCGCACGCCTATCAAAACGCGGCTGCGGCCCGGCCCGAGCCCTCCGCCGCACACACTTAATCCACCCGGTGAATCCCGCCGGCACATGATCGGGCGGAGCCAAGAATGCGTGTAGTCGACATCCTGTTTAATCCGGCCATATTCGGCACGCTGGCCCTTTTTTTCGCCGCGCTTTGGATGCTCAAGAATCCAAATGACAAGACCCGGCCCCTGCTGGTATTCGCCCTGGTCTTGAACCTCTTCTACGGTGTTCTTTTCACGATTTTGATGGATCGGGAGGGCAGTTTTTTTCCCTGGAAATTCGATCACGTCTTATTTCACATGGATGAGTCGCTCGGTCTCCAGACCGCCGTGATTGCGGGACGGCTGCAAGGCGCCTGGCACATTCCGCTTTGGGCGGTCTACGAGTCGATGGTTCCCATGATGATCTGCTGGTTTCTGGTGACTCGCTATCGCAACGCTCGCGGCTCGGTGGTCCTGGCCTATGTCGCCGAGCTGGCTGCCGGGCCGCTTATGTACACCATCGTGCCGGCGTGTGGACCCATCTACCTCTTTGGCGCGCAGTGGCTTCATCCTCCCGTTCCGCCGGTCAACATAATTCGCCTGAGCGGCATGCCGAACTCGTTTCCCTCCCTGCACGTCGCTACAGCCTTCGTTTTCGTTCTCTTTGCCCCGGGAAAACTGTGGCGCGCAGTATCCCTCGTTTTTTTAACTGCCACGTGCATGGCGACGCTCTCCACAGGCGAGCATTACGTAATCGATCTCATACCCGGCATTACCTTCGGCACGTTCGCGGCCAGCGTAGGCTTGAAAAAATACCGGCGCGCACTCGTCTTTCTGGGTGTGACGGGCTGCTGGTCGGTGGGGGTGCGGCTCGGATACCCGTTCCTGATTGAACATCCCATGGTGACGCGATCGTGCGCCGCGCTCACCTTGTTATTTGCAGCCTGGGCGGTGGGCAAGGAGTGGAGTGTGCATTCGGAGCCGGCGAGCAACTCCGTCGTCGCTGCTGAGGCTTTGACGCCGTAGAGTGCGCGGCTGGGACGGGCGTGCGGCTGCAGGTCGCGATCAGGGAATCGCAATCCCCGGCGGAGCCGGCTCAAATTCCAATGTATCCCCGCGTTGCGTCCCCGTCGCGCGGATCGTGCCCGCAGCGAGCTCCAGCACGGAGTGCGCGGAGAGGCATGCCGAGATGCGCCATGCGCCGACGGCGCTCCTCACTTTTCTGATCCGGTTTCCACGGTCCAGGTAGACGAGGTCGATGGGAAAGCGCATGAAAAAGGTGTGCACGGATTCGCAGGGTTTGATCCACAAACCCTCGCCGGGCAATAGGCTGTCACGCCCCAGCAGGCCTTTTCTACGCGTCTCCCCGCTGCTGGCAACCACGAGATGCGTAGCCAGCGTGGTGCCGCGCGTGAGGTTTATAACTTGCAGGGGAACTTCAGGCTCAGCAGGCTTGCTTGGAACAAGAAATTCGCGCAGCCCTTTGGCAAACCGACGAATTGTATTCATCGGCCTGCCTCAGATTGCGCGCATGTTCACGCCGGAAAACCTCATTGCGGGGCCGGCACCGGCACGGCGCTGCCGCCGGCATTGGAGGTTGAAGAACTGGAGGTGCCAAAACCACCCGAACTGCCTTCGATCGTGAGTTGCTTCTCGGCCTGCATGCTCTGGATCAGTGTCTCTACCGGAACGGTTGTCGGCGCCGGCGGAGCGGCTACGGCCTGATCGTCAGGCGTGTGCATGGGTATGTTGGAATTGGGCGGCAGGAACTTGACCGGATACTTCAGGCCGGGAAGATCCTGGCCGGCGGGAATCGGCGTCACAATCTCCGGCGTCACAATTACGATCAGCTCGGAATTGGTGCGGGTCCTGGTCATCGACTGGAAGAGCTTGCCAAGAATCGGAATGTCGCCCAGGAAGGGAACTTTCTCGAAGCTCTCAGTTTCCTGGTTATTCAACAGGCCACCAATCATAAAGCTCTGCCGGTCCGCCAGGGTTACCTCGGTATTGACCTTGCGAGTGGTAATGCCTGGGACCTCAAACCCCGATATCTCGACTTCATTGGTATAGTCGAGAGCGCTGACTTCGGGCGCCACCTGCAGACGGATCGTTCCCTGGGGAGTGATGGTGGGAATAAAGTCGATCCGAACTCCATACTCCTTGAACTGAATCGAGACCGCTGTCGAGCCACCGGCCGAGGTACCCTGAACTACCGGGTAGGGATATTGACCGCCGGCCAGAAAGCTGGCTTCTTTGCCGTTTGACGCCAGCAAATTCGGCTCGGCCAGCACTTCCACCAGGCCTCTGGTATCGAGCGCCTCAATGTCCGCGCCCGATTTCAGGCCGGGGAAAAAGGCCAGCAGGTTCAGCTCGTTTGAAAACTCCCCCCCAGCGACCAAATTGCTAAGGCCCTGAGACGCCCCGCTGGAATTCGTAAGGAACGGCGGGGAGAATTGTCCCGTTGAAATTCCACCGATTGCATTGCCGAGTCCGAGATCGAACAGATTGATGCCAAGCTGCCTCTCAAGGCTGCGGTCAATGCTGGCAAAACGCACTTTCAGCAGAATCTGCGGATTGGAAGTTGGCAGTTTCACTTCGAGCAGGTTGACCACCTTGCCCGCCGTCGCGGCAATCTGGACTGCCCGCTCCGAGCCGGTCAGGTCGTCAACGGTGCCGCGCAAAAAGACCGTGTTGTTGTCGTAGCTCACCTTGACGGCTTGTCCCGGCAACTCGGTCTTGATCTCGCGCCGAATCGAATCCAGACTGTCGCTGGATACAAGCGAGACGTTGCGCACGGTCACGTTGAAAAACTGGCGGCCGCCGTGAATGTCCCAAATGATCAGGCTGGTCTCTCCGGCGGTCTTGCCGTTCACCATGATCTCGGTGGGAGTTACTACGCTGGCTTCCGCAACTTCGCCCAGCCCGATGGCAACCCGAGCAATCTTCTGTTCGCAGTCCACCAGAACCGTTTTTCCCACGGCCACGGAAAGATCGTTTGTTGAGTCCTGTGTCGCAGCGCCTGCGGAGGAAGTGGGGGGTGCTGCTTGAGCATGCAAGCCCTGCCCCGCGCAGAGGACGAACCACACTGCACTGATACTCGCGATGATGATTGCACTCTTCGCTCTCAATGCTTTCCCTCGGAAGAACCAAAATTCTGCTCTGAAGTATGCGATCCGTTAATCACCTGGATCGTGTAGGGGATGGGCGCTGGGGCCTTGGGCTTGGGGGCTATGCGCCGTTCGGTCTTGGGCGGCGCAGCCTGACCAAAGAGGCTGGCCATTACTGTAGTGTTAACCGGCGCGACCTTGGTATCCAGTGGGTTCCGCAGCACGAGTTGAACCTTTAGCTGGTTCGCTGCCAGGCTCAGAGTCTGGGCCTGATCCGGGGTCACCAGCAGGGTGACTACCTGCACCTGTTGCGGCTTGCCCTCAGCGTCTTTCTGTATGTCGGTGCCCGCCGACAGCACTTCAATATTCTGCAGAACCGTCCCGGTCACCACACCCTGCGACTGGTTTGCCCCGGGGGGGATGCCGGAAACGAGAACGTCAACGCGCATGCCGGGCGTCACAAATCCGGCCACGCCCACCACGTCATCGACTCTCACCGCGGAGGCCCGCATGCCATCGGGAATCGTGGCTGCCAACCCGCCCCCGGAACCCGGTGCAGCCAGGCGGCTCTCCAGGATCGGCTCACCCTGATAGATATCGGAGATGACTCCTCGCCCAAGCGCTGTGTGGGGATCCAGAATGGCGCCCTTGGGCGGCGTTCCAGTCAATTGAACGCTGCTCAGGTCGGAATTCGTCAGCACCGTTCCAAGTTTGATGTCATTGGCCGCCGCGACTACCCGCGTCGTTGCCACCGGCCGCGCTGCCACCAGACGGTTGCCCACGATGCGATAGACGAGAAAGGCGCAAGCACCGGCTATCACGAATGCCACGACCAGGATCGTAAGTAATCTTCGATTCATTCCTTAGTTGGTTCGGAATGGCTGTTAAGCCAACTCCGCCTTTCTGCACCCCGTATCGATTACCGTGACCGCGTGCGCGACTTTTGATTTCGCGCCTGTAACCGGGGAACGCGTCGATATCGAACCTGATGGATTCAGTGTCGCTTCAGTATATAACCTTCCTGCGAATTAAATGAAGAGAAATATGTGTCGAGTTTTCTTTTTTTTAGCGGGTGAGGTACCTAGAAAGCTATGAGCTAAATCCTCCCGGATGAGTGATGCTGGAGCTAATTCAGGGGTGACGCCGGCGTGGCCGGATTCAGCCAGCGGCTCCCAAGGAGGCCGGCCGGGCTGCCTCTGCTGAAAACACCGTACAATGGATTTCAAATGCGGACCGGCGGTTTCCCACTTGCCGTATAGGTTCTGACCGGGACCGGTTGAGCGCGGACAACACCTGAAACAACAACCCAGCGGTGCAAGGAAGGGAATACATCCGTTCATGAGGTCTTCCCGCACGATCACGCTCTTCACCGAGCAGTCCGATTTCGGCCAGAAGCCAACCTCGTTTCTGGTGTCGATCCTGGTTCATGGCGCCGCGATCAGCCTGGTAGGCTACGGAGTCCTGTTCATGCCGCGGATGGACAACCGCGTGGTGACAAAGCGGTACACGGTGCGGCAACTCGATCTACAGGGGCAGGAGCAGCGTTCGGGGGGCTCCGCGGCGGGCCAGATTGCCTATCCGGGCCCGCATTCGGCTGCCCGCGAGTCGACCTCGGGAGGTGAGCAACAGGCGCATTCGCGCCCCCTGAGGCAGACTGCGCAAGCCCAGCCCGGCAAGCAGACGCTGGTGCAGCCGGATATTGACACCCATATCACGCTCCCCCAGGAAATCCCGCTCCCGCAAGTGGTCGTGTGGGAACCGAACAAAACGCCGGTGAAGAACATTGTTGCGCCGGCGCCGCAGAAGCCGCCACCTGCCAATGTCACCCCGTCGCTTAATCGGCCCAATGAAGAGACAAACGTCGCCGACATTCAGTTGGCGTCAGTTAGCCAGCCGGCGCTGAATCAACTGGTAATTCCCAGCAACACCACGCCCATCGTAGTGCAGGGGCCGCCTCAACCCCAGCCGGCTCCGGTCACGAATTCGCAGCCTTCCGCACAGCCGTCGCCCGCAGCCGTGATGTCGCTCTCCGATCTGAGCGCGAAGGATGCGCACGTCAACCTTCCACCGGTGAACTCGACCGCGGCCGACGACACACCGGGAGATTTGACGCCGGGAGAGGCGAATCAACCGCCGTCGCCGGGAATCGGCGATCCGGCCAGCAAGGCAGCGGGAACCGCACCCGGCGCGGGCAATACACCGGGGGCAGCGCCCGGCCCGGGCAAAGCAACAGAAGCCGGCGCGGGCAAGGGCAACGCACCCGGTTCGGGCAGCGCAACAGTAACCCGCGGCGGCGCGGGCGCGGCCAACGCTCCCGGCGCAGGCAATGGAGGCAAATCACCTGGGGCCGGCCCAGGGTCCGGGACGGAAACCGGCGCAGGCTCCGGGCAGGGCGACCAACCCTCAGCCACAAAGATCGCGCTGCCCATAGAAGGCCACTTCAGCTCGGTGGTGGTGGGAGCATCGCTCGAGGATCAGTACCCTGAGATGGGCAACATATGGCACGGCAGGATGGCCTACACCGTCTACCTCCACATGGGATTGAGCAAGAACTGGATCCTACAATACTCGCTTCCACGCTCGGTTCTGGCCGCCCAGGCCGGCAGCGTCGCTCACCTTGAAGCCCCCTGGCCTTATAACATCGTGCGCCCCAATCTATCTCCGGACGCGATCGATGCCGATGCCCTGATGATCCACGGATTCGTCAACCAGGAAGGCCGGTTCGATTCGCTCAGCATTGTCTTTCCGCCGGCGTTTCCGCAGGCCGAGTTTGTGCTGAAATCTCTTGAGCAATGGCAATTCCGGCCTGCCGCGCAGGACGGACAAGGCGTCAGGGTTGAAGTGCTGCTCATCATTCCCGAAGAGCTCGACTAACCCGCATTTCTCACAAGGCGCGCCAACGAATTTGTATCAGCCTCCTGCCCGGCTGTAGCGTGGGTTTCCCGACCCACGCCGGACGCCGTTTGCTCCGTCACGGTGTGTGCAAACTGTATAGATGAACGAGGCTTTGCTCTGGCGGCGAGGACGCCGCCAGCACAGCCGACCAGGAGGTCGGCGCTACAGAGCGTCGATCTGGCCGTGAGAAATGCAGACTAAGGCGTCTCCTGCCGCGGCAACAAGCTATCTTGCTGAATAAGAAAAAAAGGGTGCAGGCTAACTGCCCGCACCCTTTTTTGAGTTATCCGAGTTACTCTTCGTTTCCGGCAAATTCCTAAGTGGTGCCGTTGGGAATCAACCGCGAGGATGTGAGACCAGCCACGATCGCCGCGAATTCTGCGTCGATTTTCGTATATGCGCCGTTAGCGGTGGTGAGCGCCGGACATCCGCCCGTGTTGTCGGAAAAGAAGGTGTTCACAGTGGAAGCCATTGCCCCGATTGCATTGCACGGGCTCTTGCTGTTGCCGGTGCCGCTCGGCCAGGCTTCCGCGCCATAAGTGGAACCGGAGCTAGTCGTATAGGTCCCGTCCGTCAAGCAACCTGACGTCTCCGAGCCGAAGCCGATGGTGTAGACGGTGGTTCCCGCCTTCGTAGCTAGCTGGGCAGCCTCCACCGCCTGCCCGCACTCGCCCAACGCGGAAGGATATGTGGGCGATTGGTAGCCCGTGGCATTGGTCACCGACGTTCCGGTTCCGTTCAGGGGAGTGCCGGTGCAACCGCCCGTCGGGCAATTGAGAGTAGTCGCCTTACCGCTGGCAGAGATAGTGGTGGGGCCGCAGGTAACCACTGTTTTCCCTGCGACAACCGATGAGGTAACCGCCGGGCAATTCGATGCAACAATCTGGCTGCCATTGCTGCAGGAGTTATTTCCGCCGGCCGACGAGTTGGCTTGCGAATTGCACGCGGTCGCGTCGCCGTCGGTGAGGATGATCAACTCGTTTTTCGTGCCCGGATTGTTTGTTTGCTGCGTGATGAGATCCGCCTGTGCCTGTCTGATGACCTGCGCGTAATAGGTTCCCTCGCCGCCGGGCGCCGCCAGGCCCTTGCAGCCTGTGCCGGCATAGCCGGTGGCATTCGCGAGATCGTTCTGTAATGT
>Ga0182014_10001365_pt1 | contig 32673 bp, 18 predicted proteins | sample 612S2DmetaG_FD_120489 | JGI IMG/M metagenome (GOLD analysis project Ga0182014, IMG submission 120489) | Permafrost microbial communities from Stordalen Mire, Sweden - 612S2D metaG | ecosystem: Environmental > Terrestrial > Soil > Wetlands > Permafrost | place: Sweden: Stordalen | collected... | reverse complement strand
CGCCCGGTGGATCGCACCCCCGTCTGGGTCCTGCGCCAGGCCGGCCGCTATATGCATGAGTATCGCGAGCTCCGCAAGCACCACACGCTGGTTGAAATCTGCAAGCAGCCGGAACTGGCCGCGGAAGTCACCATCACTGCCGCTGAGAAGCTTGGAGTGGACGCGGCCATCATCTTCGCCGACCTGCTGCTGCCGCTCGAACCCATGGGCCTCGACTTTGAATTTCAGGCTGGCGAGGGACCGGTGGTCCATCACCCCGTCCGCACCGCTAACGACGTTCGCGCTCTGCGCACCGACCGCGCCGAAGACCTGGCCTATGTCTCCCGCGCCATTGAGAAGGTGGCTGCCCACTTCCGCGACCGCCTGGGCATCATCGGCTTCTGCGGCGCGCCTTACACCCTGGCCAGCTACATGATCGAGGGCGGCGGCTCGCGCAATTACATCCACACCAAGCAGATGATGTACTCCGACCCCGCCTCCTGGCGCCTGCTGCTCGACAAGATCGTCGCGGTCCTCGAAGAGTATTGCCGCCTCCAGGTGGCTGCCGGGGCTGACGTTATCCAGATCTTCGACAGTTGGGTGGGTTCGCTGGGCCTGGCCGACTATCGCGATTACGCCTTCGAGGCCTCCAAGCGCCTGGTCTGCGCCGTGCAGCAGATGGGCGTTCCAGTCATCTACTTTGGCGTCGAAACCGCGGGCCTTCTGGGGCAAATGGCATTGACCGGAGCCGACGTCATCGGTTTGGACTGGCGGCAGCCCCTCGATGAAGGCTGGCGCGCCGTGGGCAAGGGCCACGCGGTACAGGGCAATCTGGACCCCATCACGCTCTTCGCGCCGCCTGAAGTTTTGGAACTCCGCGTCAAGGAGATTCTGCGCGCCGCCAACGGTCGCCCCGGCCACATCTTCAACCTCGGCCATGGCATCGTTCCCGGCACGCCGGTCGAGAATGTGCAAGCCGTCGTCCGCATGGTCAAGGAGTTCCGGCTCTCGTCACCAATCGAGTAAATCAGTGGTGTGAACCCAGTTCCGATCTACGGTTTAGAAACGGCAAATCCGGAGGGTATCCGCAATAAGGACTCATCCGGTTCCTGTCCGATGGCCACATCCGACAACTCGTGAACCGCACTGCCTCCATTGTCCAGCGTCGTTTTCATGCGGACAATGATATCCGACGATCGATCCGCGAACCAGATCTCCCCTACAGCCTTCTTGGTGACCGGATCGAGGGTCCTGTATCCTGTCGCCGCCACTCCGCCAATCACTTCATGCCCGATGGGATCTGTGCGAGGCAGGTGTTTGATCCGGCCGAGATTGACCGTCCGTCCAATCGCCCGCTGTGCACGGAAATCGATACTGTAGGAAAGATTCTCGCCAGGGAGGTTCAACGTGCCTTTTTCCGGCTTCGTCGAGTTTGGCAAAAAGCTCTCCTCCATCCGCGTCCCATTTGAACTTTGCACCGTGATTCCCTGATGCTGAATGATCTTTCGTTCGCCCTTGACGTTCACATTCTGAATGGTTTCAGTAAACTTGGCAGTATAAGGAATCCAACGTTCCTGCGAATAGGCAGCCATCGCACAGGTAAGGCTGCCGATGATCAACAAGGATACGGCTTTACGCATGGGTACTCCTTTCTGAGAGCGGAATCAGAATAGAATCTTCTTTCCTCCCGCACAATAGACGGGATTTCAGCATGAAAGAGATCAGCTTCGGAGCATTTTCAGAGATTGTGCAAAGAGATGGGTGCTCCACCCTCGCCGCGTCTTTGTTTTTGCTGCTAGGGTAGGATACGAATCACCCCTCATGTGAGGTCGTGTATGCCTAAACAAGCCGTCCTGCTACTGGCCCATGGCACCCCGGAGACCGTCGAGCAGATTCCCGAGTATTTGCGCAACGTGACCAGCGGACGTCCGCTGCCTGAAGAGGTCATCGAGGAGATTCAGCGCCGTTACGCACTCACTGGCCACAGTCCTCTTACTGAAATCACCATCGAGCAGGGCCGGCTTGTGGAAGCGGAGCTGGCCGCCGCGGGCCAGCCCGTGCCCGTCTTCGTTGCCATGCGCAACTGGCGCCCAACCATCCCTGACGTGATGCGGAAGATGCGCGCCGATGGCGTCGAGGAGGCCGCTGTTCTTTGCCTCGCGCCGCACAACTCGCGCACCAGCGTGGGCCTTTATCGCAGTGCCGTCGAGGCCGAGGCGGGCGGTCTGCGCATCGATTTTACCGAGGGCTGGGCGCAGCATCCGCTGCTGATCGAGGCCTTTGCCGAGCGACTCCGCCCGGCCTGGACCAAGCTGAGCGGAGAAGCAGGTGCTCCGGTTCCAGTACTATTCACCGCACATAGCGTTCCGTGCCGGACCATTCAGGCTTTCGAAGGCCAGGCCGCCGACCCTTACGCCGAGGAGGCCAGACGCACTGCGGCGCTGGTTGCCGAGCGCGTGCCTGAGATTTCCCAGTGGAGTTTCGCCTTCCAAAGCCAGGGCGCCAGCGGCGGGCCTTGGCTTGGTCCCACCGTCGAGCAGACCCTGGAATCTATTGCCGCCTTGGGCGTCCGCACACTGCTGCTTCAGCCCATCGGCTTTCTCTGCGATCACGTCGAAATCCTCTACGACGTGGATATCCTCTTCCGCGAGGTTGCCGCCAAGCTGCACCTGCGGCTGGAACGGCCGGAGTCGCTGAATGCCTCAATCCTCCTCGCCAAGGCGGTTGCGGATCTGGCGCGGCAGGGACTGGCGCGTCTCAACAAGCTGCAAAATTGATGCCCGGATGGCTTTCCAGACCGATTGGGGTAAGCCGCTGCAGAATCACTTCAGGCGAGAGCCCTGGGCAACAATCCCAATAAAGATCTGAAATGACAAGAGAAAGCAAACAGCGATCAACCTCGCGAAATAGACGATCCGGGATGATGGGTCCACTGCGCTAACCGGTTATTTACAGACTAAATTGTCAGTAAATATTTTATTTTGTTCACTTTGAGACTATTTTTAAGCCGCCCTCCAGACACTATGGGAACAGGAATCACTTCTCTTTTGTTTCACTTACATAATTTTACAATAGCCGCCGACTAGCGGGATGAGAAAGATGAGCCTGCCGCAGGCCGGTATCGGGTCTTCCAAAGCTAAATAAAGCACACTCCAGCCCGTAAACGCTCACGCCCGGTCCGATATACTTTAGCTTACGCACCCTTGAACGGCCTGTTCGGCAGGGAACCGCGGGAGAGGGGCGTTTGGGCCTGTTTATGAGTTGTTTTCGGAGTTTGAGAAGAGGAAATTGCAATGAGCTTAAATTTCGTTTGACATCTTCGTATGGCTGCGATATATTTCGTTAGCTTTTGTTTCGAGTTTGTATACGACGCTAAAGAAGGTTTTCCCGCAATATGGGAAGCATCGCTGGTGTCTGAGTCGCTGATTTCGGCAAGTATGCAGAGCGAAGAAACGAGTAACGGACGGCTGTTTCCCGGCGGGGAAACAGGCGGGTAGTATTTGGAGGCAATATGCGATCTATGATTCAAAGGGCTCTTCTTATAGTGCTCCTTGCGGTGACCGCAGTCTGGGTTCCCAGACTTTGCAATGCACAGGAGTACCGCGCAACCATCACTGGAACTGTTGCCGATTCGGCGAAAGCTGTAATTCCGAAGGCTGCCGTAACAGTACGCAACCTGGACACGGGTGAAGTGATTAACACCCAAACAAGCGCTGCTGGCGCTTACACGGTACCGTATCTTCGTCCCGCTCAGCGGTATGAAGTCACGGTGGAGGTGCCCGGCTTCAAAAAGACGACGCATCCAGCCGTTGTGCTCAGCATCTCCCAAGTCATTACGCTGGACTTTAACCTGCAGGTTGGGAATGCGGCCAGCGAGGTAGTCACGGTTGTCGCCACAGAGAGTCAGGTAGCCCTTGATTCGGATACGGCTGACCGCGGTACCGTTGTTGACAACAAGACCATCACCGAACTGCCGATTGACGGCCGCAACCCGCTGGCTCTGCTTGATGCTGTAGCTGGCGTGACCAATGAAAATGGCCCCGGATCTCAGGGCGTTGCTTCAGATATGTATAACGCCTCGTTCTACACCATTAATGGCGGGGCAGCGCAAAACACTGAGTACACCATCGACGGCCAGCCGGATAACTCGATTCCTTGGTGGTCCAGCGGCCCGTCCTCCATTCCTTCGGTGGACGCCATTCAGGAATTCAAGATCATCACCAACCCCTACGATGCGCAGCTCGGGCGCACCTCCGGCGGCGTTGTCAGCATGGAGCTGAAGTCCGGCACCAACCAGATCCACGGCTCCGCATATGAATTTGCCAAGCGCGGCTATATGGACGCCAATCACTGGGTCAACAATCTTACCGATACGCCGCGTCCCGCGCACACGGAAGACCAGTACGGCGCCGAAATCGCCGGCCCTGTCCGTATTCCTCACTTGTACAACGGCCGCGACAAGACCTTCTTCATGTTCAACGCCGAGTTTTACCGGCAGAAGCTACCCCAGTACGGGATGTACGACGTTCCAAATCCGGCGTGGGTGAAGGGCGATTTCTCCGGCTTTACAGATGGCAACGGCGATCTCTACCCTGTTTACGATGTCAATACCGCGAACGCCGCGAACGGTTATGCCCGCTCGATGTTCCAGACCGCGAATACCGGGTCAACGACCTGCGGCAACGCGCAGGGATACAACTGCGTACCGACCAACCGCTTCAATCCGATTGCGGTCAATATCGTCAACATGGCCATATCGGCCATGACGCCGACACCGAACGCGATTGCTGGCGAGCAGCCCTGGGAAAACATCTGGGTGAATCGGCAGCCGGAAAACAACACCATGGATAATTACATCGCCAAGGTGGATCAGGTTCTCGGCGCGAAGGATCGGATGTCCTTCAACTACATTCACGACACCAATTTGGTGCAATTCCTCTTCACCCCATCCGGAGTTCCCTGGGCGAACGGCGAGCACTTCCAGGAAAACCACCAGAATGCGGGCATCGACTGGATTCATACGCAGCGTGACAACCTGCTCTTCGACGTGCATACCAGCTATCAGCGGTATTGGAGAGCTGACGGCGAGCCGCAGACCTGGAACTACGATACGACCCAACTGGGTTGGTCCTCCGCGTTCATCAACTCACTTCCTCTGAAGACCGGTTTCCCGCAAATCACCTGGTCCATGCAGCAGCCTTCTTCGGCCCAGGGGCAAGGGTACGGAAACTGGCCGCTGATGTCCAGGGACCGCTACATGATCCCCGACGATACCTTCAGCATTGCGCCAACAGTGACCTGGAACAAGCAAAAGCACTCGCTGCGCGCCGGAGTTGACCTGCGTACCACGCACACTTCAGCCGACACGAACTGGACCAATGTGATGGAAATTGGTTCCAACGGCGAAGCATCTCAGGAGTACTGGGACGCCGGTAGCTACGACGACGGCGCGCAATTGCCCGACGGCATGAATTCTGCCGGCGTAAGCGGCAACGCTTTCCTTGACTTCCTGCTCGGTCAACCGAACACGGTTACCGTGCAGAACCAAGTAACTCCCACCTACACCTGGCATTACATTGCTCCATGGGTGCAGGATGACTGGAAGGTAACGCCCCGGTTTACCGTGAATCTGGGCTTCCGTTATGACCTGGCGTCAGCGCCTACAGCGCGTCACAACTGGTTGAGCACAGGATTTGACCTGAATGCAACGAATCCCCTGAATACGTTGGGGCTCGCCGCTCAATTCCCCAACCTGCAAGGCGGAAAGCTGGAGGGCGGTTATACCTTTGCCACCTCGGGAGGCCGTTCAGCGGCATGGAACACGGACTACACCAAGTACCAGCCGCGTCTGGGATTTGCGTATCTGCTCCGTCCCACCACGGTCATCCGCGGCGGCGCCGGACGTCTGGTGCAGGCGCAGATGGGCGATCAACCATCCACGGTAGGATACTCACAGGCTCCGAACTTCGTGAATACGATCGACAGCGGAGAAACGTATGTCAACTCCGGCACTCCGGACGGTATGCTGAGCAATCCGTATTTCAACAGCGGCGGCATTCCCACCATTCCCGGCGCCTCAGCCGGCTTGGCAACCAACGTTGGATTGGGCGCCAGTTTCATGAATCCGAACCATAAGTGGCCTTACGTCTACCAGTATTCGCTGGGCCTTCAACAATCCATCGGAAGCACCGGCAAGCTGGACATCAGCTACGTGGGCAGCAGCAGCCGGGCGGGGGATGAAAGCAGCCAAAACCTCTCGATGGACGAAGACCTGCGGGCGACGTGCAATGATCTGCTCGGAACGACGTCGAATCCGGAACCGCGCATGAATTGCCAAGCGCGGGTTCCCAATCCGCTGTATGGAGTTGCCGGAGTTCAGGGTTCCTGGGAGTCTTCTCCGACCATCAGCGCCCTCAATTTGAACGCAAAGTATCCTCTTTTCGCAAATTCAGTAACCGAAAATGGCATGAACTGGGGAAAGAGCTGGTATAACTCGCTCCAAACCACTTACTCGCAGCGCACGGACTGGGAGCAGTTCACAGGTTCTTGGACCTGGTCGAAGACCATGCAGTCAGGCGGGTATGTGGACAGTAATTACCTGGTTCCCATGCGCTCCATCGCCGGCGCGGATCGCACCCATCGCTTTACTCTTACAGGCGTGGTCAATGCTCCTGTTGGACGCGGTAAGAAGTACTTCTCCAACTTGAGCCGCCCGGTGGATGCGGTGTTTGGCGGATGGGAAATCGGCGAGAGCTTCTTCCTGGAAACGGGACAACCCTTCTCAATGCCGAGTGGCTATAACCTCTTGGGCGATATTCATGGCCCCAAGATGAATCAGTCGGGCAACTACCTGCAGGATCTGGGCGTGAACCACTGCGTGTGGCAGTGGAACCCGTCCACGACTACAGCACCCGGCTACTTCAAGCCCAACCCAGGCGTCACCCAGCCCTTCAACTGCAACCAGGGTTCTGGATGGTATCCGACCTCAGCGCCCTATTCGCCAGTCACCTCACAGCCTTACTCGGCGGCTATCCGCGCGCCGGGAACCAGCCAGTTGGACATGAACCTTGCCAAGATGTTCAACCTGACCAAGCAAGTTCGCATGCAAACCCGGATGGAAGTTACGAATGTATTCAATCATCCGACGTTTTACTGGGATGTCTCCAACAGTCCTACGGCTTGGGATTTCGGTACGGTCGACAAGAGCTGGGGACAAAGCAACAATCCGCGTTACGTACAGATCGCCGTCAAGGTTCTGTGGTAAACGCATCAACATCACATAGAACCGACTCAGTGCCTAGAGGTTTTAGGCACTGAGTTTTTTTAGCGCTTGGCCGGGCATCCGGCAAGGAAGTCCGAGCCAAACCACGAACCCGAGACAGGAGTATTACCCATGAAGTTGAGAATTATTCCACTAACGTGCTTGTTAGTTTTGTATTTCCTGATCACTCCGCATGCATCGGCCGCAGAGCAGCCGTCCATGCTGGTGATCCCCGGCTTTACCGCTTATTCAGAACCCAACCCCGAGGCGCTTGAAATTCCCGAATCCAATCCAATCACGGGCTGGTCTGACGCCGGAGTGACTCTGGCCTGGTATGGGCAGATCCGGACGCCGGGCAAGCTGGCTATCGCTGTTCGTCTGCGCCTTCCCAAGGGGAGTCTATCGACTCTGAGCATGAAGGTTGACGGCCGCACTTTGGCGACGCGGAAAGTAAGTGGTTCTGCCGATCCTGTTACGGTCTCATTTGGCTCATACACGATCGATAAGCCTGGTGATTATCGTTTTGCGCTGGCCGGGGTGAAAAAATCCGGGCCGGTCTTTGCCGAGATTGATTCACTGCAACTCGATGGTCCTGCGATCAAGGATGCTCTCTTCAATCTGACGCCACAGCGCGGCGCGCCATCGGTTCATCTGACCTTTCCAGTACCGGAAGGTGTTCAAGCGAAGTGGTTCTACAACGAAGTTACAGTGAAGAAAGATCCTATCTGGACTTACTACGAAGCTTGCGGCTTCGCCCGCGGATATTTTGGGATTCAGGTAAATAGCCTTTCTGAACGGCGCATCATCTTCTCCGTCTGGGACAGCGGAAAGGAAGCCGTAAACCGCGATAAAGTGGATGCGGAGAATCGCGTACAGCTCATCGCAAAGGGCCCGGACGTTGTGGCTGAGAGCTTTGGAAATGAAGGGACCGGCGGCCATAGCCACATGGTCTATCCCTGGAAGACCGGCGCGACTTATCGGTTTCTGGTGAGCGCACAGCCCGACGGTGCGTCCACAATCTACACCGGATGGTTCTATTTTCCTGAGAAGCAAGCCTGGGGAATGATTGCGAGCTTCCGCGCACCGAAGGATGGAAACTACCTGCGCGGCTTGTACTCCTTCAATGAAGACTTCAGTGGCGGTAATGGGCAGCAGCAGCGTCTGGCGGAGTTCGGCAACCAATGGATCAAGACGACCGACGGGCGCTGGATAGAACTAACGAAAGCGCGCTTTACTCATACGGCTCGCGGAATCTACAAGGACCGCATCGATCGTGGGGCGGGCGTTATTGGCGATCGCTTCTATCTGACCAACGGCGGCTTCAAAGCTGAATCCATGGAGTATGGGGACCAAATCAGCCGCCCGGCAAGCGGAATAGCTCCTGATGTGAAGCTTCCCAACACGGCTGGCGAAACTGGCCGCTAGGATGGACTCATAGGCCGCGGCAGTTCAATGAGACGACTGATGAGCAACAGAAAGCCGGCTTGCATATATGCAAGCCGGCTTTCTGTTGCTCATCAGGATACTAGCGAGGAAGAGCCTCGAGGTTGAGCACCTGGAAAGGCTCCAGATGGAAGGTGTGAGGCGTGCCGGCATCCAGCTTGATTGCGGGTTGCACGGCTGAGTCGGCCCACGGAGAGTGCGCAACATAATGGCGCGGTGCGTTGTTTGGCAGCTCGAAAGCCTGATCGATGTCGAGCGTGATCTCCTGAGCATGATCGCTGGGATTGCGCAAAGTGAGGATCGCCTTCCTGGGAGACCACGCGGCCCATCCATACACCTGAAGCCAGTGCGGATCCCCACCGATCCAGTGCGTATCCACCAGCGTGGAAGCATTGCTGCGGGACCACTTGGCCGCTTCCGCAAGCACATCCCAATTAGCCGGCGTCAGGAGCGAGGGTGTGATGTACATTTCCTGCAACTGAGTTCCCTCTCCAAAGTAAGAACGAACCTCGTTGGCGAAGTCATTGCCAGGATCGGTAGAAAGACCAGCCGCCGTCTCCTGCCGCGCGTATACGATGCCGTGAAGCATCAGGGAATTGAGAGGATAGAGGCGGCCTTGTTTGACGACCTCGTCATACGTGTCGGCATCGCGGTAAGTGATCCAGCGTTCGCGTTTTGTTCCCAGGCCCTCTCCCTGTGTATCCCAACCACCGCGCCAAATCGAGTCCGCATAAATGAGCCAGAACGGAGAAGGATAGGTTCCCGTAGTCAGATTGACAAAAAGATCGGGCTTCAATTGCCGCAGATCGCTGATCAGGTGAATGGCCGCATCGAAGTCGCTGCTGAATGCGCTGCCCTTTACCACGTGATCGGCGTTTCCGGTGCCGTCGAATTTGAACTGATTGACGCCGTACTTGGTTACCATCTCTGCTGCTGCGTCGTGGAAGCGCGCGTAATACTTGGGGCCGGAGAGTGCCAGAAGGCCGTCTGCCAGCTCATAACCGCCCTTTTTCGCGGCAGCCACGCGCTCATCCTTTGGATGGCCATAGCCGCCCCATGGCGACAGCCAGACGCCGGGCGCTGTGCCATATTCGGCTGCGGCCTTTTGCAAGGGTGTGAATCCATCCTTGAAATCAGCGCGTATTTTCCATAGATCGTTGTGGTCGTCCCAACCGTCGTCAAACAGAAACGAGTCCAGGGTTACGCCGCGCTTTTTGTTCAACTCCTCGCCAATGGCGTGAATGCGGTCCAGCGCATCCTGCTGGGTATAAGGGGTAAAGTAGCCAATATCGAACCAGCTGTTGTAATGGAGGAAAGTGCGATAGGGGTGCGCTCTCTCGCGTTCGATGTAGCTAAGGAAGCTGCGGCGCATTTGACCCGCAGGCGCAACGCCCACCACCGCGGAATACTCGGCGGAATGGCCAGCGCCGATCGGCACGCCGCTCTGCAATTCGCTGACGGCGTGGTCGCCGACCACGCTGCTTGTGGAGAGTGGTGATTCGAAGCCGAGATAGAAATTTCCAGCGGTCAGCGGAGAGCCCTTTACGGTGCCGGCAATGGCGACTTTCGGTGAGTGCACGTCGATCATGACGACGCCGCTCACCGGTGCGGGTTTGCTACCTGCCGTGATGGTCAATACCTGGCGAATGTAGCCCGAGCCCTGACGAAGAACAAGGGCCCAGTCGGCCTTGAACTGCTCACCGGGATCTTCAAGCTGATAGTGGACAGCGATGCCGGAGAGGCGCTCCGCGTATCGTGAGGCAACCGGGTTCGCCGCCAGATGCTCGACCCTGGCAGAGCCGTGTATCGTGAGGCCTGACGCCCGCAGCACCCCGATCCCTTTGAGATTGATGGAGAATGGGTCGCTGAGTCGCACGGATAAGCCCTGAGCCGATTCTTCAACGCTCTTGTTACGAATCACCAACCCGGCAAGATGTCCATCCTGGACCTTCCACTGGGCCGCAATCTGGCGATTCTGAAGTGTGCCGCCGGTTTGCTCATTGACAGACACCACCGGATCATCCCCAGCAGCCTTTACAGCAGTCTGGGAAAAGGAAGTGAGCGAAGCTGCGGAAGATATGCCAATCAACAGTGCCAGGATTTTTGGCGAAAGGCGGTTAGGCAGCGATAAGCGGAATCGAAATTCCATGGGTCTCTCCTCGTCGAACTGATAAAACGCATAGAGCGTTAAAGAACTGGAATGCGGCCATAACGCAATCAAACGTAAGTATAGCAAATACTTTGCATCAAATCGCAGTATAATGAGCGGCGAGAAGAACAAAGAATTCAGACGGAACCGCGGAATCGGGTTCATTCTCCGCGTCCGTCCTGTTTCTCCTTAGCTCCAAAAATGGGGCTTAGGTAGGCTCAGGGCCATATTCTACGAAACGGTGAGTTCACCTGTCTGGTGCCTGGCTGACGACGTCGCGCCATATATTTCGTGGGGACAAAGCATGGAACGTCATTAGACATAGCAGGTTGGCTTCAGTATGGTGGGGCGGTGTTGCACTCCATCCCCTCCATTCTGTGCCAGCGCCCATACAACCGGCGTAGTGTTTTCTATGCTGAGATCTAATAAAGTGTTTCGAAATGTTGCGTATACTTACGTCTTGCTGCTACACTCCGCACAAGTGTTATCCCAGCGCGCGAAGTCCTGAAGATCGCAGGTGGGAAATCAGGAGGGCAAATGAGTTGTATTGGTAGGCCGTGGATACAGGGCCTCATGCTCATGGCGTTGTGTTCACCCCTCGCCATGAGCCAGACCGAGGATCTCAAGGTACTCTTGCAGGATGTTCACGCCGTGGGCACGCATGCCAATGAAGAAGAGGGGCCGGCCGCAATTGCCGTCATTGGGAAGCAGGCATTTCCTGTAGTCGTGGGACTTGCGGAGGGTAAGACCGTGCTGCCGGTTGTGGCCGCCGCGCGATTCGGAAAAGGACGCGTGGTCGCGCTGGCTGAAAAGGGATTGCTGGGCGATGTGAGTGGCGCGCCAGTGCATGACGACGACAGATTCCTCGCCAATGCGATTGCGTGGGTTCGCGAGGGCGGGAAGCGGGATGAAACCACGCGCATTCGGGTCCTCGAAATTCCCGGTCTGGCCGAACACCTGCGGGCCGCCGGATATTTGGCGGCAAAAGCGGATTCTTCGTGGAAAACATCCGGCTGCGACGTGATCGTGGCAGCAGTGGATAAGGTAAGCCCGGCGCAGGCTGCTGCTTTGCGCAAATTTCTCCAGCGTGGGGGTGGTTTGATTCTCGCGGCCTCGGTATCGCACTGGGAGGACCAGAGTTCTGCTGGCGTCGATGTCCAGAACTACCCCGGCAATGCGATTCTGGCGCAAGCTGGAATTCTGTGGACCGATGTGGATGTGCAAGGGAGCGCAAATGGCGCTTATGCGGTGCGCCAGGATATTCCAGCCATGGCCAGCGCAGCTCCGGCATTCGCGGTGATCCGTGCGCTGCGGGAAGGAAAAACGCTATCGCCAGCGGATATGGCACAGGCATCGCGAGTCCTGCTGACCACGGCGGGGATCGTCCCGGCCGATGATCGCCTCTTTCTGCCGCAGTTTCGCAAAGAGATGGAGGGATTCCACCCTGATCACTATCCTTCAGCGAAGAAGCCGGTAGATAAGGCCGATATGCTGACCCGCCTTGCCATTGCGCTGGACCGTCACGATATGGATATTGCGCACCCGGAAACGATGCGCCCCTACCCTTCGGCTGCGGAGTTTCCCGGCGCGGTTCCGGCCGGAGCTCGCACTGTTACCAGGCAGATCGCGGTGGATACCAGCCATCCCCGTTGGCACAGCACAGGTCTCTATGCGGCGCCGGGACAGTTGATTACGGTGGATGTGCCGGCAAATGTAGCGAACCAGGGCTTCGAGGTGCGGATTGGGGCGCACACTGACACGCTCTGGCATCTGGCCAAGTGGGAGCGGTTCCCCGACATTTCCCTGGCGTTCCCGATTCGCGGGAAACACGTTCGGATTGCCAGCCCATTCGGCGGCCTGATCTATCTCCAGGTTCCCACCAAGACCACGGTGAGCAGTTTTACAGCAACGATCAGCGGCGCCGTGGAATCGGCTCGGTTCGTTCTGGGAGAAACGACGCCGGAACAGTGGGCGAAGGCGCGACGCGATGCGGTGGCTCCCTGGGGCGAAGTGGAGTCTGGAAGCCTGATTCTGACCGCACCTCTGGCCGAGTTGAAGAAATTGGACAATCCAGTTGAGCTAATGGGCTTCTGGGGAAAAATCATGGCGGCGCAGGCTGACCTTGCGGGCTGGCCTCTGGTTCCGGCATCCCCTGAGCGCATCGTCTTCGACCAGCAGATTTCCGCCGGCTATCTGCACTCCGGCTATCCCATCATGGGACCACTCTCGCTGGCGGCCTCATCGCTTTCCACGGCGCACATGGAGCAGTCCAACGATTTCGACGGAGGACGCTGGGGCTATTACCATGAGCTGGGGCACAACCACCAGAGCGACGACTGGACCTTCCGGGGCACGGTGGAAGTTACGGTCAACCTGTTCTCCCTCTACTCGTATGAAGCGGTGAACGGGATTACGGTTGCGCAGAACCCGCGCGGCTCAGCTAAGTTCAGAAGAGAGCAGATGCAGCATATCAACTGGAAGACGCCGGATTTCAGCAAGCTCGATGCCTTCCAGGCTCTGGTCATGTACGAGCAGTTGCAGCAGGGCTTTGGCTGGGATACATTCAAGACGCTCTTCCGGAAATACCGCGCGCTGCCGGACGCGGAGCGGCCAAAAACCGATCTGGAAAAGCGGGACCGCTGGATGGTGGAGTTCTCGCGCCAGACGGGGAAGAATCTGGGACCTTTCTTTCAGGCGTGGGGCCTGGAAACTTCGGCCGAAGCGCGGGCTTCAATTAGCAGTCTGCCTTGTTGGGCGCCGGAAGAGTTGCCTGTTCAGCCCTGTGCCGCAAAATGATGGGACTCAGAACCGGTTTCGCGGAGAAATACTGTTTTTGAACTAGCCTTCGGTCTGCGAACGCCACCGTATTCGCAGATCGAAGCTTGATTTCGTAGGGGGTTCTACTCATGCTGAGAATCGTTTGCCTGGGCAAGCCCGGGCTGATGTCGATGGGAGCAGCGCTGCTAGTGGTTTTGGGCATGGGCTGCAGCTTTGCCGCCCAGCCGACCGCTTCTTCTTCCGTTGTCCCGGTGCGGGTTTGGCAGGGTACGGTGGATATCCCGACCTCTGAAATGGGCCTGCCTGACCCAAATCCGCCATTTGACTATTTCGTTCAGGACTACCGGCACATCTACCCCTACACTTCGCTTTCGAATCTGACGGGACGTTCTGTTCCGAGACGGTGGCGCACTCTCAATCTGGAGAATGAATTCATCCGCTGCACCGTGCTGCCCGACCTGGGCGGCCATATCGATCGCTGCACAGACAAGCGGAATGGCGCGGAGATGTTTTATGCCAACCCCTCGGTGAAGTTAGCCCGCATCGCATACAGGGGTGCCTGGTCCGCGCGGGGAGTGGAGTTTAACTTTCCTATTTCGCATAACTGGATGACTGTGTCACCGGTGGATTTCTCGACGTCTACTGCTCCCGACGGAAGCGCGTCGGTATGGGTCGGGAATCGGGACCGTGTCTACGGTATGCAATGGCAGGTGCAACTCACGCTGCGGCCAGGACAGGTAGTGCTCGAAGAGCATGTAACGCTCGATAACCCGAGTAACTCACGCCATCGCTTTTACTGGTGGACCAATGCGGGGGTGCAATCGTGGGATGATAGCCGACTTTACTATCCGCAGCAGTATTCAGTCTTCCACGGTTTCACTGATCTTGACACCTGGCCGGTGAATTCGGCGGGGGTTGATCTGAGCGTGGTAGGAAACCATAAATACGGTCCTGTTTCACGATTCAGTTATGGTAGTGCAGAGCCTTATATGGCGATCTATCATCCCCACACCCATGCAGGACTGGTGCACTACTCTTCCGCCGACGATTTGCCTTCGAAAAAAGTATTCTCGTGGGGAAACGACGCGGATGGAATGAACTGGCGCGAGGCCCTTTCTGACAATCACAGCGCCTATGTTGAGTTGCAGGCGGGCTTGTTCCGGGATCAGGAGACGCACGGATTTCTTGAACCGCTGCAGTCGATTCACTTCTCCGAGTACTGGATCCCCATTCAGGATTTGGAGGAAGTAACGCGCGCCAATCGCAACGCCGTACTTTCCATCTCGCGGAACAAGGCGGCGGATTCCAGCAGCGCATCACTCAAAGTTTCAATGAATGTTACACGTGAGTTCCCGCAGGCAACCGTTACGGTGCGGGACGGTGCGCGGGTTCTCTCCAGTGAACGTGTTTCTCTTTCTCCCAAGGACAGTTGGCATAGGGAGTATGCGGCCTTGCCCCCGGCGGCAGCTTACACGGTGGCGGTCACTGATCGGGAGGGAAAGGTCATCCTTGAACATACTGAAGGGAAATATGACTTCACCCCCAAATCTGAAATCCCAGCCCGGACTCCGCCCGCTTATGTCTATCCTGCCGCCAACCAAAGGAGTGAAGACGACTTTGTAGAATTAGGCGCCGATCAGGAAAAAGATGGGAAGCTGCTGGAGGCAAGTTCGACCTACGCGGAAGGCTTGAAGAAGTTTCACGACAGCGTGGCATTGCATCGGTCGCTTGGCCGTCTGGAGGTTGCGCTGATGCGTTACGCCGCGGCCGCCAGGGATTTGCGGTTTGCCCTAGACCGGGTCAGCAACGATCACGAGGTTGCGTATTATCTCGCCTTGGCGCAGTTGAAGCTGGGAGACTCCGGCGGCGCGCGCCGTTCTCTGGAGGCCGCCGAGCAATATGGCGTTTATCGTCCGGCAGCGCGGTTTGAGTTGGCCGCGATGGCCAGCCGGCAAGGGCAACTCAACGAAGCTCAGCACGCGCTGGAGAACATCACGTCTGAAGCTCCGGGCGAGTACCAGGCCAGCGCGCTCAACGTCTCCCTGTTGCGATTGACGAACCAGAAATCGGCAGCCAGAAAACGTCTCGCGGCCTTGCAACATGATTTTCCGACGGACTCTTTTCTGCGCCTTGAGGCCGTGCGCCTCGGCCAGCCGGACGCCGCGTTGTGGGAGCATCTCGCCGCCGATCCTGAGCGAATTGTTGAAATCGCCGCGCAATATATTCACTTCGGGTTGTACGGCGAGGCAATCGATTTGCTTGCTCATTCCTACCCTGCCAGTGAGGCGGGCACAAGCGATCCAGGCACTCCCTCGCCGGCGCAGTACCCGTTGATTGCTTACTATCGCGGTTATTGCCGCTATGCCGCGGGACAGGATGGCTCAGTGGACTTTGCTGCCGCGGCCCAAATGCCCACGGATTATGTTTTTCCGAATCGTCCAGAACAACTGGAGATTTTTGCGCGCGCGATAGCGGTAAATCCCACGGACGCCAGCGCCCATTACTTTTTGGGATCCCTGTACATGACAGGGGGAATGGTGGAGCAGGCCCTGGCGGAGTGGGAACTCGCGCGCCAGATTCGCCCAGGAATTCCAACCTTGCTGCGCAGCATGGGTTTCGCGACGCTGGCTTCTCACGGATCGCCACAGCGCGCGCTGGAACTCTTCACCGAGGGAACCCGGCTGGACCCGAAAAATGCCAGTATTTACCTTGGTCTCGAACAAGCCATGCAACAGGCCGGAAGTCCGATCGAGTCCCGCATTCATGCGCTGAGAATGTTCCCCGCTGACCAAAACATGCCCTCTGAGTTGGTGTTTCAGTTGGCGCGCGATCTGGCTGAGGCCGGGCGATTCGATGATGCCATACAGCAGATGTCTTCCCACTTTGTGGCGCGTGAGGAAGGCGGCGTCGGCATGCGCCAGGTCTATCTGGACATCCGCATACAGGAAGCGCGCGCGTTATCCAGCCATAATCAGTGCGACGCCGCCCGGGATGTTATCCGGCACTTGAGCGATGCCGCGCCGACTCTCAGTCTCACACAGGAAGAACTCGCACTCGAACTCAAGTCTGAATCCCGGCAGAAGGAAATTGCCTCGATTGAGACTGTATGTGGAAAGTAGCTTGATCTGCCAGCCGCTGCTCAGGCGCGGAGCCTGTCAGCGGTGGCTGGTTTCACTTTTTGGGGGAATGCGCCAATGACGCGTGCAACCAGTGTGCCAGGTTCGTGGCCGATTTCAGGCTACAAGTTGCGAGTCTTACTCGAAATCTCTGCTTGCATCATCGCCCTATCGGTATTTGCTCTTGTCGCTTCCGCGCAGGAAATTCATTACGGGGTAGGCAAATGGGACGCCGACTCCTATGGAAACCACCGCGCCGTAGTGCGTGTGCACAGCTCCAACGAGGCTGTATGGGCTCATCTGCCGTGGTGCCGCCGCGACCAGAACCCGGAGAAAAAAGAAGTTCTGGTGGTGGACGCAAAGACGGGGAATCGTGTGCGGAATGTGGTTCGCGTCACCGTGAACCGCGAGTACGGGGATTTTGTTTTTGAACCGGTAAGCGGGTCTGGAGAGTATTACTTTTACTATCTTCCTTACACAGGAACAATTCATTCGCCATATCCCAGGATTACTTATCTAACTCCGGAGCAGACAGCAAGCCCGGATTGGTTGGCGCGCAACAATCTTCTTCACCTTGAAAATGCATCAGCCGAGCGCAACAAGTTACAGGTTGCCGAAGTGGTTGAGTTTCAGTCCGTGGATGAATTCAACAGCTTTTATCCCATGGAGGTGATTGCCACCCGCGAGGAAACCGCTCATCTTCTGGACAAATATCGCAAGGCGTCGTATCTGGTCTTTCCCGAGGACCGTCGCAATGCCATTCGCATGACCGCCGACCTGCCCAGGATTTGGATTCAGCGCGGACCTGGCGGCCCGTTTCGCGGACAAGCAGCGCGAGGCGAATTCTATGTCTTTCAGCTCGGGGTGTGGGCAGCGCGTGCACCGCTATCCGATCTGCGTGTACAATTTGGCGATCTTCGCGCTGAAGGCGGAACAGCCATTTTCGCCGCCGCGTTTCGCTGCTTTAACCTGGGCGGAGTGGATTGGCAGGGTGCCCGGTTCACGCGCCAGGTGGACGTGAAACAAGGCACAGTGGCGCCGCTCTGGTGTGGAGTGCAGATTCCCGAGGAGATTCCGGCAGGCCTCTACCGCGGGCAGTTGACGGTTGCAACTGCGGGCAGCACGGAGACGAAAATTCCCATCGAGCTTACCGTCGGCTCCGACAAAATTCCCAACTCTGGCGACAACGACCCCTGGCGGTTGTCGAGGCTGCGCTGGTTGGATTCGCAACTGGCGGCGGACGACGAGGTCATTCCGCCTTACACTACCGTCGAGGTCCACGGGAACCAGATCGGCATTCTTGGGCGGCGCGTTACCCTTGCCGCCAACGGAATACCTTCCTCCATCGAGAGCTTCTTTGATATCGAAATGACGCATCTCGCGGAATCGCCGCGGGAACTGCTTGTCGCTCCGATTGCTTTGCTGGCCGAGGACGCCAATGGACAGGTTCTACCGTGGACCAGCGACGGCGTCCGGTTTAATAAACGAGCGCCGGGCGCTGTGGCGTGGGAGTCAGCCAGTCACGCCGGCCCGGTGAAAATGGACCTGCATGCTCAGATGGAATTCGACGGCAACATCGAGTTCAACGTCATCCTGGATTCCACCACTGTTGTGAAGCTCAACGACTTCCGCCTGGAGATCCCGCTGGCAGCAGATGTGGCGCGCTATGCCATGGGATTGGGCCTGAAGGGCGGCGCGCGTCCGGAAAACTTCCAGTGGAAATGGAATGTCAAACGCAACCAGGACAGCGCATGGATCGGCGACGTAAACGCCGGCCTGCAATTCACACTGAAGGACGATCATTATATCCGCCCGCTAAACACCAACTTCTACCAGTCCCAGCCGCTCGTCATGCCTGCTTCCTGGGACAATCATGGACAGGGAGGCTGCCGGCTTGCCGAGTCAGATAGCAAGACTTACCTCATCACCTGTTACAGCGGCCCACGCACGTTGGTACCGGGGCAAGCGCAGCATTACAACTTCCGCCTGCTCCTCACGCCGTTTCATACCATCGACACGCAGGCGCAGTGGAGCACGCGCTACTTCCACGCTTACAAGCCCCTCGATGAGGTTGCCGCAACAGGCGCAAACACCCTCAATATTCATCACGCCACCGCCATCAATCCCTTCATCAATTACCCATTCCTCCGCCCCGATGAGATGAAGGCTTACATTGACGACGCTCACCAGCGCGGGATGCGGGTGAAGATCTACTACACGGTTCGCGAACTGACGAATCACGCCCCGGAACTTTTCGCCTTGAAGAGTCTCGGCAGTGAAGTGATCGCTCCTGGCGCGGGTGGCGGTTTTTCGTGGCTGCAGGAACACCTGGATGGAAACTATATCGCGGCCTGGCATGTGCCGGAGTGGAAAGACGCGGCTGTTATCAACACCGGCATCTCCCGCTGGCACAACTTCTATATAGAAGGCTTGCGCTGGCTCGTCGAAAACGAAAAGATCGACGGCCTCTACTTGGATGATGTTGCCTTTGATCGCACAACAATGAAGAGAGTCCGCAAGGTACTCGATCGTGGCCGTCCCGCCGCCCTCATTGATCTGCACTCGGCCAATCAATTTAACCCCAGCGATGGCTTTGCAAGCAGCGCCAATCTATACCTGGAGCATTTTCCGTTTATCAACCGTCTCTGGTTTGGCGAGTACTTCGACTACAACTCGGCGCCTGACTATTGGCTCACCGAGATTTCCGGCATCCCTTTCGGCCTGATGGGAGAAATGCTACAAGATAACGGCAACCCATGGCGTGGAATGATCTTCGGCATGACCAACCGGCTGCCCCATTCCGGCGATCCGCGCCCCTTGTGGCGGCTGTGGGATCAGTTTGGAACGCAGCAAACGCGCATGATCGGCTTCTGGGTGCCAACGGTCCCCGTCAAAACAGGAAACCCATCGGTGCTAGCCACGGTTTATCAGGCAGACGGCCGGGCACTGGTCGCGCTCGCCAGTTGGGCGAAAGATCCAGCGGAAGTCAAGCTCAGCATCGACTGGAAGGCTCTTGGAATTGATCCCGCCGGAGCCACCATCACGGCCCCCGCCATCGCCGGCTTTCAGGACGCGGCCAGCTTCAAGCCGGGGCAGTCCATTCCGGTTCTGCCCGGACGAGGCTGCCTATTGTGGATCGCGGGCCGCGGTCCGGCGAGCGCGCCCAGACAATCCGCAAACTAGAGTGCGGCTTTCTAGCGTCTCTGACCGCTTGAAGTTGTACCAAGTCCGGGTGCCCCAGGTCTCGATTTTGAGACCTGGGAACCACGAGCTCAATGATGCGAAATCACGCAGTCAAAGACCTAGCGTGAGGTGGCGTTTAGCAGCTTGAGCGCATTTTCGCGGTACACCTTGCGCAACACATCCTCGGGCAGGAAGATGCCGTAGATATTCCAGCGGCCCTGCCGCGACGCGTGAGAAGGATACTCAAAGTATTCGTCCGCCGTCTCCAGAAATCGATAGTAGAGGCGGTACATTTCCACTTCCGGAATAAGATCAGTGCCGAAGAGAATGCGGTCGGCATACTTCAGCATGAATTTGCGCGCCGTGTAGGGTTGGCGGCCGAGTTCCGGAGTGCGCGCGCTGATATCAACATAGAGATTGGGATGGCTGTCCAGCAGCTTTGCCACGTAGCTCAGGTTCTCACTGCTCTCCGCCAGATGGGCGGCAACGAAGGTCGTCTTGGGGTGCCGTGCAAATACTCGGTCCCGCTGCTCGAGCAAGGAGGCCTTGGGGATCTTCGAGCCGTAGAAGCTCCAGTCGGGATGAGCCGCAAGTTCTTCGTAGCGTTCGTTGAATCGATCAATGGGCGTAAAGAATGCATCGGGGTCGGAGGTGTGAAACATCACCGGAATTTTCAGTTCGGCGGCCTTGTCGAAGAGCGGTGCCAGGCGCTCGTCATCGATGCGCAGCAGAGCGCCGCTGGCATCGCGCACCGTGAGGCCCAGGTCTTTCCAGAACTTGATTCCGCAAGCTCCATGTTCCACCAGGCGTTCCAGCCGGTCCATGCTGAGCTGAATGAAGTCCGCACGCTCGATGCCGCTCCAATCCATCCACCCGAAGGAGGCAAAGCGATCGGGAGCCGCGCGATGAAACCGATCAATAGAATCGATCGCGGCCTGCCCGGTCTTCATGGTGATGTTGACCAGCTTCTCCACGCCGCAGGCATCCATCACACGCAGCATATCTTGCGGTGACTGCGCATCGAGATGGTTGTGGTAATCGATCACAGGGAATCGCGGCTGCTCGATGGTATGCGCCGCGACTTTCAGTTCTGAACGCGGTGTGTAGTCGCTGAGGCGGAGATCGACTTCAGCTTTGGCGCTTACCATAGCGACAAATTTGTCATCCTTGTTTGCTTCTTCGCGGCTCATCCTTGCCCCTTTTCCCATTATTCAGATATACATGAACGGTTCGAGAGTTGATTTTACTTTATAGGTGTTATTATTTCAATCTTTTTATCGCTTTTGCTTTCCTATTGGTACACTTGAGACAATAAGGCCACAGTACGGAGGAATCCAATGTCAAATGTTCTTGAGCAGTTAGCCGTTGCACGTCAACAGGGCAGGCCGAAGGGAATTTACTCCGTCTGTTCCGCGCATCCCTGGGTTTTGGAGGCAGCGATTGAACAGGCCCGTGAAGATGGGTCGGATCTGCTGATCGAAGCCACGTCCAACCAGGTGAATCACGCGGGCGGCTATACAGGGATGTTGCCCCAGGATTTCCGGCGGCTGGTTGCCAGCATTGCAGCAGCCAAGGGATTCAGCGAGTCACGTCTGATCCTCGGCGGAGATCATCTGGGACCGAATCCATGGCAAAAGCAACCGGCCGCGGCGGCCATGTGTGAAGCTGAACGGATGGTTGAAGCCTATGTGCGGGCGGGGTTTCAAAAAATCCATCTGGACGCCAGCATGGCTTGCTCGGACGATTCCGCACCGCTCTCTGATGAAACGATCGCCCATCGCACCGCGACCCTCTGCGCTGTCTCTGAACGGGTATGTGGCAGCCAAAAGCCTGTCTACGTGATCGGCACCGAAGTGCCGGTTCCTGGGGGTGCAACCAAAAGTCTGACCGGACTTGAGGTGACTAGCCGCGAGGCGGCCGCCAGGACATTGGCCGTCCATAAACAGGTCTTTGCCGAGGCAGGACTCGGACAGGTTTGGCCGCGAGTGATCGCCTTGGTGGTGCAGCCGGGAGTCGAATTCAACCACGACAGTGTGGTTGATTATGATCCGGCGCAAGCCGTCCATCTGACTGAACTGCTGAAGGACGAGCCGGGCCTGGTCTATGAGGCGCATTCCACCGACTATCAGCGGCCTGAGTCTTATCGCAACCTGGTGCGGGACGGGTTCGCCATCCTGAAGGTTGGCCCGGCGCTCACCTTTGCCATGCGCGAGGCCCTGGAATCGCTTTCGTTGATTGAAACAGAGTTGATGGGACCGGCGAAATCTTCGCATGTGATGGATGTTCTGGAACACGCGATGAATACGGATCGGCGATACTGGGAGCCCTATTACACCGGAGATGAGCAAGCGGTGCGCCTGCTACGGCGCTACAGCTACAGCGACCGGGTGCGGTACTACTGGACCAATCCGCTGGTAAAGGAAGCAGTGGACACGCTCTTGTCGAACCTGCGGAAGAAGACGATTCCAGAAACCATGCTGAGCGCCTATCTGCCCGAGCAGTATCTGGCTGTTCGTGCCGGTACATTGCGGCCGGATGGACATTCCCTCATCGTGCACCGCATCCGGACGGTGCTGCGGGCTTATGCAAACGCCTGCCGCCCTTAAGCTGCTCGAACAATCCATGACATAGGCTTCCGGTCGGCGTTTCCCCTGAGAATAGGGCGGAACGCCGTCCGGCGACGGGTCATGCCCGGCGATTATTCAGCCCCGCGCTGCAAAGTGTGCTTCGATTTCTTCGAGTGTCTTGCCCTTGGTTTCTGGCAGGAAGAATACCGCGACAAAGAAATATACCGCGGTGAAGGCCGCGAAAACGAAAAACATGGATGAGTAGCCGTACTTGCTGACAAAGGGCAGAAAGATGCCAGCCAGGATGGTGGAGACCATCTGATTGATGACCAGGGCAATGCTCATCCCGTTGGAGCGGATGCGGGTGGGCATGAGTTCCGATAGGGCAAGCCATACGCATACGCCCGGTCCAAGCGCATAGAATGCCATGAACACGTAGAGTCCGAAGGCAACCAGCCAGCCGTTGCGGACGTCGGGTATTCGGCCGATCAGGGCTTTCTGGATTTTCAGTGGCGCCGTGCGTGCGGCCTCCGCATTGCCGAAGGGGTTCTTGAAGAAGGCTTCGATCCGGTTGGAAGGAACGCAGCTTGCGCGCGTGATCTGAATGGGAGCGGCGGCTGGATCGTCGGAGCGCACAAAGCTGGTAGCCGCGGTGAAATCGCCGTAGGAATAAATGATGGCCAGCGAGGCGCGATCGCTTTCGACCTGCCTGCCAGCGGGGCCGCTTGCAGCCAGTAGCCGTTCAGCAGCGGCCTGATCGAAGCGCAGCGTCAGCTCCTGGTTTGTGCCGGCCATGGCTTGCACCTGATCGCGGGTATCCAGGCTCACTCGTTCTGTCCTCAGAAACAGGATGCCCACCCCAATGAGCGCAACGGCGATCCCGCTCGTGCCCAGCACAAGCAGAAACCTGCGCCCTTTGCGGTCAACCAGCACCATTCCCACCATGGTCATCAAAAAGTTGACAACCGTGAAGAAGACATAGCCCCAGTGCGCATGAAGGTCAGAGAGGCCGCTTTGCAACAGAATGCCCGTGTTGTATCCGATGATCGAATTGGCGCCCGTGGCAGTGTTGCAGAAGAGGATGACGCAGGCCAGCAGAAATGGGATGACATACTTCCGGCGCCACAGCGAGTCCTGGATCTTCTGTCCAGGTGAGCGCTGCGCCCGGGGGGCAGAGGATGTCTCCTCCATCTCCCGCAGTTCGAAGTCTGCCTGTTCCCGGGTGCGGGAGCGAAGCAGGGCCGCGTAGGCCAGTTGCTTTTTCCCCTTCCGGAACAGCCACCGCGGTGATTCTGTGACCAGCAGGCTGCCTAAAACAAACAGAACGCCGGGAGGGAGGGAGACCCAGAAGATGCGCCGCCAGGTCTGGTCCTTGAAGCTGAACAAGGTACTGGCGTCAGCCGTCAGGGCCACCGCCTGCACACGATAACTGAAGTAAATGCCCGCCACTGCTGCCAGCACGATGCCCAGCGTCAGCAGCCACTGGAACATTCCGGTTCCTTTTCCCCGGTTGGAAGCGGAAAGGCACTCGGCAAGGTAAAGCGGAACCACCACGCCGATCAGCCCGCCGCTGATTCCTTGCAGCAGACGGCCGCAGAACAGAGTCCCATATCCAGTCGAGAGCGCAATCACCGGGATGCTGAGGACGAACGTAACGCCGCTGAGAACCATCAGCGGCTTGCGGCCCATCCAGTCGGCGAGAAGCCCTGCGAAGAGCGTAGAGAAGACGCTACCAAGCAGGACGGCCGCCACGATGACCGAAAGCTGCGCAGCCGTCAGGTGCGAAGTCGCCTCCAGGTAGGGTAGCGCGCTGCCGATGATACCCAAATCGATTCCGTACAGCAAACCTCCCAGGCCCGCCACCAGCAGGAGAAAAAGGCTGTAACGGCGTTGCGCGTTGAAATCCGCGGACAGAGGCATGAAACGATCAGTGGTTACCATTAGGGTTGTAAATCCCTTTCACTTACCAGGTTTTCGTTGGCGCAGCGCCAACGCAGCCTGCTGAGGCAAATGCCGTATCCAGGCAGAATTCCGATTTCAGGCCGAAGTGCAGGAGTATCTTTGACGTAGCGCTCTCGATTCCCGGAGCGTCCGTTCGGCCTGATGTTGCCTCGGGAGCTCATTCAAATGAGTCACTTGCGGAGCATTCGTGGAAGCCCATAGCAGCTTATTATTCCCGGGCCTGAATTCCCCTCTGAGATCTGTCATTTTTCAGCGGAATCCTGCTCGATCATTAGGATTCCCCAAACTCCAATTTGAAGACAGTCTAGCATCTTGGCACTGTTTTGTTGCGGTATATTTTCGTTTTATATGCTATTATTTCTTTTGTGAACATGGGGAAGGAAAAGATTCGTGAAAATGCATAAGAATACAGAGACGGAGAAGGGGATGCCCATTTCCCCCAGCAATCACCACGTCCAGGATGAAGCCACCATGGAACCCGGAGAAACAACACTACACGAGATCTCCAGCCAGCCAGAGGTATGGCACCGCTGCTTGGAGGCTTTGGACAGGCTCGATTTGGATCAACTAGTGGGCGACAGAGACCCACGCTCCTATGAATGGCTCTTTGTAGGTTGTGGAACCAGCTATTATCTTGCTCAGGCTGCTGCCGCCACGTTCACGCTCTTGGTCGGCGCGCCAGCGCGCGCTGTGCCTGCTTCCGAATTCCTTTTGTTTCCCAAGCTGGTTGTTCCGTCGGCTGCTGCTGCCATCTTCCCGGTTCTGATCTCGCGTTCCGGGCACACCAGCGAGGTTCTGCAGATCGCAGAACTCCTTCGGGAACGCGGCATCGAATTTTTGGGGCTCACCTGCGATGGAAACGAACTGTCGGAACTGGCCAGCCGCACTCTGAAACTACCGGTGACTGAAGAGAGCACCGTAATGACCTCTTCGTTTACCTCGATGCTCATAACGCTGCAGTACATCGCGGCTCGGTTCGTGAAGCAGGAGGAGTTTGTAAAAGCGCTGCACTCACTCCCTGCTTCTTTGGCGGGATTACTGCCTGTCTATCGCCCACAGATCGAACAATTTGCGCAGTTGCCGTTTGATGACGTGACATTTCTCGCGCAAGGAGCGCTCTACCCCATCGCCTCCGAGACCGCGCTGAAGGTCATGGAGTCTTCGTCGAGTTACGCGCAGTTCTTTCACGCGATGGAATTTCGGCACGGCCCCAAGTCCATTGTGTCGGACAAGGTTCTGGTGGGTGCGCTGCTTTCCGAGACAGGTTACAAGGAGGAGAGCGCGGTATTGATGGAGATGAAGCAACTCGGTGCGCGTACCTTGGCCATTGCCAACCATTTCACGCCTGAAGTGTGGAACTCCGCCGATCTTGCTATTGAACTTGCCCTGCCGATTCCGGAACTTGCCCGGATTGCGGTCTATATTGTATGGGGGCAATTGCTCGGCAGTTATACCGGGTTGCGGAAGGGACTCAACCCCGATTCCCCCACGAATCTCAGTCGAGTTGTTACTCTGGCAAAATAGGGCGATATGAAGAAGCGCTTCGATGTAACGATTGCGGGCGAGATCAATCTGGACCTGATTCTCTATGGCCTCCCTGAAGTGATGCCGCTGGAGCGGGAGTTGTTGGCGAGCGGTTTCAGGGGGACTCTGGGAAGTTCCTCGGCAATTCTCGCCCACAACCTCGCGGCGCTGGGTGTTTCGGTTGGCTTCACCACGCTGCTTGGGGATGACGAGTTCGGCAGCATTGCCCTCAAGCGGCTTGCGGAAAAAGGAGTTGACCTCTCCAGCGTCAAGCGCGTCTCCGGCGGTACATCCACGGGCGTCACGATCTTATTAGTCCATGAAGGCAAGCGGCATATTCTTACTTATCCCGGGACCATGTCTGAAATGGCCGCCTCTGACCTTGATATGGATTACCTTGCCTCGGCTCGGCATTTCCATCTTTCGTCGCTCTTTCTCCAGAAGGCGCTTCAGTCCGACCTGCCCAGAATATGCAGGCAACTGAAGGCTGAAGGCCTCACTCTCTCGCTCGACACCAATGATGATCCAGACGATCAATGGGGTGGTGCGCTCGATGAACTGCTTGGCATCGTCGATATCTTTCTGCCCAATGACGATGAAGCCTGCCGCATCAGCGGAAAGCCGGATGCCGAGAGCGCCATTGAAGCATTGGCAAAGCGCGTTCCGATCGTGGCCGTCAAATGCGGCAAGCAGGGATCCCTGGTGCAGGCGGGAGGCCATCGTTGGAGGCTTCCTGCCCAACTTGTAACTCCGGTGGATACCATCGGTGCGGGGGATAGCTTCAATGCGGGTTTTCTCACCGCCTTTCTTCGGGGCGGGGCGCCGGATGCCTGCGCAGCCTTCGGCAATCGTACCGCTGCACTTTCAACCCTGTGCGCCGGCGGCACGGAGTCCTTTCGCGATCCAGTTTTAGTGCGAGAGTTTCTCTCTCAGGCAGGCTGATAGGGGCGCGCTCATGAAGCCAGCGCAACGACCACACGCTGTCAGACTTGCGTAGAGCAATGAATCGTTCCATGAGCCTGATCCTGATCCGTCCCGATAGAATCGTGTTACCAGTATGTAGTCATCCAGGGTGGAAGAGTCGAAAGTCGCGCATTCATTCTGGTTTTGCCCCGGATGAATCATGAATACGGAAGAGGAGATAGCCCCCCATACGGGCGTTCATATCCAATGAAAACTGCAATCAAGCTTATCCCAGGCATTCTTATGATGTGCCTCTTCGCCATTTCAGCTAGCACATTGCTGGCTGCGGAATCTGGTGCGGCACACACCTTTCAAGTGGAGAACGGGAAGTTCGCCCTCGATGGCAAGCCCTTTCAGATCATCTCCGGTGAAATGCACTCCCCGCGCATCCCCCGCGAATACTGGCGCGCGCGGCTGCGCATGGCCAAGGCCATGGGCCTGAATACCGTCACCGCCTATGTCTTCTGGAACGAGCATGAAGCGCAGTCCGGCGTCTTTGACTTCACAGGCCAGCACGACGTGGCGGAGTTCATTCGCGAGGCGCAGAGCGAGGGCCTCTATGTCATTCTGCGTCCTGGTCCGTACGTCTGCGCGGAGTGGGAGTGGGGCGGTTACCCGGCGTGGCTGCTCAAACAACACGGCATTGTGGTGCGCAGTAGCGATCCGAAGTTCATGGAGCCAGCGCGGCATTGGCTGATGCGCCTCGGCCAGGAACTTGCGCCTTTGCAGATCGGCAATGGCGGACCCATCATCGCAGTGCAGGTTGAGAACGAGTATGGCTCCTTTGGCAACGACCACGCCTACATGGAACAGATTCACCAGGCGCTGGTCGATGCTGGCTTCAATAAGGCGTTGCTATACACGGCGGACGGCCCCGAAGAAGTGCCCGACGGGTCCTTGCCGGAGTTGCCAGCGGTCATCAACTTCGGACCCGGAGAGGCAAAAGACGGGTTTGCGCTGCTGCATCGCCTTCGTCCCAACGGCCCCTTCATGTCTGGTGAATACTGGGCCGGATGGTTTGATCACTGGGGCGAAAAACACCATATCACCACCGCCCACGCGCAACGCGCTGAAGCCGACGAACTTGGCTGGATGCTCGGGGAGGGTTATTCCGTCAGCCTATATATGTTTCATGGTGGCACCAGTTTCGGGTGGATGAACGGAGCCAACAGCGACGGAAAGAAATACGAGCCCGACGTCACCAGTTACGATTATGACGCGCCGCTCGACGAGAGCGGGCGTACCACGCCAAAATACGCTTTGCTCCGCGATGTAATCGCGAAGGCGACGGGAGTCACACCGCCAGCTGTACCCGCGGTGGCGCCTCCCATCTCTGTGCCCGCGTTTGGTTTGGAAGCATCCGTCTCTCTCTGGAAAGCATTGCCGCGCCCGGTCGATTCTCAGCAGTTGCTCACAATGGAAGACCTCGATCAGGCCTACGGTTACATTCTCTATCGAACCAAGGTCGCTGAGCCCGTGCACGGGGAACTTGTCCTCGACCAGTTGCACGACTATGCGCAGGTCTATGCGAATGGAACCTTGATTGGTACGCTCGACCGGCGCCTGCAGCAGGACCACCTCACCGTTGACTTGAAAGAACCCAATACGCGTCTCGACATTCTGGTCGAAAACAGCGGCCGCATCAACTTCACCACCGCCATGCGTGACGAGCGAAAGGGGATTACCCGGCAGGTCACACTGGCCGGCAAGCCCCTGACTGGCTGGCAAATTTACTCTTTGCCGATGACGGAACCCGGCAAGTTAGGCTTTGCGAAGGCCGCCTGCATCGGACCTTGTTTCTACCGCGGATCCTTTGACATCAAGGAGACCGGGGATACTTTCCTTTACACGGGAAAGTTCACCAAGGGTTTCGTTTGGGTCAACGGCCATCCGCTGGGGCGCGTCTGGAGTATCGGGCCTCAGAAATCGCTTTACCTTCCAGGCGTTTGGCTCAAGAAGGGAAAAAACGACTTCATAATCTTTGACTTGGAGGGCGCTCCGGGCAGAAAGCTCGAGGGAAGAGCCTTGCCGGTACTGGATGAAAATGTACGGCGCGACCAGTAATGGGCCATTTCATCGAGTATGATAGGTGACGAACAATAGGGATAAGAAACATGGAAACAAAGCGAAAAAACGGAAGCAATATGCTCATTGACGAGCGCCGTATCCACCTGCTCAAACTAATCCAGCGCGATGGCCGCGCACTGGTTTCCGAGTTGTCTGATGCACTCAACATCTCCCGCATCACGATCCGCAAGGATCTCGACTATCTGGAGTCCCGGGGGCTGGTGCAGCGCACCCATGGAGGTGCGCTTTCCGCGCAGAGCGGCACACTGCTCGATCCTTCGTTGCGGGAGAAAGAGCAGAAACAGCTCAAGGAGAAACAGCGTATCGCCGGAGCTGCTGCGGCGCTTGTGGAAGAAGGCCTGTGTATCATCCTGGACTCCGGGACAACAACCACGGCCATTGCCCGCGAACTCCGAAAATTCTCGCACCTTACCGTCATCACCAATGCCCTCAACATCGCCACCGAGTTGGCTGGGACGGACTTTGAAGTCATCCTGACCGGCGGAACGCTGCGCAAGAACTCCTTTTCCCTGGTAGGGCCGCTGGCCGAGGATATGCTGAGCGAGATGCATGCGGACATCCTCTTTCTCGGCGTCGATGGATTCGATGTCAAGGGTGGACCCAGCACGCCCAACGTCCTCGAGGCGCGTGTGAATCGCGCCATGGTGAACGCTGCCTCGCGCGTGGTGGCTGTCTGCGACTCGACAAAATTCAGCCGGCGCAGCCTGGCGTTGATCGTGCCGCCCACCGCGATTCAAACTGTCATTACCGACAATCAATTCAGCGACGAGGATATGGAAACGCTGACATCGGCTGGAATCGAAGTCATTCGCGTTTAGCCACGTCTTTTTCCGGATTTGGCCGTCGAGTCGCGCCCATTCACGCGGCGGCTCTCCACTGATGCCCCGCAGTCAAGAAGAGAGCGAGGGGCCGTGCCACGCAAAACTATAGATCTTAAGTAAGGTGGTAGGCGAGTCGGGGATTGAACCCGAAACCCCCGGCTTAGAAGGCCGGTGCTCTATCCAATTGAGCTACTCGCCCATGCTTTCTCATTGTAGCTTTGAAGTGGTCGTTTTGGGAGCGGCTACAGCAAAACCAGAGTTGCTGTACCCAGAGGTAATATCCTCAAATGGCTTTTTTCTCTCCGGGGTCCCCAACGAGCGGTCTTTGCTCGTTGGGGTGGAAGTAAAAGCCACCGCGCAAACTCTCAAGCAGGGCATATTAGCTCCGGTCTTGCTCTAAATCTGGAATCGTATCCGCAAAGGCAGTCAGCGTGGCAGCAAGAGCTTCATGGGCCGCGGCGTGATCGCTGCCCATTGCGCTCAGGTAGGCGGTAACCCCGAACCCCTCAGCCTCGCCCGCAATCGCCTGGCGAATGATCAAGTCCACGCGGCAGTCCGGCAGTGGGACGGGGGCCAAACGGGCCACCCACCTCCGGCAAAAGGCCTCAGCCTGCTCGGCTTGCGCAAAGACCTCGCCCGCCAGTGGAAGCAGGTCAACGTAGCAGGCCCGGGCACTGTGCATCCCGGCTTCAGGGCCGCCTAGTTCCTTCACCTCCGGTTCCCACAAGTCGCATTTCGCTGTCCAGAGCGGCGAAGAAGCTCCATTCAGCACTACCAGAAGAGCGGCAAGCGGCTGAAAGTCTGTCGTTTCGTGAATGTCTTTGATACGCTCCGGTTGGCGGCGCAGATCCACAAATCCAGCCCAGCGCGCCTCAATCATCGGTGCGCCTCCGCCCACCTCGAACTCCCAGTCAGCTTCCATTGGATTCGGTAGTCGCCGCCAGCAGGAAGCGCATCACCGTCGCCTCCGCCCAATGAATCTCGTTGCCGGGGTCGCGGGAGAGGTAGGCGCAGTGGCCGCCGTGAAGGGTTTCCACCAAATTCAGATACGGATTGGCGAGGAGCTTCGCGCGGGTCTCCGGCAACAGGCGGATGAAGGGATCGTCCTCGGCGCGCAGAATCAACGTGGGAACCGCGATCTTGTCCACCACGTTGGCGCTGGCGGAGCGGTCATAGTAGTCGTCGGCGTCGCGGAAACCCCAGTACTGGGCCACAATCTTGTTGTCGAACTCGCGGATGGAGCGCACCGGCCCGATTGCCTTCTGGGTTGCATAAATGCGGGGAAACAGCTCCACCTTGCGACGGTAGCGGGCCATCAAGCTGTGCAGAAACTTCCACTCATAGAGGCGGTTGACCGGCTCGTGCAGGGCGTCCGAGCCGGGAGCCAGGTCGATGGCCGGGCAGACTGCAGCCACGGCGCACAAGGGCGCCCGGTTGCCCCACTCCCCGGCCAGCTTCAGCACCTGGTTGCCGCCCATCGAGTAGCCCACCAGCGCCACCCGCTCCAGACCGAATCGCTTGGCATAATGGCGCACCACCACGCCTACATCGCCGGAAAGTCCGGAGTGATAGAGCGTCGGCGTCAACATCTCCGTGCCGCCGCAGGTGCGCATATTCATCCGGACGACGTTGTAGCCGGCCCCCCAGGCGCGGGCGGCGATGCCCTGAATGTAGCGGGAGTCCGACGAGCCCTCGAGGCCGTGAACCAGCACCACGGTCAGCCGTGCGGCGCGCTCCGGCTCGGCCTGCCAGTGGCAATGGCACAGTACGCGGCTGCCATCCGCCGGGTCCACCTCCACCGTCTCTGAAACAGCCGCCAGCCGGAAGGCCGGCCGGGGAAGAAAATTCCCGACAATCGTCTGCAAGTGGCCGCTGCTCAGGCCGCGGCACGGCTCAAACGGAGCCAGCCACCCGTTCACTTCGAGGGGTGGGTAGGCAACTACTGTGTTTTCAGGGATTCTCAGGGTCACGGGAACTCGGAAACAAGGACTTGAAGCCTGTACGGTCCGTGAAAAAATTGGGGCGGCGGGTGGGGATCGAACCCACGACATCCTGAGCCACAGTCAGGCGTTCTGCCACTGAACTACTGCCGCCATGTATCCCTTTGATTGTAGCATCGAACCAGGTCGATCCGCGTTACTCGACCCGAAGGGAACCGCCCATGCCCCGTCCCAATCCAATCCCGGCCAACTCTGGGGCGCCAGCAGCCCCTCCGGCCGCGGACCGCTGGAACCGCGGCGCGTGGCTCTTCCGCGACCGGACCCTGTACGGGCTGGAGATCCTGCTCGACGAAGCCTTCGTCCTTCCCGGCGTCGGTATCCGCTTTGGTCTGGGCGGGATCATCGGGCTGGTTCCCGGCTTGGGCGATGTGCTGGCAGGTCTGCTGTCGCTGGTGATTCCGCTGGCGGCCTGGATTCGCGGCGTGCCTTACGTCACGCTGGCGCGCATGGCCGCCAATCTTGGTATCAGCGTGCTGGTGGGCTCGGTTCCCGTGCTGGGCGACATCTTCGACATTGCCTGGAAGGCCAACCGCCGCAACTATCGTTTGCTCCGCCGCTGCCTGGGCGAGCCGCGCCAGCACACTTGGCGGGACTGGGCGTTCTTGCTGCTGCTGACGGCAGCCGTGGCGCTGATCTTCGCGATCCCCGTCGCGCTGGTCGTGTGGTTCCTGGTCTGGCTCCTCGCTCGCTGAAACTCAAAACCTCAAGAGCCCAGCGGCAAGCCAATCCGCGCTACAATCGAAGAGTGTCGGGGCGTGGCGCAGCCTGGTAGCGCATCTGCTTTGGGAGCAGAGGGTCGGAGGTTCGAATCCTCTCGCCCCGACCAGTATAAATTGTTG